>Ga0213858_10000170_pt1 | contig 30784 bp, 30 predicted proteins | sample PICome_FD_160122 | JGI IMG/M metagenome (GOLD analysis project Ga0213858, IMG submission 160122) | Coastal seawater microbial communities near Pivers Island, North Carolina, United States - PICO245 | ecosystem: Environmental > Aquatic > Marine > Coastal | place: USA: North Carolina | collected... | reverse complement strand
ATGCTACAAACGGTACAATAGAAGTATTTGGTGCAGGTCGTGTAAATGATGTACCTACGCCTTTATACGTTAACCATCTACAACAAAGACTTGGTGTTGGGGTTTTGCAGCCAAATGTTAGACTTGATGTTTCGGGTAACGCTTTTATTGGATCTTTGCATAGCTCAACAACTGTTGGTCAAGATGCTACAGCAATAGGTCAAGAAAACGAGGTATCAGGTTTCGCTAGCTTTGCTGGCAACCAATTAAACGTTGCTTCAGGTGCTCAGTCAGCCGCTTTTAACTACAGTAACACGGCTAGTGGCGGTGCGTCTTTTGCAACTGGTAGTAACAACACGGTTAGTGGTGTTGGTTCTTTTTCTAACGGTAATGGAAATACAGTTTCCGGAGCTTATAACGGTTCTTTCGGAGCGTCTAATACGGTTTCTGGTAATTACGGTTTTAGCAGCGGAGAAAACAATGAGGTTAAGGGAAATTGGAACGTGGCTTTTGGTTTTGATAACTTTGTTGAAGGTGGCACTGTTACCGCCGTGGGTTGTAATACTGTTTTAGGTAGAGGTAATGAAATAAACAGTCAGTTTAGCGGTTACAACATTGTTGGTGGCCTTGGAAACACTCTAGGTGTAAACGCTAGTTCTAATGATCCAGCATCTGCAAATATAATTGGAGGTGCATATAATGTAAATTATTGGGCAGAAAACTGTTTAATGGTGGGTGGCAGTAACACTATTGGAAGCGCTTCAGTACAGACTAATACAGGAACTGGATCTATAATGGGTGGTTATAATAACTTTAACAGTGGTTCTTACTCTATAGTTTCTGGTTATCAAAACACAAACTTTTCTGAAAACGGTTTGGTACTAGGTCTTGGATCTGTTGGAAGTACTGGTAATAGACAGTTCGCTATAGGAGAGGGAGTTACTACGCCTACAAGTGCAACCGCTGCTTATATATCTAATCAGTTTGTAGTAGGTCAATATAATGAATATTCAGGTATAACAACCGGTCATTTATTTGCTGTTGGTAACGGTGCTTCTGATGTTAACAGATCAACTGCGTTTTGTGTTTTACCAAACGGAAACGTAGGTATTGATACCAACGGTCCAAAATCAAGGTTGCACGTAACTAGTTATACAAGCGGAACTGGTAGTTTACCAACTATAGCCTCAGATACCTTGATACTTGCAGAAACAATACCAGCCTCAGTAGCTAATGCTAATATATCTGTGTTATCTGGAACCTCTGCCACCGCTAGTATATCATTTGGTGATAGCGCCGCAGAAAAAAGAGGTGCTGTGAATTATCTAAACGCCACGGATGAAATGCGTTTTAGAACTGCGGCTGGAGATAGAGTTACCATAAAAAGCGATGGTGATGTCGGTATTGGAACTACCAACCCATTAGCTAAGCTTGATATAGTTCAAACAGTAGATAATGAAGGTATAATAATAAGAAGCTCTGTAACTCAGCCTGAAATTTCTTTTGTAGATGATTCTACGGGAGATTCATTTTCTATTGGACACAACCGCGCTTCTAATAGAATGGATATTGAAATAAACGGAACAGATTTTCATACCTTTACAGAAGGCGGAAATGTTGGGATTAATACTGTTAATCCTATTGACAAACTTCAAATAGATGCTCCGAATAGTCAGTTAAGACTTAGAGATACTGACGACGGCTCATATAGTCAATTTAGTTCTTCTGGTAATGCTCTTGCAATACGACAAAACAGCACAACCGCAAATCATATATGGCTAACCTCTACAGGCTCTGTTGGTATTGGAACTGGTAGTAACCCATCTTCTAAACTGCATGTAGATGGCACAGGTCGTTTTAATGATTTTGTTATCGCAGGATCTGGAAGTGGTGGTGTTGGTTTAACTGATAATGATGGTTACGGAAATGCCAACGTTACTTTTAATCACGTAAACGGTACACCTGAACAAAACGGGCAATCAGCGCGTATAGTTGTGAATACAGATAACACCACTACTGAAGCTGAAATGCAGTTTGAGCTTTCTACTAGTCCTGTCACATCTGGTACGGCTGTAGATTTACCAGTTGGATTAAAATTAGCTCATGATTATGCTGATATACCATATAGACTAAGGCATCTTGGTGATACTGATACGTATATGCAGTTTGATGCCGACCGAATTAGATTTTATGCGGGTGGTGACTTGTGGCTTGATTCTAATCTTACGTATATAAATGGTAGTGGTTTTGCTAATTATATTCCAAAATTTACAGATCCAGATACCATAACAACTAGTGCTATTTATGACGATTCAGGTGATATTGGAATTAATACAACTAGTCCTGATGGTAAACTAGACGTAGCTCATGCTCAAACTACAGGTAACGCATTTACAAATCCTGCTATAGCTGTTACCTCAACAACCGCTACAGACGGAGGATTTTTAGGTATGACATTTGCAACATCAACCGCTGTAAATTATGGATATTCTATTGGAGCACATAGAACTTCGGGTGCTGCTGGTGATTTTGAAATTAACTATCATTTTAATAGCGCGGCTGGCTCAACCAGGTTTATGATTGACCAAAGCGGCGACGTTGGAATCGGAACGACTAATCCTGATGCTAAACTTCACGTTGAAGGTTCTGGTATTGCTATAGCTAATGGAAGTAACACCAAAACTACACTTATACCTAGCGGTGGTGGTAATTCAGAGTTAACTCTTAAAGGGGGAAACTTTATTCACTATGTTAATTACGAAACAGCTTGGAATAGCTTTAGGTACGCTAGACTTAAATCCAGTTACAATACATCAGATTCAGAATTTTACCTTTATAAGTCAAATGGAACTGGTGGTACAGCAGCTACAACAACAATATCAACAGGTAATTCAAACTTCGCTGGTAAATTAGGTATTGGAAATCCATCTCCTAGCGCGTTTTTGGATATAGACAATATAGGTAGCAGCGCCACGGCTATATCAGTTAGCGCCGGAACAAACGAACAGTTTGCTGTACGCACAGATGGTACAAATAATGGTGTGGTACACGTTAAAGGAAACGACGCTGCTACTAGAGTTTATCTAAATGGTGCAAGCAGTGGATCATCATATTTCACTGAAAAATTAGCTGTTGGGAAATCAACTGTAGATTCTGGTTACACTTTAGACGTAGGTGGGCTTGGCACTTTTAATAACGCTGTTTCTATTCAAGGTCTTGATACTGGAAATCCTTCTGCAGCAAATGATGAAATAAGGCTTAGCGGGTACGGCATAATGGGTAGTAGAACTAGTTTTTATGTTACGAATGCCAATGCATCTGGAAATATTTATTTTGGAATCGGCGGAGCTCATAATGCAAATAACAAGGCTCTTATTAATTCTTCAGGAATATCAGCTCCAAGATATTCTGATATAGATAACTCGGCTTTTTACCTTGAGCCAGGCTCTGGTGCTACTGGGCAATGGAAAGTGCAAACTCCAAGCGGCTATGTAAGTATAGGCCCTAATAACACTAGCTGGGCTCATTTCTATACAGATAGATCTAATGGTTATTATTTCGATAAAAGAATTGTTGCAGACACCGGTATTTTTGCTAGTTACAACGAAGACTTAACACTACAAGCCCCATACAATAATACCCGTATGACTATTGATAGTTCAACCGGCAACGTTGGTATTAATGAAACAAACCCAGCCGCTCGTTTGCACGTGGTGGGCATTGGACAAGGCGCAAAAATAGTTTCTAGTTTAAATGTAGGCTTAGAAGTTCAAGGAGGCGGCAATAGCACAGATATAGCTATATTTAGAGACACTACTGGTAATGAAGAATTTTCTATAGCTACAAACGGTGCGTTGTTTTCTTTAGGTATGGCAAGCAGCAGTTCTTCTAACGCTACCCTAATGCATAACCCAACAACGGGTCAAATATATAGATACACTTCTTCTATTAGATACAAAAAAGATGTTACGGATTTAGAAAACGCAGTTGATAAAATAAAAGAACTAAGACCTGTTAATTTTAAATCGAAAGACACTGGAGAGTATAACACAGGTATGATTGCTGAAGAAGTAGCAGAGGTAATGCCTGAGATTACTTACAAGGCAGATGTTGAAGGTTTTGACACGCCGCAAATAGACGGTATAACATACGAACCGCTACACGCTTATTACATAAAAGCAATACAAGAGCTAAGCTCTAAAATAGAACAATTAGAATCAAGAATACAAATATTAGAAAATAATTAAAATGGCTAATACATATAATTGGGTTATAAATAGTCTAGATGTTCTAACATCTTTAAATGATTTAAACAATGTTGTTTATAAAGTTCATTATGAGTATATAGCTACATCTGAAGAAGTTGACGAAGAAGGAAACAACTATACTGGTAGTATAAAGGGTAAAATGGATATAGATGTTCCTGATGGTGAAAACTTTATAGAATTTGAAGATTTAACAGAAGATCAAGTTATCGGATGGTTAGAGAGTAAATTAAATATGGACAAGTTTAAATTTACAGCAGATGTTAGAGTTAAAAAACCTGTTGATAATTTAGAATTACAAAGAGAGGTAGAAACACCTTGGTAAAAAAATAAATAAAAAATGGCAACAACTTACGAATGGAATTGTAAAACAGTAGACGTACACCCAACAGAGGCAGATTACACAGATGTAGTTTATAATGTGCATTGGAAAGTAACAGGAGTATCAGATCAATTAGATTCTGAAGGAAATCCATATCAAGCGACGAATATTGGAACACAAGTAGTACCATTAGACCCTGAAAGTCAATTTATTCCTTTTGAAGATCTAACAAATGAAATAGTAGTTGGTTGGACTAAAGAAGCTATGGGCGCTGAGCAGGTTACTGCAATAGAAGAATCAATAGCTAATCAAATAGAACAAAAAATAAACCCAACGTCTGTAACTATGACAATTGGTGGTTAAAAAGGTAAAAAACCAAAAAAACGAGTGATAATACAAACATACCCTGCTCGGGAAAGAGCAAACCTATAATTAACATAAAAACCAAAACCTATGACACTTTATTACAAAACCTATACGTGGGGCACAGGTGCGCCTCGTATAACCGATGAAGAAGTCCAGTATTATTCACATTTAGTGGAAAAGAAAAACTGGAGAATTGTACAACTACCAAACGGATATTTTCAAACTGAATATCTAAACCCACAAAAAGAAAACAACTGGGTTGATGTTACTCGCAGAGAAACTATCAAGGGCGCAGAAGCTGCAATAGATGCTTCGATTGACCATTACAAAAAAAGGTTGGAATTTGCCAAAGGACCCGTAGTTGTAAAAACCTTTAAATAATATTATTTCAATTAAATCAAATCAAATTAAATTATGTCAGACAAAATTGTCAAAAACCTGAATTTTGGTGAAGACGCTAAAAATACGGTATTTAAAGGAATAGAAAAACTCACAAAAGCCGTTAGCTCCACACTCGGGGCTAGCGGTAAATGTGTGATTCTTGAAGATAATACAGGACGACCGATTATTACAAAAGATGGAGTTACAGTTGCTGACTCTATAATCTTGTTAGATCCTGTTGAAAATATGGGTGCTACGCTTTTGAAAGAAGCTGCTAGGAAAACCGTCAAAGAAGCCGGCGATGGAACAACAACGGCTACGGTGCTAGCGCACTCAATTTTAAAAGAAGCTTACAAGCTTAAAGAAAAATATAATAGTAGAGATTTAAAAGATGGTATTAACGATGCGGTTGAAAAAGTAATTAAATACCTAAATAAAAACTCTATCAAAGTTACAGGTGATATGATTGACTCTGTAGCTACTATTTCTACAAATAACGATGCTTACTTAGGTAAAATAATCGGGGACGCTTTTAGAGCTGTTGGTGAAACTGGTGTAGTTATGATGGAACCAACAACTGGATCTGAAACGCTAGTTGATATTGTAGAAGGTATAGAATATGACAAAGGACTTACAAACTCTAACTTTGTAACAAACAAAGCCAATAAAACAGCTGAACTTGAAAACGCTTTAGTTTTACTTATCGATTCACCTGTTGAAAATATTAGACAAATACAGTCTGTGCTGGAGTACGTAATTAAAAATAAAAAAGCTTTACTTATTATAGCTGATATGGAGCAACCTGTTATTGCTGCTCTAGCTATGAATAAAGTCAAAGGCAATATAAAAGTTAACGTTATCAATGCGCCTACATATGGTATTAGCAAAAAAGATACATTAAATGATCTAGCTATGCTTACAGGTGCTACGGTTATAAATGAAGATCTAGGAGACGATCTTGATTTAATATCACCAGACAAACTTGGTGAATGTGTTAAAAGCGTTACAAGCGATCAAGAAACAATTATACAAGTTAAAGAATTATCAGACGAAGTAAATGAAGTCATTGATCGTATTAAAGAACAGCTTAAAACTGAAAAAGCTCCTGCGGAAGTTATACGACTTGAAAAACGACTTGCTCGTTTATCTGCTAAGGTTGCAGTTGTTAAAGTTGGAGCAAACTCAGAAATTGAGCTTAAAGAAAAAACAGACAGAGTTGAGGACGCTATCTGTGCTACGAAAGCTGCTATAAAAGAAGGTATTGTACCTGGTGGTGGCATCGCTCTTTTGAATGCTTCTAAAAATATAAAAGCCAAAAATGTTGGCGAACAAATTTTGTTAGATGCTATTGAAGCTCCGTTTAAAACTATACTAGACAATGCTGGTATTGAAAATTACGAAGTGCCAACAACAAAAGGAAGAGGATTAAACGTGGTTACAGGAAATATGGTAAATATGATTAAGTCCGGAATTATAGATCCTCTTCTAGTTACTAAAAGCGCACTTAGAAATGCAGCTTCAGTAGCAACTACAATATTGTCTACAGATTGTGTAATCAATAATTTAAGAGTTGGAGATGAAAGCAATAGGTAGAAACTTAATTATAAAAAAGTTAAAAGAAGGTACTACTAAAACAAAAGGTGGTCTTCTTTTAGCTGAAACTCATAGAGACGATATTAGATATATAGAAGCTAGCGTAGTGTCTATTGGAAGTGATGTAGTTGGCGTAAAAGAAAATGATAAGATATTTTTCGATAAACACGCCGGTCACAAAATAGAAATAGATAAAGATAGTTATCATGTTATCAAGCTAGAAGATATAGTTGTTGTTTTATGAAAAGGCTAGATGCAAGGGATATTAAAGAAATGAACTTGCTAAAACATTACCGTATAATACGCAAATGGGCTTGCAAAAACAACAATTTAAACGATGCTGATTTAGAGCTTTTAATATATCTTGACTGCATGGGGTTTTTTAGCAAGCAGGATTTTAAAACTGGTTCTTATTCTTACAGCTGGGACAATAGGCGTTGGAATAGACTTTTAAAAGAAGGCTGGATAGTTGTTTGGAGAAAAAGAAATAGAACAACACAGAAGTACCACTTATACCAAGTTTCCTTCAAGTGTAAACAACTTATAAACCGCATGTACAGAATAATGCTAGGTGAAGAAGATATTCCAACTAGCTCAAGACGAAATAAAATAATAAGTGGCAGTAATTACACTAGCAAAGTTTTAACAGCTGCTATTTACAATGTAAACAAAGATAAAGAAAGATAATTATGCCTACTTACAAACAAGATTTAAAAGCTACTACAGGTAACGCGCCTACTATGTATGTTGATCCAATCACCGGACAGCAAATACCTGATCAGCAGTTAACTTATGAAACTCCAGTTCCTGGGGCTATGACTGGCGCGGCTAAACCTTTATTTAACGACGCTGTAACTGCTAGAGGCAATCAAGTGTTTGGTACTGTTGATCAAAGACAAAGATCTTTACAGACACAAAACGGTTATATGCAAGCTCCTATGTACTTTAAGGATCAAACAGGTGATGGTAAAATTACAAGAGCCGACGTTATAAAGGCTAGAATCGAAGGATATAAAAAATAAATATATAAACCATGGCAAAGAAAACAAAAGCAGATGTTAACGCTGGCGGGGTAGTCGGTGAAAACACAATATGGGACGGACCATTAAGTCAAGTGGGTAGACCTCACGGGGCCGGATCTAGCAGCGGAGCAAAAGGTATGAGATTAAAATTAGATGGTGTTCCTTATTCTGAGGGTCCGATCACTCAGAAAGCTAAAAAATAATGATTTCTATAAGCGATTTGAAATTGTACGCGTTTAATACAACAGCATTTGCCGTATCGTTATCTGACATCGATGTGATGTTAAAGTTAACGCTATTAGCGGTGTCTATTGGTTATACACTTCAGAAGTGGTATTACCTAAACAAAAACGAAAAAGATGAGCAGAGTTGACAAATCTAAAATGGCTTGTAATAAGCCTAAAAGAACTCCTAGCCACCCAACTAAATCACACGTCGTTAAAGCTTGTGAAGGTGGTAAAGAAAAAATAATTAGATTTGGCCAGCAAGGTGTAACAACAGCTGGTAAACCTAAAAAAGGAGAGTCGGCTAAACAAAAAGCAAGACGTGCAAGTTTTAAAGCTAGACACGCTAAGAATATTAAAAAAGGAAAAATGTCCGCCGCTTGGTGGGCTGATAAAGTAAAATGGTAATTATGAAAACAGGTAAAGCATACGACTACAAAGAGGCTTATAATAAAGAATTAACACCCAAAGCTAGGTTGCACTATTTAGAAAATGCAAGACACGATGAAGATTCTCCAGTTAGAATGGAATCAGCTAAAATGATGAAAAAAGATTTATTAAAATACAACCCTGTTGTAGATAAGTCTTCTGGATCATTTATGTCTAAACATTGTCAGTCTAGATTTGCATCACCTATTAAGAAAAAAGGCTGCAGTAAGTATTAATATGGCGTTTAAACTAAAACCACCTTTTAATTGCGATAATACTCCTATATATCAGACGGATTTAGAAGACGGTGTTTTAGGTATGGCTAATAATAACGGCAGTATACTTATATCTAAGTATTTAAGTCCAGCTAAAGCAAAAGAAGTTATCAAGCACGAAATGGTCCATATTGACCAAATAAAACGTGGTGATTTAAATTATGACAATAAAAATGTTTACTGGAAAGGTAAAACATATTCAAGAAAAACAATGAACGAAGGCGCTAAAAACCTGCCATGGGAAAAAGAAGCCTATAATAAAACAAAATAAAAATGGGATATAAACAAAAATCTGGGCCGTTGCAAAAAGCTGGTTATGACAAAGACGCTACAACGCCTTTTAGATTAGAAGAACCACCAAAATCAATCAACGAAGCTCAATATAAAATGCTCAAAGATAAATTTATAATGAGCAGCAGAGGACCTGCTAGTATTAGCGGCGTAACAGGAAGGCCGGTAGACGTAAAAAAATCATTTGCTACTTTTGATAAAGTATATGGTGAAGACACCGAGGCAAAGGTTAAAGCAGTACAAGATCTTTACAGCGGTTTAGCTGAGCGATCAAAAGGTGAAGTAAAAGAAGGATTAGGCCCTTATAAACCTTTATTTAATTAAAATAGCAAATAAAAAATTTAATGAAAAAACTTTTAAGTCTTTTAACAGGCGGGTTAATTAAAGACGTAGGTAATGTAATTGACAAGCTTACAACTACAGACGAGGAAAGATTAGCTGCTAAGCAAAAGATACAAGAGCTTTTAGAAAAAGCAGATCAAGACGCGCAGACTCAAATTACTGAGCGCTGGAAGCTTGATATGCAAAGTGATAGTTTTCTTTCAAAAAACATTCGCCCACTGGTATTAATATACCTTACCATTATATTTACCGCGTTAGCGTTTTTTGATGGCAATATTGGCGGTTTTCAAGTTGATGAAGCCTATATACCTATTTTTCAATCATTATTAATAACTGTTTATGGTGCGTATTTCGTAGGACGAACGTGGGAAAAGAATAAAAAAGCAAGTGATAATAAAGATAAGTAATTAATAACAACACAATTAAATTAAATCAAATGAGTAAAATTACTAAAGAGCAATTAGAAAAAATCCAAGATCAACAAAAAAAGCTACAGTCTATTTTGACTGATATTGGTGTAATTGAAGTTCGCAAGCATGAAGCCATGCACGCACAAGCTGCTTTGTCTCAAGAAATTGAACAAACTAAAAAAGATCTTGAAGAGAAGTACGGAGCTATTAACATTAATTTAGAAGACGGTAGTTATACTGAAATCAAAAAAGAAGATGACGGTGAATTAGCTGTTGTAAAATCTGAAGATTAATGAGCTCTGTAATTAGAAAAATAAGTATAGGTTCTGATTACAAAAATGATGCAATGCATTACGCTGTAGGTCAGCAAGTTTATGGTGGACACGAAATATCTCACATACTCCACAACGAACAAGAAGATTCTTACAGCATTCATATCAAGAAAAACAACGAGGTATTGCCATGGAAGAAATTTAATTCTAACATGGCTATATCCGTTGAGTATGATTTAACATACTAATGAATAGTTTATTTGACTTTATCGTAAAACCAATTGGTAAAAGATACGATAATGAAATTAAAATAGGTGACAAAAGCCTTGTAACTAACGGTAGCACTGAGAACTTTAGAGCTGTAAACAACATGGCTGAAGTTATATCAACGCCATCAGCTTATAACACATCGATAAAAAAGGGTGATACAGTTGTTATTCACCACAATGTGTTTAGAAGTTTCTTTGATATGAAAGGTAAACGCAAGGATAGTAGATCAAAGTTTGTTGATGATTTATATTTTTGTAGTGCAGATCAAATATATTTATATAAAAATACTGGTGGTTGGAAAGCTTTTCAAAATAGATGCTTTATAAAACCGCTGTTAGATACAAATGATCTAACATTAGATAAAGAGCGCAAACTTATAGGAATACTAAAATATGGTAATAGTTCCTTAGAAGCGCTTAAAATCGTTCCTGGAGATCTTGTAGGTTATACTCCTTTTGGTGAGTTTGAATTTATAATAGATGATGAGCGATTATATTGTATGAAATCAAATGATATTGTAATTAAGTATGAACGTAAAGGAGACGAAAAAGAGTATAATCCAAGCTGGGCAAAAAGCAGTTGAAGAATTAATTAAAGTTGCTAAAGAAGCTATTGTTGATTCTGATGATGACATTTCTGCTGATCGTCTTAAAAATGCTGCCGCTACTAAAAAGCTAGCTATCTTCGATGCTTTTGAAATATTAAAACGTATTGAAGACGAAGAAAACATACTTAATGAGAAACCTATAGAGATAAAAGAAAATACTTTCAAGGGTTTCGCTGAAGGAAGATCTAAGTAATGTACGAGCAGTCATTAGTAAAAATATTACCTGATTATATTAAACCTAATGTAATAAGTAAAAAAAATAGGTATAATAAATGGGAGTACGGTTACAACGAAGAATACGATATGGTTGTAATTAGTAAAACTGGAAAAATAGGTGATATATACGAAATACAAAATCTTAAAATAGCTCTACCAAAAGAAGAAAACGCTTATAAGTTTAAAGATAATAAATGGTCGGCGTTTGAATATCCAAAAGAATTACAAAGAATAAAAACTATATTTGATTGGAAAACTTATGACGAGGCGTTCAAAGAAAGATGGTACGACTATATTGACGAAGAGTTTAAAAGACGTGAAAAAGGTTTTTGGTATATAAACAAAGATAAACCTACTTATATTACTGGCACACATTATGTGTATTTGCAATGGAGCAAAATTGATGTTGGCCACCCAGAATTTAGAGAATCAAATAGAATATTTTTTATTTTCTGGGAAGCTTGCAAAGCTGATAAAAGATGTTTTGGTATGTGCTACCTTAAAAACCGTCGATCAGGTTTTTCTTTCATGGCTTCGGGTGAAATAGTAAATGAAGCTACAATATCAAGTGATTCTAGATTTGGTATACTATCAAAGTCTGGTCCTGATGCAAAGAAAATGTTTACTGACAAGGTAGTACCAATATCAGTTAACTACCCGTTTTTTTTTAAGCCAATACAAGACGGTATGGACCGTCCAAAAACAGAGCTAGCATATAGAGTGCCAGCGTCTAAACTAACAAGGCGGAATATAACATCAACAGATAGGCCAGAAGAATTACAAGGTCTTGATACAACTATTGATTGGAAAAATACTGGTGACAACTCTTATGATGGTGAAAAATTAAAACTACTTATACACGATGAAAGTGGTAAGTGGGAAAAACCAAATAATATTCTAAATAACTGGAGAGTAACAAAAACTTGTTTACGATTAGGTTCTAGAATTATTGGTAAATGTATGATGGGATCCACATCCAATGCGTTAGATAAAGGAGGTGATAACTTTAAAAAACTTTACTATGCTTCAGATGTTACAAAAAGAAACAGGAATGGACAGACTAGCTCGGGATTATATAGTTTGTTCATACCTATGGAATGGAACTACGAGGGATTCATCGATTCTTATGGGTTACCTGTATTCGAGACTCCATCAAAACCAACATATGGACCATACGGTGACGAAATAACAGAAGGTGTTATAAACCACTGGCAAAATGAAGTTGATGGTTTAAAAGATGATCAAGACGGTTTAAACGAGTATTACCGTCAGTTTCCAAGAACAGAGGAACACGCTTTCAGAGATGAAGCAAAAGAGTCTTTGTTTAATCTAACAAAAATATACGAGCAAATAGATTACAACTCTGATTTAAAAAATACATCTGTAGTTACAGTTGGAAGTTTTCAATGGGAAAACGGTGCTAAAGATAGTAGAGTTGTTTTTTACCCAAACAAAGATGGTAGATTTAAAATATCTTGGGTGCCACCAGCTGAGCTACAAAATAGAATAATAATTAGAAACGGTGTTAAATATCCAGGTAATGAGCATTGCGGTGCTTTTGGTTGTGATAGTTACGATATATCTGGTACAGTAGACAAAAGAGGTTCTAACGGATCTTTACACGGGCTTACAAAATTTAGCATGGAAAACGTACCACCTAATTTATTTTTTTTAGAATATATTGCAAGACCCCAAACAGCTGAAATATTTTTTGAAGATGTTTTAATGGCTTGCGTTTTTTACGGTATGCCACTACTTGCAGAAAACAACAAACCTCGATTATTATATCATTTCAAAAGAAGAGGTTATAGAGGTTTTTCAATGAATAGACCTGACAAAGTTATAAACAAGTTATCTGTAACAGAAAGAGAAATAGGTGGAATACCAAACTCTAGTGAAGATATGAAGCAAGCTCACGCAGCTGCTATTGAAACATATATAGAAGAATTTGTTGGACTTACAGCTAATGGTTATGGTAATATGTATTTTCAAAGAACGCTAGAAGATTGGGCAAAATTTAATATAAATAATAGAACAAGCCACGACGCATCTATTAGTTCGGGTTTAGCTATTATGGCTTGTAATAAAAATAGATATACACCAGTAGCTAAAAAAGAATACAAACCAGTAGATTTAGGTATAAAAAGATACGATAACAGTGGAATATCGTCAAAAATTATAAAATAAATGAAAGTATACACTAATAGTAATAGCTCTTTTCCTAGCCAAGTTGTTAGCGACGAAGAAAAAGCAAGCTTAGATTACGGCTTACAGGTAGCAAGAGCTATTGAAGGCGAGTGGTTTCAAGAAGGTCGTTCAGGAAACAGGTATGCCCAAAGTTATAGTAATTTTCATCAACTAAGATTGTACGCTAGAGGCGAGCAGTCTATTGCAAAATATAAAGATGAATTATCAATTAACGGTGATTTGTCTTATTTAAACTTAGACTGGAAACCAGTACCAATTATACCAAAGTTTGTAGATATAGTTGTTAATGGTATGTCTAATAAGGAGTACGATATTATAGCTTATGCGCAAGATCCTGAATCTCAAAAGAAAAGAACAGATCACGCGAACTCTATAGCAGCTGATATGGTTTCACAAGATTTAATAGAAGAAGCCAAAGCTGTAACTGGTCAAGATTTTTCAAGATCAAATATACCACCTAGCGAATTACCGTCTACGTTAGAAGAACTAGAGCTTCATATGCAGCTTTCATACAAACAAGGTATAGAAGTAGCTGAAGAAGAAGTTATAAACAATACTTTAGCTAGAAACAAATATAATCTAACTAGACGTAGATTAAATTATGATTTAGCTGTTCTTGGTATCGCGGCGGTTAAAACAACGTTTAACGTAGCTAATGGTATAAATATAGAATATGTGGATCCAGCTTATATGGTTTATTCATATACCGAAGATCCAAACTTTGACGATATATACTATGTTGGTGAAGTTAAATCTATAACAATACCAGAGCTTAAAAAACAGTTTCCAGATATACCGGAGGAAGAGTTAGAAAAAATACAAAATATGCCTGGTAATTCTCAGTATATAACTGGGTGGGGTAATTACGACGAAAATACTGTTCAAGTGATGTATTTTGAATACAAAACTTATATGAACCAAGTGTTTAAAATAAAACAAACAGAACAAGGGCTTTTAAAAGCTATAGAAAAACCAGATACTTTTAATCCACCTGAAAATGATAATTTTGAAAGAGTTGGTAGAAGTATAGAGGTTTTATACAGAGGAGCTAAGGTTTTAGGTAATAATTATATGCTAGAGTGGAAATTAGCAGAAAATATGTCTAGGCCATACGCTGATACAACTAGAGTAGAAATGAACTACGCTATTTGCGCTCCTCGTATGTACAAAGGTAGAATAGAGTCGTTAGTTGGTCGTATCACTGGTTTTGCTGATATGATTCAGTTAACACATTTGAAACTACAACAAGTAATGTCTAGAATAGTGCCTGATGGTGTATTTTTAGATATGGACGGTTTAGCTGAAGTTGATTTAGGTAATGGTACTAATTACAACCCAGCTGAGGCGCTTAATATGTATTTCCAAACTGGTAGTATTGTGGGTAGATCACTTACTCAAGACGGTGCTATGAACGCTGGTAAAGTTCCAATTCAAGAACTAGCATCGTCTTCTGGTCAAGCTAAAATACAAAGTTTAATAGGCACGTATGAATATTATTTAAAAATGATTCGTGACGTGACGGGTCTTAATGAGGCTAGAGATGGTTCTATGCCAGATAAAGACACGTTGCTAGGATTACAGAAACTAGCTGCTAACGCGTCAAACACAGCAACTAGGCACCTTATGCAGGCTCAGTTGTATCTAACGCTTAGAGTGTGTGAAAATATATCGCTTAAAATATCAGACTCATTAGACTTTCCGCTTACAGCTAACTCACTTAAAGAAAGTATATCTGTTTATAATTTTGAAACGTTGAAAGAAATAGATTCTTTAAATCTTCATGATTTTGGAATTTATTTAGAATTAGAGCCAGATGAAGAGGATAAAGCGCAGTTGGAGCAAAACATACAAGTTGCTTTACAGTCTGGAGGTATAGATCTTGACGATGCTATTGATATTCGTCAAGTTAGAAACTTAAAAATGGCTAATCAATTGTTGAAGCTTAAAAAGAAGCAAAGACAAGAAAAAGATCAAGCCGCTGCTCAAGCTAATATTCAAGCTCAAGCACAAGCAAATGCTCAAGCTTCAGAAGCCGCTGCTATGGCTGAAGTACAAAAACAACAAGCTCTTACTCAAGAAAAAGTTAACCTAGAGCAGGCTAAGTCTCAGTTTGAAATACAAAGACTACAAACTGAAGCTGAAATTAAAAAGCAGCTAATGGCCGAAGAGTTTAACTATCAAATGCAATTAGCGCAGATAAGAGCTCAAGCGGAAAGAGATAAAGAAAAAGAAATAGAAGATCGCAAAGACGAGCGAACAAGAATACAAGCAACACAACAGTCAGAGCTGATAGCTCAAAGACAAAATGATGAATTACCTAAAAACTTTGAATCAGCTGGTTTTGATACGCTTGGAGGATTTGGACTAGAACAGTTTGAACCTCGTTAAAAATAGTTTTTATTAATTTTATATTATTATATTATGTCAGAAGAAGTAAAACAAGAAGGAGAGTTTAAAATAAAAACTCCTTCTAAGCCTAAAAATTTAGGTAAATCTAAAGATGAAGTTATTAAAGTTACTTTATCTGAGCCTAAACAAGGTGAAACAGTAGATGAAGTTACCAAAGTGGTAATCCCGTCTGAAGAAAAAACACAGGAAGATGCCGATACAAAGCAAGAAGCAACAGACGTGGCTTCAGATCAACAAGCCGCAGTTGTACAGGAAGTGGTTGAAGAAGTACCACAAGGGGAAAGCGCCGTTCAAGATGAAGCGTCAGTAATTCAAGAAATAACTGAAGAAGAAGTACAACAAGAAGTTAAGCAGGTTGAACAAGAGGTAAAAGAAGCTATTAGAGACAACGAAGTAGCTGGAGTACCTCTTCCTGAAAATATTGAAAAACTTGTTACGTTTATGAACGAAACGGGTGGAACGTTAGAAGATTACGTAAGATTAAACGCTGATTATTCTAGCATAGACAATAATACTCTATTGAGAGAATATTATAAACAAACAAAGCCTTATTTAGAAGGCGATGATATAAGTCTTTTACTTGAAGACTTTTCATACGATGAAGAGTTAGACGAGCAAAAAGACATTCGCAAGAAAAAACTTGCGTATAAAGAAGAAATTGCAAAAGCCAGAAACTTTTTAGAGCAAACAAAGAGTAAATACTACGATGAGATCAAGTTGAGACCAGGCGTAACTCAAGAGCAACAAAAAGCTATGGACTTTTTCAATCGATATAACCAAGAGCAAGATGTAGCAGCTAAGCAACATGAGCAGTTTAAAACCCAAACAAAACAATTATTTACTGAAGATTTCAAAGGTTTTGATTTCAATTTAGGTGAAAAGAAGTTTAGATACGGCGTTAAAGATCCTGCAAAGGTTGCAGAAAACCAATCAAGCATTAACAATCTTCTAGGGAAGTTCCTTGCAGAAGACGGTAGTGTAAAAGATCCGGTTGGTTATCACAAAGCTGTATACGCCGCTTCTAACGCTGATGCTATTGCACATCATTTTTATGAGCAAGGTAGAGCAGATGCTATCAAACAAGTTGTAGACGGTTCTAAAAACCCGAGCACAGCTCCGAGACAAGCAGCTCAATCTGAATTTAAAAATGGTTTAAAAGTAAAAGTGTTAAATGATAATGCTCTTAGTTCTTCAAAATTGAAAATTAAAAAATTAGGATTTAACAATTAAAATTATTAAAAATGGCTTTAACACCAACTTTTGGCTCAATTGTACCTAGCCAAAAACAACAATTGCTATCTGATAACTATTTGAGTTTTACAGATGGAAATAATGACTTTGCACAACAGTATCTACCTGAAATCTACGAGCAAGAAGTAGAGCGTTACGGAAACCGTACACTTTCTGGATTTTTGCGTATGGTAGGAGCTGAAATGCCTATGACTTCTGATCAAGTAGTATGGTCTGAGCAAAACCGTCTACACGTTGCTTACAACGATGTAACTGTTGCCACCAACACTACTTTGACTTTTGCTATCGGAGGTACTACTAATGTTAGCAACGTAATTTCTCCTAACCAAACTATCGTTGTTTTGGATCCTGCTACAGGAGCTGAAGTAACTGCTTTGGTTGAGTTGAGCGTTGATAACGGTGCTGGAACACTTGCAACTCTTACTGTTGCTACTTATACTGGAGCTAACCTTGCCGCTACATTTACTGTAGGTGACACTGTTAAAATCTTCGTATACGGTTCTGAATACAAAAAAGGAACTGGAGACGCTGATATTAAATCAATCACTCCTTCTTTTACTCAATTCTCTAATCAACCAATTATCATCAAATCTAAATATGCTATTTCTGGATCTGATGCTTCTCAAATCGGTTGGGTAGAAGTTGCTACTGAAGACGGAACTGGAGGTTACCTTTGGTATTTGAAAGCTGAGTCTGAAACTCGTCTACGTTTCGAAGATTATCTTGAAATGAGCGTGGTTGAAGGAACTAAAGCTGCTGCTGGTTCTGGTGTTGCTAACATCGTTGGAGACGTTAAGTACAAAGGAACTGAAGGACTTTTCGCTGCTATCAAATCACGAGGAAATACTTTCTCTGCGTTTGCACCTGCTGCTGGAGACTTGACTGACTTTGATGCTATTCTTAAAAACCTTGACACTCAGGGTGCTATCGAAGAAAACATGCTTTTCGTAAACCGTCAACTTTCTTTGACTATCGATAACATGCTAGGTGGTGTATCAAGCGGACCTGATGGTGGTGTTGCTTATGGATTGTTTGAAAATTCAGAAGATATGGCACTTAACCTTGGTTTCTCTGGATTCCGCAGAGGTTCTTACGATTTCTATAAAACTGACTGGAAATACTTGAACGATGCTTCAACTCGTGGAGCTGTTGCTGATTCTGGTATCGAAGGTGTACTAGTTCCTGCTGGTACTTCTACAGTTTACGATCAAATCCTAGGAACTAATATCCGTCGTCCATTCTTGCACGTACGTTACCGAGCGTCTCAAACTGACGATCGTCGTATGAAGTCTTGGTTGACTGGTTCTGTTGGAGGAGCTTACACTTCTGATCTTGATGCAATGGAAGTACACTTCCTATCTGAAAGATGTTTGTGTGTTCAAGGAGCTAACAACTTCGTGATCTTCACTGACTAAGAATACCTTATGTAGTATTTACCCTCGTCTTTATTGGCGAGGGTATTTATTACTCTTATTAACATTTTTATTATATTATATCATGGCAAAACAAATACAAGCCAAGAAAGAATCTTGGCAAATTAAAGATAGAACTTATATTTTAAAAGGTGCTTTCACGCCTTTAACAGCTACACTACCATCAAGACATTCAGCAAGATTTCCACTGCTTTGGTTTGATGAAGAATCAGGTGAGCAAAAAGAACTAAGATATGCTACAAATCAAAATTCACCACTTGTAGAAGAACAAAAGGGTGAAGTAACACTTGGGCATATTATATTTGAAAACGGTACTTTATTTGTACCTAAACAAAAACAAAACTTACAAAAACTTTTATCTATTTATCACCCTGCTTTAAACAAAAAGTATTACGAGTTTAACAAGGTACAAGAAGCAGAAGATGAGTTAGATGATTTAGAACTACAGGTTGAAGCTTTAAACGCTGCTGCTCAAATGGATATAGACCAAGCAGAAGCTATACTTAGAGTTGAAATTGGATCTGAAGTTTCTAAAATGACTAGTCGAGAAATAAAAAGAGACTTAATGGTTTTCGCGAAAGATAATGCTGAATTATTTATTGAGCTTGCTAACGATGAAAACGTGCAATTAAGAAACTTTGCTATTAAAGCCGTTGAAGCTAATATTATTAAACTAGCAGATGACCAAAGAACATTTACTTGGGCATCAAACGGTAAGAAGCTAATGACAGTTCCATTTGATGAACACCCATACTCAGCTATGGCTGCTTTCTTTAAAACAGATGAAGGTTTAGAAGTTTTTAAATCTATAGAGAAAAAACTCTCTTAACATGTAATATTAATACAAGGGGATCGCTTCACGCGGTCCTCTATGTATTATAAAAAGAAATAACAAATGGCAATAAATGTAGATTTAGTTTACAAAACAGTCTTATTAATACTAAATAAAGAACAAAGAGGCTATATGACGCCTGATGAGTTTAATAAGATAGCTACTCAAGTTCAACTTGAAACTTTTGAAAATTATTTTGAAAGTTTAAATCAACAGTTAAGAGTGCCAGATAACGATAGCGAATATGCTGATCGTATTAAAAATATTGACGAAAAAATAGCGATATTCAAAACAATTGGTAACGCTACTTTTAGCACAGATCACTTCACGCTTCCAGGAGGAACAGATTTTTATAGATTAGGTACTGTTATATATAAAGACGAAACAGAAGTACAAAGAATACAAAGAAACGATCTTTTATATATAAACCAATCGCCTCTTACAAAACCCACAGATAAATACCCGTTGTATATATACGAGGACGAAAAACTTTATTTATACCCAAGTAGTATAAATTCTAATATTAGTGTATCGTATGTTAAAAAACCAGCGAACGTTGTATGGAATTTTACAATACCGCCTGGTCAAAACTATTATCAATACGATTCTAATAACTCTGTTGATTTTGAACTGCACCCATCGGAGCAACCAGAAGTTATATTAAAAGTGTTGTTGTATGCTGGCGTTGTTGTTAAAGATCCTACTATAATACAAGCAGCTGCAGCAGAAATTCAAAAAGAACAAATAAATCAAAAAAGCTAATAAACTATGCCTACACCTAATGGCGGTTTAATAACCGAAAATAATCGACAATATTACGCGGGAGCGCAGAGCTTTTTATCAAGCACAGGTGTTGCGGGTGAATCTTTTACTACAACTTTTGATACTGATTTAGTTTTTGGAAACTACGATCCGTTACAGACTGATTATGCTTTAAACAATTTTAAGCTTTATACAGCTGCGCCGGGTGATTTAGTTTATACAGAATATACTTCTGCATACACTGTTGTTGGCAATACAATAACAATTACTGGTGCTTTAGTCGCAAACACAGCCGTTGTTATTCAGTTGAAATCTAATTTAGGTGGTAACTATGGCGATAGAGACGCTTATGGTAACACTGTAGAAGAAAATTGGGGCTCATATTCTTATATAAAACTAGATGATATTATAAACAACTTTATGGTTGCTTATGTTGGCACTGGTAAAATTATTTCTGACGTAAAAAGAACAGATGTAATTTTCTTTGCTAAAAGAGCAATGCAAGAGTTTAGTTATGATACACTTAAAAGTATTAAATCGCAAGAACTAACAGTACCTCACAACTTAAGCGTACCAATGCCTCAAGATTACGTTAACTACGTAAATATGAGTTGGATAGATGAATCTGGAGCAAAACATATTATATACCCAACCACTCTTACTAGTAATCCTTACGAAACGCCAATACAAGATAATGACGGTATACCAACGCAAAGTAACTTTGATAACAACATTGAAGGTACATCAATAACAGAAAATCGTTGGGACACAAATGGTTTAAAGAATATAAATAACGAACTACAAGACGGATCACCTGTTTGGGCTAACATATATGGTGGTGGGTTTGGGCAAGGCTTTGCTTGGAACAGTGGCTTTTATGGTATACAACCAGAAATCAGCCAAATCAATGGTTGGTTTACAATAAACGAAAGAGAAAATAAGTTTTCTTTTTCAAATGATTTAGTTGATCGCCTAATCATTTTAGAATACATTTCTGATGGTTTAGCATATGACTTGGACACTAGAGTACCAAAAATGGCTGAAGAAGCTATGTATGCTTATATCCTACATGCTATTGTAGGTACTAGAATGAACCAACCAGAATATTTAGTACAAAGATTACGTCAAGAAAAAAGCGCTAAATTACGAAACGCTAAAATAAGATTATCTAATATCAAGCTTAACGAGTTTGTACAAGTTATGCGCGGTAAATCTAAATGGATAAAACACTAGAATTAAATGGCTGAAATTAAAAATACTTTTCTAAAGTCCAAGATGAATAAAGACTTGGACGATAGACTGTTACCAAATGGTGAATATCGTGATGCGCAGAATATATCTGTAGGTAAATCAGAGGATGCTGACGTAGGTGCTTTAGAAAATATTATAGGTAACTCTAACGTTACGCCAAACCTTCCTTATGGAGATGACTTTGAAATTATAGGTTATTATAGTGATGCTGTAAATGACAGAATTATAACTTTTGTAACTAACTACACAGATCCATACACTAACGGTGAGCCAACATACATATATGACGCGAACATGGCTACTCCAACGCCTAGTCCACTATACAATTGCCACATATGTGTTTACGATCAAAATACCCAAAATTACAACTCTGTTGTTAGTGGAGAATTTTTAAATTTTTCTACAACTGATAAAGTTCTAGGTGTTAATCTAATAGAAAACTTATTATTTTTTACAGATAATAGAAATCAACCTAGAAAAATAAATATACAAACAGCTATAGAAGAAAATAACTATTATACTTCTGAAGATAATATTTCTGTAGCAAAATACAATCCTTATTCACCTATAAGTTTAGTTAAAAAAGTAGTTGGAGTTCCAGCTGCGGCTTTAACAAGTTCTACTGATATACAAGTTGATCTACAAACGTACAATAGCGTGGAGGCTGGTATGATTGTTATTGGGCGTGATACAAGCGGTGTTGCAATATCAGGTTTAGAGTCTAGCGACTATGTTAGTGTTCTTAGCAAAAATACTGGGACGGGCCCAGTTTATAATATAGTTTTAACTAGACAAGACGGCGCTACAGTTTCTGTATCAACTACAACCACAGATACTATTACTTTTTTAAAGTCAACAATGACTAACGAAGAAGAAACCGCTGATTGGCCTGGTGATCCTCAATATTTAGAAGATAAATACGTAAGATTTTCATACAGATTTCAATTTGATGATGGTGAATATTCTATTATGGCACCGTTTACTCAAATAGCATACATACCAAAGCAAAAAGGTTATTTCTTTTCAGGTGACGAAGACGCATCTTATAGATCTACTGTGTTAGAGTTTATGGAAAATGAAATTAACAATGTTGAGTTATTAATTGATCTTCCTGCTGAAAGTTCTTTATTGCAACAACAATATAAGATAAAAGGTATAGATATACTTTACAAAGAGTCAAATGATTTAGTTGTAAAAGTTTTAGAAACAATACCAGTTGGGCAAATACAAAGTAGTTCTGTTGGTAATGTTTATACATACGAATATCAATCAAGAAAACCATATAAAACACTTACTCAGGCAGAAACAGTTAGAGTATATGACAAAGTGCCTGTTAGAGCTAAAGCTCAAGAAACTTCTGGAAACAGAGTTATGTATGGTAATTTTTATGACGAATACACTCCGCCTGATTATATAGATTATAACGTAGATGTCTTTCCTAAAGATACTGTTTTAGATGATTCATTTGTACAATATCCAAACCACACAGTAAAACAAAACAGAAACTACCAAATAGGTTTTATATTAGCTGATAAGTTTGGTAGACAATCACCTGTAATACTTTCGCCAGTTGATTTTGACTGGAGGCAAGGTGTTGGTTTGAATATTAAAGGCGGTTCAACTATTTTTCACCCATATAAAACAGGTGCCACGCAGCCAAATGTTAGAGATTGGTTTGGGGATCAAATACAAGTGCTCGTTAATCTACCTATAGAAAGTACAAAAAGTATTTCACTTGGAACACCTGGTTTATACGCTAATAGGCAGAAAGCTTATGGTACTGGTGATGGTTTTGCTATTGCAACTGGTTATTTAACTTCTTATCAAGGTAATCCAAACGCTTCTTTTGTTTTTACTTTAAATACTAGTAAACCAAATAATATAAATGTTCCAAGGGTTGGTGATTATTTAAGAGGTGAATACAGAGATTATGTAAAAGTAACAAGCGTTAGTGAAAACGCTGGGACATACACCGTTGGTTGTGACGGTACTATAAATGACTCTTATAATAAAAGTGTATCAAGTTTATCAGCTGATATAAAGTTTGCGTATATAATAAACCAAACTGGCTGGTACTCTTATAAGGTGGTAGTAAAACAAACAGAGCAAGAATATTACAACTGTTATTTACCTGGCTTGTTAGATGGTTATCCAACCCACACTGGCTCACCGCCATATCCAACCAATGAAACAAACTTAACCGCTCACGCTGTTTTAATTAACGATAATATCAATAAAATACCTAGAGATTTGTCTGAGGTAGGTCCAGACCAAAAACAATATCGTAGTTCAGTTCAATTGTTTGGTAGAGTTCAAAATAATTACGACACAGGCACAGCAACAACTATAAATATACAGTATTTTCCAGAAAGAAAATCAAACACAGCTTCAACGATAGGTTACGCTGTTGATTTAAACATGGGCTATGATGAAATAGCCTCTACAAGTAACTTTTATCAACTAGACACGAACCCAATTATAGCTAGAATATCTACGCTTGATCAAGCTATTGGTGTTACAGCTACAAACATGGTAGCTGAATTAGCTATTTATGAAACTGAGCCTGTAACTTCTCTTTTAGATATATTTTGGGAAACCACAACTGTTGGTTTAATATCTGATTTAAATGAAGATGTTTTAACTGGCGTAGATACACCTGTTGATATTACAGATGCTGACTTTACATATTCTGAAAATCAAAATCCAGATGGCACGGGTACTACAACTGGAGAAAGTGATTCTCCCTATGTAACAGATGCTTTTTGGCCACTAAATGCTGAAGGTTTAGAACTTGAAAATACTGGGCAATTATCGAGTTTTTATCCCGGTATTTCAACTTGGTATACTCTAACTATAACAACAGAGTTAGGTAACACAGTAACAGGACAGTTTACTATTGAACAAGACATTGACCCGGTAAGCACAGATTATGGTTCTTATAGATTAAAACTAACGCCAACAACACCAACTACTCAACCAACTTTAAATTACGCTGGTAGTAATCCTGATTCAACAACTTATAATGTTTCTTTATCTGTATTAGATGATGACGGCAGAATGTCTACTAATTTTACTTTCTCTACAACTTTAATAAATAAAGTGCCATTTTTATGGGGAACTGATAGAAATACACCTGTCTCTCAAACTTTAACACAACTAAATAAAGAGGACTGGCCGTTTACAACGGTTCGTACTATTGGTTTAGGTGATATAACTGATAATTCAACCACGTTTTATAGACAATCAAACGGAGCATATTACAAATCTGGTTACTCGTCATATAATCAAGAAGTAGGTGTTTATTTGCAAACAATACCCTCTAGACCTAGTCAGTACTATGATGTATTTAAAATAGATCATACTGTAAGTGCTTTACAGATGTATAACCAAAGCGGTTATAGTTCGCCTTGGTCAAGAGGTGGAAGTATAGTTGGTTATTATGATTTAACGTTTAGAGTTAAAGACGCCATGACCAACGTTGGAGGAACTGGTTATCAAAATATAACTGATCAAGGCAGCACAAGTGCAAGTACTTTAAACTCTACCTCTGATTACAATAAAAAAATTAGAATTTTACCTGGCTCAATAGATTCAGGTCTTGTATCAACCTGTTTAACCACTCACAATGGAGACTCTAGACAATTTAGCGGAACTACTGTAGTTGCAAATTACGGTTGGTTTGTAAGTAGCAATGCCAGTGTAACATACCCAACACTTCCATCAGGTCAAGTATACGGATTTATACCACCTGGTAGCTCACCAGTATTTGTAAACCCAGTAAGAGTTGGTAGTGCAGGTTTTGCAGAGTCAAACAACGCACCAACAGCTACTATACTGATGGACTTAATGACTGAAGTAAGAAAAACAGGTAATACAGATTCTAGTGACATTTGTTATTTTACTTGGTATGTTTACTATTCATCAACTCCTGGAGGTTCTTGGACGCTTACGAACGTTGTTGATACTAACAATGTAGACTTAAATAGCAGTACATTTTTCAACGGATCTCAACCTGGGCTTAGCGCCGGTGGTTCAATAAGCGTCGGCAATAGGTCAGCTATAAACATACCAGTATCATTGAGTAAAAAAGGTGAATATTTTATACGATGCCAAATACGAAACGTAGGAAATAATACAAATAACTGGGCTTCTAGCACTTGGATAAATACAAATGACTCGAATTATCCATCGTGCGCGCCTATAAACGGTGACAACGCTATTGGCTCTGCTGGTAGAGACGCGGATTATTTTCAATACGAAGTAAGTTCTCCAGCTAGTCCTATTGGCGCAGATTGTAGCACTTCTCTTACAGACACTGTTTACGCAAGAACTCCATATGGTCACACAGTAACTCAATTTTTTACCGATACTGCTTTAACAGATTTTACGACAGCTTATACATCTGCAACCAAAGCATATCAATACGTGCCAGGTTCATCGACAAAAGATGGTCTTGTAAACAAAAGAACTGCTTATATAGACGGTATAACACAAACAACTACTGGATCAGCAAATTCTATAAATGCTAATGGGTATAAAACAAATAAATTTTATGTAGATATAGACTACAGTGACACAGTTGGTGATACTTGGAGAAAATCTTGTGATTCACCGGCTAGTAGTGATAACTTTTTAACTGGAGCAAATGATCCACAGGTATATCTATTTAGTGATTATAGTTAATGTAATATATCTTTAAAATAAGTGATAATAAAACATGGGAGCAGTATTAAATTTAAAATATTTTAACTCTTTTTGGATAAAGAAGATAGATAGTATGGTTGCAAACCAACCAACTGATCCTCGTACTACACCTGAGAAAATACCAGGTGGATATGCTTCTAGTACGACTACGCCAAATAGAGATTGGTTTATTGAAGAAGCTCGCATACGAGGTGGTTATAATAATACCTCTGTAGATTTTGGTGTTAAAGCTTATTTAGTAGAAGAAGAAACACAACAACAACACAGGTTTAACTCTATTATATATTCTGGAATATTCAACTCTAGAACTGGTATAAATAGAACAAACGTGTTTTCTGTTGGTGAGGAAATAACTAAATCAGCTGATCCAGCTAATGGCTCTATACAGAAACTTTATGCTGAAGATACTAACTTAATTATATTACAAGAAGACAAAGTAAGTAAAGCTCTTATAGATAAAGATGCTATTTACTCGGCAGAAGGTAACGCAGCTGTTACATCATCAACACTTGTTATAGGTCAAATAATACCTTACGGTGGTAACTATGGCATTAGTACAAACCCAGAGAGCTTTGCTGTTTACGGTTATAGAAAGTATTTTACAGACAGAAAACGAAATGCTGTTTTAAGGCTTTCTATGGACGGTTTAACAGAAATATCGTCATATGGTATGCAAGATTTCTTTAGAGACAATCTAGGCGCGCTACAACCGACAGATAATATTATTGGTGGTTGGGATATACATAATAAAAACTATATAGTTTCTATACAGCAAAATGGTGAATACAAAACCGTAAACTTTGATGACAGTGTTAACGGTTGGACGAGTTTCTTTAGTTTTAAACCAGACTTTTTATTTAGTTTAAACACATCGTTATATTCTACCAACGATGGTAAAATATGGCAACACTATACTTTTGACCCAAGCTTTCCAGATCAGCGTGGTATTTTCTACGGTGTAGAAAACGATTCAACGGTAACATTTATTTTTAATAGTAACCAATCACTTGTTAAAAACTTTAAAACAATAAATTACGAAGGTAGCAGCGATTGGGAAATGTTATCTTTTGCGTCGTCAACAGATACATCTTTATCTATAACAAAAGCTATAGATATTCAAACCAGCGCTTCAACACTTGTTGATTTAGAGAATCAATTATTACAAAACAATTTCAAAGTAAAAGAAAATAAATACTTTGCTAATCTAATAAACAACACTATTTCGCAACCAGGCGAGGTGGTTTGGGGTCAAGACAACTCAGGTATAAAAGGTTTCTTTGCCACTGTACAAATGAGTGTAGATAACAGTTTGGGTGGTAAAAAAGAATTATTTGCAGTTTCTACAAACTATGTAGAATCATCATATTAAATTTAATTAAATGGAAAAATTAACTACACGTGTTTTAAACGAAAACGATTGGGACACGTTGTGTAAGTGGTGGGAGGCTTGGCCTAAATGGGTTAATCCACCTAAAGACTTTTTACCAGACAACGGTACTGGTGGGTTAATGGTTGAAAAAAATAACAAACCGATAATGGCTGGTTTTCTTTATTTTACAAACTCTGATGTTGTTTTGTTAGAGTGGATTGTTTCAGATCCAGAATATAGAGAAAAAGACAGGAAACAAGCTCTAGAGCTTTTAATAACAGCCGCAGAGGGCGTTTGTAAAAACTTAGATAAAAAATACATGTTCAGTGTTTGTAGAAATAAACACTTAATAAATACACATAAAAAACTGGGCTGGGGAGTAGATGAAAGCCCTTCCTACGAATTAACAAAAAATATATAAACTATGGGATTTGTAACAGCAGCAATAGTTGGAGCAGCAACGAGCGTAATAGGCGGTGCTGTTCAAGCAAACCAAGCTGATAAAGCCGCCGGTAGAGCAGCCAACGACAAAAGAAAAGCAGAGGCTAAGGTTCAAGAGCTTTTAGACAGTAGACAACAAATTATTAATCCGTATGAAAGTACAGAAAGTTTAGCTGGTTTGGCTAAAGATTTGTCTTCTCAAATGACAAATCCTTTTGCTAATTTAGGTGTTGCTACTCAAGCAGCTGAAATGCAAGCTGAAGAAGCTGATATAGCTTTAGCTAATACATTAGATACTATTAGAGAAACTGGCGCTAGTGCTGGTGGAGCTACCGCTCTTGCGATGGCTGCTTTACAGAGTAAAAAAGGTGTTGCTGCTAATATTGAACAACAAGAAGCTCAAAACGAAAAACTAAGAGCTCAAGGAGAGCAAGCTTTACAAGCTGCTAAAATATCAGAACAACAACGCTTACAAAGCATAGCAATATCTGAAGGACAAAGAGTACAAGCTGCTGAAGCTGCTGGTAAACAATTTGAGTACCAAGCCCAAGAAGCTAGAACTAACATGGATCTAGATAGAGCATCTGCTGCTGTATCTCAAGCTCAAGCTCAAGAAGCTCAGTCAAGACAAGCTCAAGCAGCTGCATGGGGAAGTGCAATATCCGGTGTTGGTGGTGTTGCTCAAGCATATATGGGTGCTGCTGCAGAGAGTGATAATTTTGGAAAAGGCTGGGGAAATTAGGGGCCGCTTCTAGCGTAAGTCCTACTTCAACGTATACAAGTTCACAATTAGCGGACACATTTAAAGTTACTAATCCGTTATTTCAATAAAAATAAAAAATAAAAATGAGTTATAGAAATCCACCTATAATTGTAGATAAATCAGGCGATATTTGGGCCCAGACTATAGCAAACTTTGGTCAACAAGTTGCTGCTGGTATTACCGCGTATGGTCAAGCTAGAAAAGCTGAGATTGAAGCTACTAAAAAAAATCAGCAGGCAATGCAGTCTCTTGAGGTTCAAATCAGAGAAAAATACACAGACTCTGCTAGAGAACATTATCTTGCACTTAAAAAACAAGGTGATGATACTGTTGCGGAACAATTCAAACAGGAAACGGCTAGACTTTTAGACGGTGTTGGTGTTCCAGGCGAAGAAGGTTATAAAATGGGTGCTATCGATGCTAGAGTTCAATTACAATTAGGTAGAGATTTAACAACTGAACAACGCAAGGAATATCAAAAAATAGTTGATGACGCTAAAAATTACCAAACAGAAATGGTGGATGGTTTTGGTAAGGTTATTAGTGGTATAGATTATGTTAAAGGTAAAAAAGCTACTGATTTAGGTACGCCTGGTGGGTATATTTTTAAAGGTAAAAATAACTTAGAAAGGTTTAACAACCAATTAGCATACCACGCATTAAACACCGACTCTATGATTTCTCCAAATACTATAGAAAGTAGAAAAATGGAAAGAGGTGAGAACGGTGAAAACTTTTTAACTACTAAAACCCTTATACCTGTAGATGAAATGAAGTCTGGGGCTTTGTCAAAAACGTTAACACCTCAAGAACTTGAAGGCGTGAACATTGTAGAGCAAGACGGTAAACAATACTACCAATTTGACTTTAAAAAAGACACTAATATATGGGACGGTGAGTTTGTAGATGATGTTGATAAACTACCTGATTATTCAAACGCGTATAATGTAGCTCAAATAGAAGATGATAAAGGCAACACCACCGCGTTGTACTCTGCTAATGTAACTAGAGTAGATGGTAAAACGCAGCTAAACGAGGATATTATTAATTTAAAAGACATTGAAAACAACGTTTCTTTATATGGTGAAATGATGGGTAACGCAAAAGCCGTATTGCAGGGTAGTCCCGAAGAAATTGAAGCTTTTCTACAGTTTGGCACTAACAGAGCTACCTTAACATATGATAGCTTTATAGAGCAGGTTGGTACTGATTTTAATTCTCAACAAAAGTTTATAGCCGATGCTTTAATGCAAAACTCTATTGAAACTAAATTTTCTCAATACAACACAAGAAAAGCTACAGAAGCAGACGTTGCTAAATTAAAAGAAAGCAATCCTAATACCACTATTCAAGTAGGTGACGATATAAAATATAAAGTTTTAAAATCTCAAGAAATAAAAGAAGAAAAACCAACGGAAGCAGAAGTTGACGTATCTTATATAGACGACATAGAAATACCAATAGGTACAGGACCAGCTGAAGAAGGCGCTGAGCTTATAGATGTAAGTACTTTAGAGAGATCTATAGCTCCGTTTGGTTTTAGAGTGAGTAAGTCCGAAGTTGTTGATGGTAGACGAGCAAGAACAATAACAAAATCAGTAGAAGGAGCAGATAGATCTGTAACTATATTTGAAGACATGAGTCCAGAAGAAGTTAAAAATTTATTAAAATTTATAGAAGCTGGAGGTTCGTTTAGTACTTCTAAAAAAGAAACAGAAGACACAGCTGATTTACCAATTCTTTAATAAAATAATAATTATGTTTGAATTAAACGGTAAGCAGTATACTTTAGCGCAAGTTGAAGCAGCTGCGGCAAAATCAAATAAAACTTTAGATGAATACATCAAAGCAACCGGCCTAATTACTTTAGAGCCGGGAAAGACAACTCCCGCAGTTCAGGGTGCGGCTGTGGAGGAAACTGCAGCGCCCGAACAACCGAGTATGGATTTAGAGTCGGTAGATACTTCTTTGGTCTCACAACCAAAAAGAAGAAGTGTTAGAGGCGCGCAAAGGACTAAAGAGCTCAAGCGTATTGAAGTTGAAAAACAACAAAAAGCTAAAGAAGCTTATGTTGGTTTAGAAAATCAATTAGCAAGC
>Ga0213858_10000167_pt1 | contig 31018 bp, 35 predicted proteins | sample PICome_FD_160122 | JGI IMG/M metagenome (GOLD analysis project Ga0213858, IMG submission 160122) | Coastal seawater microbial communities near Pivers Island, North Carolina, United States - PICO245 | ecosystem: Environmental > Aquatic > Marine > Coastal | place: USA: North Carolina | collected... | reverse complement strand
GTTGGCGAAATAGATGTCGTTATCCACCACCACCACCGACTCAGGGTTGTTGTCGCACCCGAAGTCCCCTGCATAGAAAGCCTGGGTACCGAGGATAAGGTCGCTGGCGATGAGCTGCTGATTGCCTGCCGCGTCAGAAAGAATCTGTCTGCTTACAGGGAGTCTAGATAGTTTATCCTCTTGAATAACTAACAAGAACTCGTTGAATGCCTCTAGGAAATTCACGGCTCCGTAGCGATTTGGGAGGTCCTTAAATGGGAAGAGCGATGGGTTGAACGAAGTGAACCTCACTAGCTTGCTAGCGTAGTTGTTCCCCTCCCCGAAGGTGACGCTGCTCCTGCGTCGCACCTCCTTGCTGTTGGGGAGGATGGCTTTCACTTTCCCGTAGGAGTACACGTCGGCGTTCCTGACTAGGTCGCTGAAGGTCTCGCTCTCGAGATGGTATGCACGGAAGCTAGGGGCAGTAAACCCGTCCCCGTCAGCGCCCCCGATAAGATTCCTGTATCCTGCCCCGTTAAGTCCTGGTGGTTCGGGCATATTCACTGCCATCCGCCTCCACCATACGTCCCCTTTGGTTAGGGTGATGTCAGTACTGGAGTGCACCACTACACCGTCTGCATTGATTACAGTAGGGTATACGTCACTGACTTCATAGAACACCCGCTCCTCAGCCTCTTGCGACAGTGACGGGGAGAAGATTTCTACTACACACCTGCTGTTCCAGTTGTGCAGGAATGTCTCTGACGCCCCTCCTGCCGAGGCTACGTCGGCGTACCTAAACCCACTAGCGGTAGGGTTGTTACGCAGGACAAGGAAGTCCCCCTGCTTTACTTGCGGCACTGCCTGATCCCCGTCTTCGTACAGCGGGTTCCCGTCAGCATCATCCCCTAGGTTCCGCAGCCCCACTACATCAAAGACGTAGTTGGTCGGGAAGACTCGGGTGTCACTCTCGTTGTAGTAGCTGATGACGCGCAGCTTATCCCCCTCTCTGAACTCATAGAGTCGGTTACTTCCTTCAGGTGAGCGAGCGCCGAAGGCGTCAACATAAGAAACATCGTCGTTGTCTTGAAGGTAGTTGAGGGAGACGAAGATGTTCTGCTCCTCCCCTGAATCGGTAGGGACGAACGCCCCTCCCGTGGTGTACTGAACGAACCTATCTACGGTGCTGTTCCCCCCGTACACAATCTGGTAGTGGAAGGCCCAGTCAGGTGCTTCTTCTTGAAGCTGTACGTTCACATTCGCTCTACCTTGAGCATTGACGCCGCGCTCTGCTTCACTGTACCCAGCCACGTATACGCCCCCGATGGGGTTTACGTTGCTAGCCCTGCCGCGCTGGTCGTAGTACACCACCCCGAAATCGTGATTGGCAGAGGATTTGAAGGATCGGCTGCTACCCGTTGATTCAGAGCTATCAATATTGTTTAAGAACGAAGCTGATGAAATAGCTTCAACAGAAGTTTCATCTCCTGTAGGTAAATTAGTACCACTTGTTGTAAAAGTTTCATAGAAACTATTACCAATAACCGTTATGAACGGCAAATGTATTTCGTTAGCATTCAGTAAGTTCGTAGTCTCACCAGCCTTTCCTCTAGCTACTGATCCAAACCTAAACATTACTCTGCTAACTGAGCTAGAAAGATACACGTAGGTGCTAGGCCCTTCTTGGAAAATAGGTGGTCCTCCACTTGGTCCAGAGTCCCCATCAACAATAGACAATCCCCTACTAACAAAGAGGTTGATGTCGTCATTGATGGCGTTCAATTCTGCTCTGTTTCGTACAGATTGATACAATGTAGCACCTTGTTCAAACTGCAAGAAACCAAAGACTTTTTCTATCTGATTATTGATTTTAGAACCAGGAGAATCTAGAGAAGAGTGATTGAATGGCGACAACGAACCACCATTGTACACATCTAGTTGCCAAGTGTTACTGAATTTTTCTTCAATAAATGACGAAGTTATAGAGGAAATTTGCAACGGGTCTAAAACAACAAATCTTTCAATGTTTCTTTCTCCTTCAGTTGTTGAAATCTCAGATGGCAAGTCTATATCTGTGTCTGGTATACATGTTTTAACTGATGCATTAGAAACAGAATCTAAGTCAATAGCTAGATACCCAATGCTGTTTTCAGTATCATAACCATTAACAGCAGTGAAGTTTCTACAACGAACAGATACAGATGCTTTATCAACAATGAAGTACCCACAAGGTGCTAGGTTTTGATTATTCTGAGACTCAAGAAAAGACCTATCAGCTACAGCGTTAATTAGTTTCGCGTTTGGTACACCTGGAAGATTTACTATCGTGTCTCCATGACTGACGCCAATGTCAAAGCTATACGATGGCTGTAGTTCGCTTTGGCTTTCGATTACTTGGAAACCAGTAGAACTAGTAATAGTGTCTAAATCATCTCCGTTCAACGCAGAGCAGATAGCATTTCGCAAGTTAAGTCGTGCTGCTGAAATATCCACTTCTGCTAACACCTTTACGATAAAGGTCACTGTTCCTCCCTTGACAATAAAAGGATTTGCAGCAGATGTACCATAAGCAACTCCGAAAGCAGGCGATGGGGCATGAACCCCTAGCTCAACATTCCACTTTACGATGTTGTCAGTCTCGTTTTGAAACCCTGGATTGTAAAGCAGTCCACTAGTATCTGAGTTAGGTAAAGGACCAAATACCCTGTCCTTTGTTAGGAAAGGATCTGAAAGACTAGGGGTAGCGGTTTCATTCTCTTGAACCCCAGTAGCCACGTTATATAGCTGCTGAGTCCCGTGCATGCTGTACCTAGCGTCGTAGATGTGCCAGTTCCTGTTCGGACCGACAGTCATGCTGAAGGTGTACTCGCTCCCCGCAGGGATGAACGTAGGGACGGTAGATAAGTCTAGCTTGAATCCCGCCACCCTGTTGTCAAGAGTAACTGATGACGGATCGTCGAGCTTCAAGACAATCGGTTCTACAGAGATGGCCGTATTAGCAAAGTCCTGCTCCCGCTCGTTATACACCGCAGTCAGCGTGGCCGTGACAGGGAAGGGGTCGAACCCCTCCACGTAGTTCCCGTAGAACAGCCTGTTCTCTGTGATAGCCTGCGCCTGAGCACGCTTTGGGAGGGCGTCGAACTGCTTGTCGCTCTCTAGCTGCGGGATGGCCGTAATGACCTGAGAGTTGCGGAACTCGTACGTCGTATCCTGAGTGAGGTCAGGGGTGATGTCGTCGATGATGTAGAAGTTCCCGCTGTTCCCGTACCGAGCAAGGAGCCTGACCTTCTCAATCTCACGGGTGTAGCCGTCAACAGGGATGGTGACGGTGCATACGTTGTCAATGTTGATACTAGACAGCGGGAGGTTCCCCTGGTTGACGTAGCTCGGAGGGACGGCGATGTCACTATATGTAGACAGGGCGCTCTCCTCGCCACCGTAGTAGATGTTCTGATACGCGAACTGGAACCCGTTAATCCCCTCGAAGTTGTTGACTTGAGAGTCAGGGTCGTAAGAGAAAGCGAACGTAGGGGGGAGAACGGGTGTGCGTGGACACGCCGTAATCAAGTCCGCGAAGTCGTACTGGTTGTACGGACCTACGTTAAGCTGTTGCACACGCTCTACGTCGAGCTTGCGGGGCTCGTTCACATTATCCGTGAAGTACAGCAGCGTACGCTCGTCAGCATCGACATCAGTTTGGTTGTTCAGGTGGATGACATCCCCCTTGACAAACCCGTTAGGCTGGAAGTTGAACTGCGGGTGAGTGAACACCTCATCGACAGTAGCCGTGGTGTTGTCGTAGACGTACACCCCCTGCTCGTTGGCATTGGAGCTGTATACGAAGAAGTAAACCCTGTTCTGCTGGCCGTCCTCCGCCTTACCAATCACCCGCTTGGATGAGCTGCTCGGGAAGACGTAGTCCCCCACCACCGTGTTCCCGTTGATAGGCTTTAAGACCCCGAGGTCCCCTGTCGTCTGGCTACCCTCGGACTCCCCACCGACCTGCACATTGAGTGCGTCAGACATCTCCGTGCCCTTCCTGACACGCGAGTCCGAAGAGTTGTTCAGGAGGCGCGGGAACAGCTTCTCAATCATCAGTACTTGGGTGCCTGCTTGTAGTTCTTGCGGATGGTGCGGAAGGCCTCTTCCTTGGTGAAGTTGCTCAGGCGAGCCTTAGCCTTCCTCCGCTCGTTGTAGTACTCTGCCCTGGCTCGGGCCTTCTCGTTGGCAGGGACGTTGCTCTTGCGTTCGCACAGCTTGTAGTAGATGTACGATCGTAGCGCCTCCTCTGCGTAGACGTGGATGACAGGGTTGGTGGAGCGTGCCTCGTCAGCGACGTACTCTAGCACCACCTCAGAAACCCCGCTATTCACCTCCAGCTCAATCCTGTTCTGGTCAAGGTTGATGCGGTAGTCCCCCTCCATCTGTCCACCCCCGAACCCGTACAGCCTACCGAGGCTGTTCTCGTAGATATAGTTGCGGAAGATGTAGCTGTCGAACCCGTCCACAACATCAACCTCTCCTGTGGTGCCTGTCGTTGGGGTCTTGCTGTCCTGGCGGTCGATGATGATGTTCTCGTCGATATCTAGCGGTCCTGCTTCGCTGTCAGCGGTGTTCTGTGCCGTGGTGTACTTCCTGCTGTAGTTCAGGTTCTTGTTCTGCCCGAGCACGTACACCAACCCGTCGTCGTCTACCGTCCCAATCTTAATCAAGTCCACGTAGTCGTCAGGGAGAGTCACCGTGTTGTTGCTCTCTACGGTACGCTTGATGCTCTTTACGTTGCTTGTGACGTCGAACCCGAACTCACGGATGCCACGGAGAGCGAAGTTGCGGATGGCTACGTCAGAGGCCGTGGAGACGTAGTCGTCCCCATCGAGCGTCAGGATGTAGTCGTCAATAACCTGCCTCAGTGTGATGTAGTTCATACTCATTCTGCCGCGTCTTCTGTGCTCCCAAAGCTGTACAGGTTAGGATCGCGCAGGCGGACCCCCACCATCTTCAGGATTTCGTTTACGACCTCGCTCTTGTAGTGGGCAGGGAGGTCAAAGTCTCTGCTCTCAGTGGGGTTGACAACCAAGAAGTCGTCGTTCACCTCCGTGACGCTGTACGTTGGGAGGCTGTCCCCATCCAGGTCCCCGTCTAGCGTGCGTGCAGAGGGGGTACGGTAGTAGCGCAAGAGCACGGGGCATACGCTATCAGGGTACACCCTGATGTCGTCCCCGAGGATAGCTACGGGGTGCGCCGTGGTGGGGCGAGAGAGCAAGCTCTTCAGGAGCCTAGCCACCTTCTCGCTGTCGTACTCAATCTCTACGGAGTTGTTGTCCGTAGTGCGCATGGCAATCACCTTCCCGAGGTCGAGGGGCTTCTTGAAGGAGACGAACTCCTCGTCAGCAATCTCGTCAACGTAGGTGTCGTCGAGCTCAATCTCAATCATGTAGGTGGACAGGTCCTCCTTCACCTGCTTCAGGTAAGAAAGGTCCCTCCCGTGGTCGAAGTTCTGACGACGCAGCCTCTCCCCGTTCACCACCTCCTTGAACATCTCGTTATAGATATTCAGTTGGGCTACAGATGCTAGGGTATTGAACACCTCAGGAGTAATGAATCCTTTCTGTTCTTTATTCGCTAGATCCCTAACAGTATTATATACGTCAATGACGCTAACCATAAAACAAATATACAAAAAGAAAGGGGGCCGAAACCCCCTGTCTTTACTAGTGTTATGTACACTTATGCCAACCTCATGAGGTCGTCGCGTAGTTTCTCAAATACAGATGCACCCTTGTCTGTAAGGCAGTAGCGCGTCAGCGTATCCACTGAGTCCTGTCCAGTGGGGTTGGCCACGATGAGTCTGTTGCTATCGAACCAGTACGCCCCGTCGTTCTTGATGTTGATGATTTGGTACTCCTTGGCTTGGTACACCACAGCGCGGGCCTGCACGATGGGGTTGTCGAAGGCCTGGATGAACTTCTCGGGGTTTCCCTTGGCCTCCTTCAGTAGGTCGAAGCGAATCTCTGCTACGGGGCGGTCGATGCTCATCCCATAGAACAAGGCCACAGGGAGCAGCTCCTGGATGGGCTTGTCCCGAACCATAGCGATGCTGTCCACCATACTGAACTCCTTGCTCAGCTCCTTCTCCGCGTCACGATCCTGCTCGATGAGCTTGAACACCCCACCCCCGTTACTAATGTTCTGCGGGTGGCGGTCAAGGTACTCCATCAGGTTGGGCTTGTCCTTGGTGACAATCAAATTCCCGCTGTTGAAGATGACGGGCTTCTTCATGGCGTTCTCGCTCTGCTCGTCAACCCAGATGCTAGGCTCGTTGGGGCAGTACCGCATCTCTCGGACGCGGTTTTTCTCCTCGTCGTAGATAGTAACCCCCTTGCTCTGCAGCATGTACACAATGCCACCGCCTTTCGGGATGGTGTACACCCTGTTCTCTACCGCCTTCTCCTTGCGCACAAGGGGCGGGGGAGCTACAGCGACAGCCTCCTGCACGGGCGCTGCCTTGGGTGCCTCGGCAACGGGTGCCGACTGCGTGGTAGTGGTGGACTTTCGAGGGCGTCCTGGACCCCGTTTTGCTTGTTCAGCCATTGTTTATTAATTAAAATGAGTAATTGAATGCGTACTGCTTGTACAGGTCTTGAGCAATCTTCTTGCCTGCAGTATAACCTACGTCCCGCTTGATGACCCCAAAGCGAGCGAGAAACCCCTTGAAAAGGTAGTCGCTAGTTACTCCCCCGATGTCCTCGATAGCGAGGTCCCCGTCGGTGCGGAAGCTAGTAGTATCTACCCCACCAGTAACGGCAGGGATGACAGCGATGATGTCCCCTGTGTATCCGTGGACGAAGATGTTGAAGTCCTTGTCCCTCCTCACTACAAAGGCGTAAAGGGTTTGCGCCTGGCGGGGGTTGACTTCTAGGTTCGGATCAGGGAGCTTGTATGAGATGCTCCCATCGTCGGTGTTGTCTGTGCGCTTGGTTGCAGGGAGGCCGCTCAGACCGTCGTGGATGATGCTGATGAGGTCAAACTTCCCGTTCGTAAACCCCTTCCCCGTCCCGTCGGCACTCCCGTAGATTTCGTAGTGGTTGGTGTACACAGGGTTCCCGTAGGCGCAGTACAAGGTGTACTCCCCGCTGTGCACCATCTCCTCCCCCATACGGTAGTAGTTACCTGCAGCTATGTTCGCACTGATAGTGGCTACGTACGACGTAGGCCCTGCGGCCTTGGCGGTAGTGTTGCTAGCCCCCTCGTCGGTCATATCGTACGTACTCCCACCCGTAGCCGAGCTGTCGTTAGCCCACGCCGAAGCATGCTGACCGTCAGTGTACGGGAAGTTCTCGTGGTTGAAGTCGATGAACGGGAGGTTGGCAGAGGTAAGGAAGTCTACCCCAGCGATGATGCTTGATGATGCGCTTGTGTCCTGAGTGATGACGTTGGTGGGGGTGGAGTTGATGATGCTTGTGATGTCCTCAAACCCATCCACCTTGGCCCCCTTGAGCGTAGCCTTGTTCTCTACGGCATCGAAGCGCAGGACGTTCTCTTTGCTGCTAGCAGAGAGGAAGTTCATGATGGAGTTGATGACGTCAATCTCCCTCCCTTCTTCGCACGCTACAGCTACCCTAGTCTTGTTGATAGATTCGGCAGAGGCAACGGTAACGTAGTCGTAGATGCTGGCTTCGTCAAAGCGCAGAATCACCTCACCAATCTTGGCTGTAATGAAGGACAGCTTATCTGCGGGGAGCACAAGCAGCGCCAATCCCGACCCGTCGTCGGAGGCGCAGCAAGAGAATAGTGTAAGCTGTTCTCTACGGAAGAGGAAGAATTTCTTCATTACAATTTACTCAGGCAAATATACTAAAAAGAAAAAGGCCCCATTAAGGAGCCTTTCTCATCAGATATAGATTCTATCACTCGGCGGGGGCTCCGAGCATATCAAAAAACAGAATCCACTCAACAGTACCTGCGGTAGTAATAGCTGAGTCACTTGCGGTGGTGTTGCAGTACAGGGTCCGTGCGGTGTCCGTATATGCAGCATCAGCGGCAATGGCGGTGTTCGCGGCAGAACTCGTAGTCAAATCAACAGCCACAATGCCACCAGTCTTGAAGGCGGTGGTATTGCCTGCGGCGTCGATGATGCCGTCGGCATCCTCAACGACTTCGTTTCCGTCGGTCGTAGTACCAATCTTAAAGCCAAGATCCATAGCCGCCGTAACGGTGGGTTGGGAGTTGCACTTGATGTACACCTTAGAGAGGTAGCTCCCTTTAGGCTGTTCAATCTCAACTTCAACTGCGCTGTTCTGAACGAAGGCGTCAGCTACAACAGCCTTGCGCTGAATCGTGTTGGAGCCCTTGTTGGGGTATGTAATTGTTGCCATAATCAAAAGGATTATGAAGATTAGAGAGGGGGCCGAAGCCCCACTCTCCTCACTTCAGGTTATTAGCCCTTGATGATGACGTGCTGGTTAGCAGCGCGGGTCACCAGAGCAATCTCGGAGCGGTAGTGGAACTTAGCCACGTCCGTGCCGTCGGTCTTGTAACCGAGGACGCCGCCACCAGTTACCCAGTGCTCCATCTCACGGCTGTATCCGTTGGCCTCCTTGTAGTTCAACTCGAGCGCAGGGGCCTTGGTACCCGTGCGGGCATCGGTGACCTGCGTGAGCGGAACCATAGCGCCCTGGAACTTCGTGCTGGCACCAAGCAGCGTCGGGTCGTTCAGCAGCTTCCAGTCGTGCTTGTGGAAGGTATACCCACCACGGGTGAAGCTCTTGAAGCCAAGCTGCACGGCCATGTCAGCGTCGTTGTTGAAGGCACCGAACTGACCAGCCAAGCCAGCGGTAACGCTCGTTGCGATACCTGCGGCGAGCATGTCGTCGATAGCCAGGTCCTGCGTACGGTTGACGTACATGGCGTACTCGCTCGGGGCACCCTGCTTGTCGAGCTCAAGGATGATGTTGTCAAACTCAGTGAAGGTGTCCAGCGGGTTAGCGGAGGCGTTGCTCACCACGATGCCACGGTCGGCAACGGCAGCGAAGTAGCCTTCGGAACCAGCCACGCTACCGTTACTAGTAGCGATGGTAGCAGCGTCAGTCTTTTTCTCACCGAACAGCATCATCATCTCGCGGCGGTCCAGGAAGCGAGCGCGGGTCTCCTGCTCACCGTGGATGTACCAGCGGTAGTCCCCATTGCCGACGTTCACCCAGCCGATGTTCGTGGCCTGAGAGCCGTTGACTTGGTAGGTGTCCTTGACAATCATGTAAGGGTTGGTACGCAGCGTCGGGGACGTCTCAAAGAAGCCTGTGGGCTGGTCGGTGCCCTGATCGTACATGTTGCCCAAGATGATGAGCTCATCAGAGGTGGTGATGTTTGTAGAACTAGTGCTACCATCCAAGCGGCGAACAACCGCATTGTTTGCAGAAGCAACGGCGGTACTAGGTGCCACAAAGCCGTTCTCAGTAGCGGTTACGATGAACACCTCACCGCTGAGCTTGGACATAACAACATCGCTCGGGTTGAGGATGATGCCGTTAGTGGACACGATGGTCTGAACACCAGAGGCGTCAGTACCACCCGTGGTGACATCCTGCAGCTTGTGACGACGCTCCTCCTCCCAGTACTGGACGTGGTCGGCGGTACCACCGCTCTTGACCGCACCAGTCAGTTGGAGAAAGCCCGTGATGCCTTGGTCACCGTAGGTTTTGATAAGAAGGTCCCGATTGTCGGGCTTGTTGTGCTCGAGAAGCTCAGCCACCGTAGTGTACTTCTCAGGGTTGGTAGTGAAGGTGGGTCCGCCAGGATTGGCGTTGGTACCCAATGCAACAGTTGCCATGTTTTCTTAGTCTTTAGATGTTAAAGGTCATTTTGCTGCTTGTCCCAACAATCTGACGCAGTTGTTCGGTCAGGGGGTTTGTGTCAGGTGCAACGCCCTGTTCAGGGGCCTTCGCCTGCACGTTGGCTACGTTCTCAACTACTCCTTTCTGTCCGTCGCTCAAGCCCTGCTTATAGACCGAAGAGACAATCTCGTCAATGCGGTCAATAACGGTGCGGTGCGAGGACAGCATGTCGTAGTCCCAAGAACCATCCTGCCGTACGTACGGGTCGAAGAACTCCTCAAGACGGGTGTTCTTGTCTTTAAGTTGAGCACGGTACTGATCGTCAATACCGAAGGTGAAGGACTTCCCCCCACCCAAATCAAATTCAATCCCCGTGAGTGCATCCACCTCACGAGACATGTTGTTCACCCACTCTTGGTCGATGAACGACTCGGGCTCCAACTGCTTCGGTTGCTCCACAGGTGCTGCATAGCCATCCCGAATCTTCTCGATGGACTGGCGTGCATTGGCTGCGTCAACCTTGAGCTGAATCTGCGAGAGCCGAACCTCCTCCTCGGTGTTGATTTCTGGGTCGAGCTTATACTTGCTCTGTACCAGCATACTCAACTCCTCGTTGGAGAGATTAGGGTACTGCGAGGCCATGTCCACACGCACGGCAGTCACGTCATCCATTTCGGATGGGTTGAGCTGCTGGTATGCGAACCAGTCCTGCGGTGCCCGCCCAGTCTCTTGAACGAATCGAGAGATAGCCTCGATGCGCTCGTCAAGCTGGATTGGCTCTTGCGGTTGAGCAAGGTCGTCAAGGCTAGTAATCTGCCTCCCTAGCTTTTCGCTCAGGAAGCTCATCACTGCCCCTTCTACTTGCTGTTCCGAGTACTGAGGTGCTTCAGTTACACTCTCATTGCTAGCCTCGTAAACAGGCGGCTCAGTTTCATGCTGCTCTTGAACAGCGTTAGTCTGATCCTCTGCCTGAGGCTGTTCTTGTTGAACATTAACTTGTTCGGGTTGCGGTTGTGGTGCGGGCTCTTCTGATACGACTTCTTGCACGGGGTCAGCGTCTCGCTGCATCGATGCCTGAAGCTCTTCGGGGGAGCTTACGAACTCAACCTTTTCAATTACTTGCTGTTCCATTGTATTGATTTGTTTCTATTATGCGAGGTATGCAAGAAAGTTTGCGGGGGCATCCACGTTCGTGAACCTCCCGTAGAGCGTACCCCCAGGGGGGATTGAAAGCCCTGTCTTTTCTGCACTCGATTCCTTGTACGCATCAGTTTGATACGTATAAAGCGTCCCCGTCACATCGACTGTACCTGCAGCACTAGTAGCATTATAGATTGCAAAAAAGTGTCGGCCTGTCGGGGCAGGGATATCGTTGGTCCCGTCAGAGACGTAGAGCTCCTTAGGGAATGAATTGCTTGGGTGTGCCATTTATCCTAGTGTTACAGATGAACTATCGAGACCAAACACCCCGTACTCAATGACCTGGTCCACCTTGGTCCCGTAGGCCTTCAGGGTCTGGTCGTTCTGCGCGGGGAAGAAGGCGAACTCACCCCCTGCAATCTTGAGCACCACGGGATCGTCCGTTGTGCTGTCGGCGTACACGTAGATGAAGTTCTCACGGACAGCGTCCATGTTGTTTACGTACACGTACGCGCTCTCGAGCTTGTCGCTAGCCTTATACACCGTCACGTCGCTACCACCCTTGGACGTAGAGGCTACCTTCCCCCTGATGATGCTACCAGAGTCGGCGTTTACATTCACCGAAACAGCAACGCTGACAGGGGAGGTGAGTACGTTGGTACTCGACAACGAAAGCTCAGCCTTGAGCACCCCCATTATGCCTCGTCAATAAAGAGCTGGTACTCCAGAGTGAAAGAAGTAGCTACGCTCGGGGTGTACTTGAAGTCCGCCGTCCCGTCCCACGGGATGAGCGCCCAGTCACCAGCGTAGAGCAACCCAACAGACTGAGTACCAATCGTCAAGGTCGCGTACTCTGTAGCAGTGGATGAGGTGTTGCAGACGTAAATCTTGTGAGCCCGCGTGTCCCCGTAGTCAGCGGCGGCGAAGATGGTGACAGCAGAAGAAGCCGTCGTGGTCTTGCGCCCAACACCCGTGGTTTCAGTCAACCCCGTGGTCGTCCCTGCCTTGGTGAGGGTGGCGGTCTTGCTCAACGCCAAAGCATCCGTTGTCAAGTCGGCGCTGTTGAGCGTAATGGTAGCAGTGGTGGTAGCCATGTGTTGTTATTTACTGCAAATATAAATATTAATACAAGCTCTCTATTTCTTCTTCCCCTTCCCTGCGCGAATCTTCGCGGCTTCTTTCTTTCCGAATGCGCTATTCACCCTCCCCATAGCCCAGGCGTGCTGAGAGGTTTTGGGTCGGTTACCTGAACTCATGTACGCCGCTAGTCCGCGACGATAGACTTCTTTCTCTGCGGCGTCAAGGTTCTGCATGTTCTTCCCCCCCTTGCCGTACTTCTTCACCTTGCCCCCGTACTCCATGCTGTCTCGTTGCTTCATAAGCTCCTTCAGCTTTGCCTGAACAGCAGTAGGGAATGGCTTCTTGTCTTTCCCGTTACGGTACTTGTCGTAGATAGCGGCAATCTGATCCATGAGCTGCTTGCGGCGCGTCGGGTTAGGACTTCCTTTGACGTACTTGCTTGGGTACTTCTTCTTCGGGGTGGGCATCAGCTATGGGATACGAGTTTGAACTTGGCCTCCTTGACCGCGTTAGGGTGCGGGGTGTACTCCCCCTTCATCAGGAAGTAGCGTCCGCGCTCCTCCATCCAGTGATACCCTTTCGGGGCGGGTACTGAAGCTGTCTTCTGACTCACCTTCAGCTTCCCACCCTTGTTGTACTTGACAGCATTCATTGCATCTGGTTCTTTGCAAGCAACAGCTTGATTTCCTGCAAATCCTCCCTGATGTGCTTGATGTCGCCCTGAACCTCGGAGTTGCTGCGCTCGAGCTGGTCGACGCGAGCCCCGAGCTTAGCGTAGTCTACTTGGTGCTTAATCCACACCCCGACCAGTGAACCAACAAATAGAAACACCTCTGCGATAGTAAATGTCAAATCGCTCATCTCACCACTTTACTTTATCGGCCCAGTAAGCCGCGCTCATCTTCCCCTTGGCGATGTTCTTTGCGTGCCGCGCCTTGAAGCTCGCACGCTTTCTAGCCCGCGCCCCAGTAGGGTTGGATTCTGTTACCGTGTCTGCACTTGGTTGACCGAAACGGATGAGCTTGACCTTGTCCCCTTCCTTGGCTAGCACCATGTGCGACTTCCTTGGGTTCGACGGGGTACGCTTCGGCTTGTTCACCCCGCTCAGCCCGTGCTTCTTGAGAAGTCTTTTTACTCTTTTTTGTACCCTGTCTTTAGACATAGTACAAATATAATCACTTCACCTTACAGTCGCAAAGCGTTTCCTGTACGATTGCATCTATGCAGTGGTTGGGGTCTACTTTATCCAGCACCCATACAAATGCTTTACCAAGCGACTTCAGCGTCCCCTCTTGCTGATTAGCTCCGAGCGTAGCAGAGGTAGTGTACTCAGGGTTCCCGAACGCCATCCCATCCCTAGTGATAAGGATGTCGTTGAAGAGCTCCGAGCATGTGGCGTTGAGGAGCTGCGACAAGGCCACCCCAAGGGACTTGACGTACACCCAGAACTTCGGGAGTGGGTTCCACTGCACCGTAAGGAAGGCGCGGGTGAAAGAGAACAGCATCCCGATGGGGATAAGAAGCAGTCCTACAACTGCAATCAGAGTGATGTAGATGATGCGCATGATTGTTTAGATAGGATCGTCAGGGAACCATCCTGCCGCATCTGCCTCGGCCTGGGTAAGCTGCGTAGAAGAAGACGGGATGAAGGTTCCGAACGGTACGGTCCCGCCACGGTTGGCGTTGATGTACGCCACGAGCTGATCCTTCTCTGCCTGAGGCACTTCGGGCATGAGAGCAATCATGGCCGTCATGTCCACGTCAGGGTGAATCTTCACTTGCTCCTCTGTATCTCCTACAATAGCCCACTGACCAGTAGTCGGGTGGGTGATGGTAGGGTAGTAGTATCGAGTGATGTCCTGGGGGGACTTCACTGAGTCAGGTCTGCGAAGACTCCACACCTCGGCGTTAATTGCCTTAGCACGTTCTGCCGAGGTCATGCCGGGAATGGTTGCTTCAACGGGGAGGTATACGGTAGCCATTAGTAAATGCTGAAGTAATTGTTGATGTCCGTCTCTATGCCGGTGCGGTTGCTTGATTGGTCTGAAGGCCACAGAATGATTTCACTGGCGATGTTATCCGAATATCCTGCGAGGTTGCCGTATCGCTTGCCAATATCGAAACCTTGATTGGTGTCATTTTGATTGGTAAAACTTGCGCTTCCTTGGCTGCTTCCATTGACGTACAATTCCAAAGTGCTGCCATCGTTGCGAGAGGTCCACAAGTAATCAGTAAGCGTTGATATAGACGCCGTTACAGTTTGATTGTCGCCGCCTTGACGTGTTGTCAGGTCTGCGCCCGGCGTTTGGAACCATGTGGCGGTTCTTTCTGTTGCACCGCCAAAATTGTCGATGAAATATTGATCGCCCGTTCCGCTTTGCTTAATTGCTACCGCACAACAGAGCCAGCCTGAATTGTAGGTGTCAAAGTTCGGCGTAGTAAAGTGCGTGCCATATACCCGAATAAATTTGATTGCAGGCTTATTGTCAACGCCGGTTATCACAGCACTACCATCGTATATCTGCGGTTGACTTGCGTTGCTTCCCGTACCTCCTACAGGCTGGTCTGCGTGGTTGCCATTAACTGACTGGTCCCACCAGCGCGTGACATATCCGTTGGCGGTCTGACAGAAGTCCGAGATGGCCTGAGTGTCCAAGTCTCCGTTGCTATCAAAACCAATGTTCCGCTCCTCATCGTCGGAGTCGCGTCGGATGCGCATGCAGATAACCGCCTTGTCTGAAAGCTGACGGACGGAGTACGCCGCCGCCGCATCCGTACCGCCTGTAGCACTACCGTAGTCGTAGAGCAACCCTGACGTAGGTTGGTCGGTGGGTTGGTAGATGAGGTAGTTGGAGTTGACGTTGGTTTCTATCGAGGTCTTGTTCCCCGTCTCATCCGCTGCCCATGCAATCAATTCTTGTTGATGCCCTCCCTGATTGAAACTAGGACGATTGCCAATATTGAAAGCGGAATACGGTAAATCATTAGCATTCGATACGGTCGCCGTTGCGCTGGTTTGCGTTGCACTTGTGGAGCCAGCAATTACGGAGTTCGTTCCTGTCGTTGTACACATACCAAGATACATACACTGCGGCGAGGCATCCATTGTAACGGTTATCTGTCCCGTTGCACTTAGTCGCAAATTTCCTGTGGTTTGGTACACTCTGCGGTTAGAGCTCCAAAAGGGGTTGTTTCCATTTCCTTCCGCAACACCTGTAACGGTCCACGGCCTTGCAATAGAACCCGAAACGACTGAGACCGTGAGCTGCTGGTCGGTGAGCGTCGAAGTATTGGTTTGTAGCGCAGGTTTGCCGTTGATTTGAATCAAGTCCGTGTTGACCGTGCCGTCATGCAATCTGGGTTGAACCAGAAAACCATTTTGTTCTGCGTGATATCCGTTGCCCGTTTGATCATACCAAGAATCGACCCAGCACGAAGCCGTGACGGTCAAAGAGTCGGGGTTCGAGTATGTCGTGCCGCCTACCGTGCCAACGTTGATAAACTCGCCCAGGGTTGTCGCCGTCACACCTGCCGATGCGTTCGATATAGGGGAATCTAAAGAAAGCTCATTATTAGCGTCGTACCCAACGTCGGCTTCGTCATCGTCCTCTGCTCCGCCCGTATTGGTGTCTCTGCGCACCCGCATTAAAACCGTAGTGGTTGATGACAACCGCCGCACCGAAAACGCGAACTCTGCGTCCGTGCCATATGTCTCGTCGAGCAATCCCGTAAAGCCTGCCGCCAACGTCAGCCCGTTGACCTTCGAAATGTTGGCCTTGAGTACCGCGTCCAGCTTGGCGAGGTTGGCGACCGTTACGCCATTGATGTCGTTTATGTTAGGCAATCTCGATGTAGTCTTGAGAGGGTGAGAAGAAGACCTTTGATCCGCTAGCCCCACCAGCGGCAAGGGCATAACCTACTACGCGAACGTACTGAGTAGAGGCCGAGGGCTGCGTTGTGCTGACCTCCCCTGCCGCAGTGTCAATGTAGAGAACCTCCCCTGCCGCAGTAGCGTTGTTCTGATGAGTAATGTACCCAACCCCTTGAATCAGCATCCCATCGGTTGTACTGTTAGTACCCAAAGCTAAGCCAAGCAAACCCTTCGTAGTAACTTCTTGAGTTGCACTAGCGTTCACTGCCGTCCAGGTTCCGCTAGCGTAGGTGTAAACAGAACCTTGGGTGGTGGCGTCGTTCCCAAAGTTTACTACGATACCCTCGGCCTCCCCTGCGGCGCTAACGGCCCCGTCAACAGAATCCCGAGTGGTGACGTTGAGCTCCTGACCTTGGCAGGCGTCAATGGTGATGCTTGCGTCAGCGTTTGTGATGACTACGCTCGCCCCCTCTGTCAGAGTAGCGTTCTCAAAGTCCCCTGACGTAGTGTTGTTGATGAGAATCTCCCCAGCGGCAGGGGTGCCTGTAATAGTGACATCATTGAGACCGTTGAGTTCAGTGGCCCCTGACCCGCTCGAAGTAGCCCACGTCGTATTCCCGCTCCCGTCGGTCTGCAGGAACTGCCCGCTGGTACCCGCCGTCTCTGGGAGCACGAAGTCGTAAGAAACGTACGTGCCGCTATGGGCAGGGGACTTGAGCTGAACGTAGTGAGTTTCGTTCTCGCAGTACAGCTTGACCTTGGACTGATCGGTGCCGTCGTTCCGTACCTCGACTAGTCCAGGGGAGCAGTTGACGTTGTTGTTTACCGTATTGCTACCGAGGCTCACCACCCCAGTCCCATTCCCGTAAACGAATACGTTCCCGTTAGTGGTGGTGGTGTAAATAGGGTAAGTTTTTACATCCAAGCCCGCCCCAAGGGTTGGGTCAGTTTCGTTCTGGATATATGCGTCGATTGAAATCGTGTCACTGACCTCTATCCCTGTAAGAGCCACTGCACTCGCTGCTGCAGTAGTGAGAGTGAGTGTATCTCCGTAGCTGTCGGCAGCAACAGTAACCGCACCGACGACGACATTACCAAAGGAGTTGGCTCCGTTAGGGATGTCTACTGTGATGTTGTCAGCAGAAACCTCCGTAAGAGTGACCCCACTCCCAGTAAAGTTGAGCGAAGAGAGAGCCGAAGTGAGTAAGCTACTGTCATCATAAACGGTGACGCTACCCCCACCACCCCCACCAGTAGAGGCAATAGTAATCGTATCCCCCGTCTCGGTGAGCGTAACGTTGCTACCTGCCGCAAGGGTGATACTATCAGTAGAAGCATCACTACCTGTAAGGGTAATGGTGGCATTATCCCCGTCCTGCGCCGTATCAAGGGTGTAGGTGGTGTCCGTGTCAGTAGAAGAAATCGTTACCGTGCTCCCGCTGCTGCTAAGGGTAGTAGCCCCGCCTCCACTGAAGATGACAGTATCGTTGGCTGAGTCAGCTACGACACTGCTTGCGTCGTCTGTAACCGATACGGTAGAAAAGGAAGTGATGGCCGCCCCGTCTACGGTTACAGCCGCCCCCTTCTCCCCCTTGGGGCCTTTAGACGTTATGACTATGGTGTTCTTTGATACTGCCATGACTTAGTTGTTGGCTTCCGCCACGTCCTCAACCACCCTGAACGGGCCGCGAAGGATAGTCTTTTGTTCCTCTGATGATGTGTTGTATCGCTGCAGGTCGTACACGTACCTCCCTGACGCTACGTTCTCCATCTCTGCTGCAGTACAGCGTATGGTGAGTTGGTTGTTAACCGCCGCGTCGTTGAGTGCCGCCCCCGAAATCTCCATAGTGAAGTTGCTTGACGGGGGAGGGATAGTGGCAGAGGTGGTGATGACGTTAGCCCCCGTAGAGGACATAATCAGCCCCTCGTTGACGTCGCTGCTAGCCTTGTCCCGCACCTCCATAAGGAAGCTGTCCCCGTCGAGGTCGTCTTCGTTCCCTGCCGCTTCCTCCCCGATATAGAAAGTCAGGGTCACGTCGAACGTATCGCCACGGCGGGTAGTGATGGCCACCTTCTCGCTGATGTCTAGGTCTAGCTTCCTTGCCATTACTCTATGACTTGATTGATAATGGGTTCTTCTTCCCCCTTACGCTTTGCAATGAGTTCCTTCTGCGCCTCCTTCTGCTTGTCTACGCGCTGGTCCTTCTTCCCCTCCTTGAACACCTCAATCTTCTCGCGGAAGTTCTGATCGTCCTCACGGAATCCGAGCGTAGCCTGAGCGCGAATCATCTCAATCTCCCTGCGGTACTGGTGCTTGACGGCCTCGAGCTGCATCTCTAGTTCGTTCTTGAGCTGCAGGGTTTGCGCCTCGAGCTGCGCCTCCATCTGCATCTCCTGTTGCTTGGCTTGCGAAGCCACCACTGCAGCCTGCTGCGCCTGCTGGGACTGCACCTGCGCGTTCTGTGCCGCCATCTGCTGCATGCGCTGAATCCTTTTCTTGCGGCGCACAACCAACAGCCTCTCGGCCTGGTTGATGTCCTTCATGTTGCGGATGGCGATGGCGTCCTCAATATCCAGCTCCTTCTGAGCGAGGGAGGCCTGTATGTTCTGCTCGAGGTACGCCTTCTCAATATCCTCCATCTCCTTCTGCACCGTCACCCCGAAGTTGTACATCGGGAGGTTCCCGAAGCTGTTGAGCACGCTCATGTTCGTCTTACCGATGGCGTTCTCATACACCCTGTACACTACGCTCTCCCGTGGCAGGACTTGCAGGCACTTCACTACGTCCTCGCACACCTTCTTGAACAGAATCATAGAGGAGTTGGTGACGTCGTAGATGGCGTTATTGCCTGCGGCTAGGGCCTGCTCCCTCACCCCCACTAGGGCATCCCCCTTCGGGGTGGAGGCATCCATCACCTCGTTAATGCCCGTGGCGTCACGGATCATACGCAGGTAGTGGTTGTACAGCCCGATGAGTTCGTTGACGTTGCGGATGGCATTCCCAATCTCTCTGACTGGTGGGTTCTGGAACCCGCCCTCGGGGTTCTTGCTTCGGTAGTAGAACACCCCCGTCTGCTCGTAGATGTCGTGCAGCTCCAAGGGCTGCAGCTCCCCACCCTTTCCGAGCTGTACGTTCTCCAGCCCCTCGATGTCGATAATCAATCCGTCGGGCTTGGCCTTGGCAATAGCTTGCTGCAGCTTGAGGTGGGTGAGCTGAAGCATGTCAGCAAACCCGATGCAGCTATCGACAAGCGACTTGGGGACCATGTCCCGCATGTTGGTTGCCACAGGGGAGTACGACATCCGCGTGCGGGAGAGGTCGTGCATGTTCCTGGGCATGTTGGTCATTAGCCCGTAGTTGAACAAAAAGTCCGTCCCCATGACGTACATCCCCGTGTACACGTTCTCGACCTCCATCTTATGCGGGGTGCGAGAGAACACGCTGTTGGGCTTCTCCTTGTAGCTGTACCCCTGATAGAAGAACCCCGTGTTCCCGAAGCGATTCTCCTTCTCCTCGAAGTACATCGTGTCTACGGAGACGAACTCAAAGCACAGCACCTCCACCATGTACTCGTCGTACCCCGAAGAGTACTTCCCCGTGAAGTGGTCGTACGAGGTGGCGTTCGGTGAGGAGTAGTCCCCCTGCTTGTTCTTCTTGGAGGCCTTCTGAATCTTCTTCAAATCCTCCTCGGAGAGCTCGTCCCCAGCGAGGCGCTTCAGCTCACTGATAGTCATGCGCTTCACGTGCCCTGCGTAGACGAGGTCGTCCATGCTCGGGTCCTCGGTGTAGCTGTGCACGAACGCCCCTGGGTCTACGTACTCCACCTTCACCCCGTAGTTCGGGTCGTTGGTGCGCTTGGTTACCGCCATCCCGATGGCAGTCAGGTCAGACACGCAGCGGCGGTAGGTGTTGTCGTCGAAGTTGTTCCACTCCAACGTCATGTTAGTAGCCACCTGAGCAGCTATCTCTGCGTCGGTCTTGATGTTGGTTTCGAAGAGAATCTCTGCCTCCTCGAGTGTTTCGGGGAGCTGCTCGGGATCGTCCCCAATCGTCAGCCCCCCTGTCTCCTGCTTGAGTGCAATCAGCTCGTCGCGTGCCGCGACCTGCATCTGCATCATCCTTTTCTGCGCGTCCTTCTCTGACGAAGAGAGCGGGTCCACCGCCTCCAGGTTCGGGTAAGGAGAGCGCGAGAGGATTTTGTTGGTGACAATTCGTGCGAATTTAGCCAGAATGGGAACAGGGGTGAAGTCAAGATTAACAAGACTCCCATCCCCGTTATTAGGGTCCAGGCTAGTAAGTATCTGCTTGTAAACCGTAGTATCCTGTGTCCCGTTCGCATAGTCCCTGTTGCGCTCAAATATCTTCTGCCTCTTCCTGAACAGCGAGTTGTAGTCGTCGGCGTTCCCCCACTGCTTCTCTATGGCCTTGGCGTAGCGCAGCCCGTACTCTTTCTTCTCCTTCTTCTCCTTCGGGACCATAGGGTCAGGAAAGTTGGAGGAGTATTTTGTGTTGGAGTTCTGCATATTACGACTACTTGTCGTCAAATGCAAATATATTAAACTCTGCTAATTCCTTTGTACCTTCTAAAGAACCTCTTCTCAGCAAAATTTGTTGGGGATTTGATAGGTTTCCCCTTCTGTGCAGCAAGCAGGGCAAGCCCCGAGCTGATAGTCAAGTCGAACTTGGTACGCTTGTCAATCTTAAACCCCACCCAGTCCTCTAGCGTGCGGTTGAAGTACATCTTCCCCATCTCCCCCGTCTCCCTGTTCACCCCGACATGCTCGTGGATGAAGGCTTCGATAGCCTGAGCATGAGCATGAATGACGTCCTGAGAGTTTGAAGGTACCCCCTTGGTCTTTACGTTGCTGTGGCTCCCAGGGACCTTCAGGTGGTCGGGCCTCCCCATCAGGTACCCGTCGTATCCGCGATCCTCGAAGTACCTCGCTATCCCGTACTTGTTGTTCTCAATCAGGATGGGGTACCCGTAGTAGAACGCGCACATGAGCACGTCCTCGTAGAATATCTTGGCTAGCGGGGGGCGCGAGGCGTACTCGACAACGAAGGTGTTGCTCAGCCTCCCGTCGTCCATAGTGAACTTGTTGTACAGGTGCAACGCCCCCTTAGACCCCCTCCCGTCAAGCGTAGCGTCGAGGTCGTAGGAGTCAACGCCACCGCAACCGAACTGCGGGTATGGGGGAACTAGCTTCCCGTACTCCATCTTCTTTACGTTCCGAGTCTCTACAGGGGGTAACCACGAGACGTAGAACCTCCCCTTCGGGTCGGGGGAGAACACGACCTCCTCGTCCTTCTTGTTTTCTTTCCATATGAAGTTGCCTCTAACGACAGGGTTGGGGAACAGGTCGTCGTTGTACTCTACCTGCTCGTATATCTGCCCGACGTTGAACAGGCTCCCGTCGACGCTGTCGCGGAAGGCCTCGTCTTCGGTGAACGGGAACTGCCTCACCACCTCGTTCAGCTCCGAGGCATCGCTCTTGAGGCTGTCCCTCTCGTTCTTCAGGAACGTCTTGGCCCCGAACTCTATGTACTCCCCGTCAATCCCGACCACGGGCTCCTCGGGGTCGTCGACTACGGCCCTCCCGTACACGTCAAAAAATCCCTCTAGCGCATCGTACGCTGGGATGAACAGCCTGTACAAACCCGAGCGGGTGCGTCCGTTTGCGTTGCGCTGATCGGGGTCGGAGTCCATCCACAAGTCCTTGTACTCGCTCCCCCCTTTATCCATAGGGTTTACGGTGCTCCCCACCAGCGCCGTCCCAACCACCTTCCTACCCACAATCAAGCAGGTGCGCTCTATCCTCCACGCCTCACGGATATCGACAGGCTTCTCCCACTTCCCCGCCTCGTCGAGGTAGAGCATGTGCAGCTTCTCCCCGTCGTAAGCGTTGTTGGTGGTGTTCTTCCAGTTGATGATGCTGTTGAGGGCGTCCCCTGACTTTGTGGTCTTGTTGTTCTTGGTGATGCGCTTGGAGGGTTCGCGGAAGGCCAGCTCCATACGCGGGTTGGTGGTGCCGTCCTGGATGGGCTTGAAAAAGAACGGGTAGTGGCGGAACATCTGCACCACCTTCTTCATGAAGATGTTCTCTTGGGCGTCCTTACCCGTCTTGCTCTGTATCCCGAGCAGCTTGTCCTTCACCTGTGTGGCCTCGTCGAGCAGCACAGAAGAGCATATGTTCGTGTACCCCGAGCGCCTGCACTTGGTGTAGAGCTGACCTATGCACCGTGGGTCGGCTTCGCAGGCGGCCATGTGTATGAAGATGGTGCGCTGGAACTCCAGATAGTTCGGGTACCCGATATCGAACTTGGTCCACTGCAACGCCATATAGTGCCTCCCCGTTATGTATGTCGGGACGCCGTGGTTGTAGAACCACACCCCCTCCCTGCGGCGGCGGAACTCCTCTTCGATGTACGGGCGGAAGCGGTCGCGGAACTCCTTCGGGGACTCCCCCCACTCGTCCATGCTCTTGAGCCTCTGCAGCTCCTTGGGCATCTCCCCCCTCCTCCAGTACTGATCCTGCTTGGGGAGGTCGTGGAACAGAATCTTGCTTTTTGCGGGGCGCTTGGGCAGTACTATGACTACCCCGCCGATTTCTTCAACGAGGCCCTGCGTTCCATTGGGGCATATTGCTACCCCAGGTTCTGTATACTCCTCGAGTTCTACGAGGGTCACGACAGCTTATGAAACACCCCCATATCCTCTGCGTAACTTTCGCAGTGCTTGTTAGAAGTACAGGTGGTGCAGATAAAAGCGACGCAAACAAGCAGGAGCGTCAGTATTCCTTTTGTTGCCATTTTAGATTTACGCTATCCACGTACGACTTAAATAGTGTGTCGTTACGTGAGTGATATACGGTGACAACGTAGTAGTACCCAGGGGAGTTATTGGTGGGGTCAGGGTACTCCACCCTCTCGTCCACCTTGAACCCGACAAAGGCGCTATCCAGCACCATCCACGCAAGGTAGTCGGGGTAGATTGACGCACGGTAACGGTCAATCCCTGGGGTCTTATCCAAGTTAATGGGGATGGTCTGCTCCCCCTTCTGAGTGACTTGAGTTACACTCATGTACGTCCCGCACGCACCGAGGAGGCTACAGCACAGGCACAGAATCAGGAGCTTACCCCCGTCGAAGAGAAACTTCTTGTTCATGAATTGAACTTTAGTCAATTCAAATATAAGAATATTCTCGATAATCGTTAGGAGTTTCTCCTTTCAAATGTTCTTTTTCTGTGGCAATTAGCGCATCTTATCTGGCACTTGCGCATCTCGTTTTTAATGCTATCTATGGAATAATAGCATCTAACCATATCAGAAACGTTGCCTCGCTTCTCCCCTCTTACGTGATCGAAGTCAAGGACGATAGGGTCACCCTCCCCGCAGTCTACGCAGGAAGCAAATGACTTAACCCTGTTGACGAACTCCTTGTTGATGTGGTACTGGTTTGAGTTCCTGTTCTTGGCGCTACTGATGTACTTCTTTCTGTGCTTTTCGTAGTTGCGGCGCGAAGCAGCCCTTTGGTCCTCCTTGTTCTTGTACCCCATTACTTGCTAAACCGCTCAGCAAAGCCGCCAGAGTAGTCCTTCTCTTGGGCTATCTCCCCGCTGTCCTTCAAGTCCTTCACCATCTGCTCTAGTCGCTGGCGCTCCACGAGCAGCTCCTTGCAGTCCACCGCCGTCTGCTTGATGCTCGAGAGCTCCGCCTTCCTCCCTGCCCCTGAGAGCTCAGGATCGACAGGCTTCTTGACCTCCTCAATCATGTTGTTGATGGCCACCTCCATGCTCGCCATCAGCCTCTGCGCGGCAGAGACGGTGGTGAACTTACTCCTCGACATACAGCAGGTCCTCGTTGCGTACACGGTAGTACTCCTGTCCGTCGATAACGATGCTGTAGTCGCGGTTGACAGGGAACCCCACCACGTCCCCCTCCTTGATGCTCAGGTCCTGGGTCTCCTTAGTAGAGAACGCCAACCTCCCCTTGGTTACCGTCGGGGTGGAGAAGCTCACGACCTCGATGCTAGAGTCCTGCGTCGGGGCGTCCTCCTCCACTGGGGTCAGGAGCACCCACCCCCCGAGCGGAGAAATCTCCCCCTCTTTGTTCTTGTAGGCGATGGCTTGGTTGTTCACTGTATGTTCTGGTGTGTATCGTACGAGGTAGTGATTGTCCTCCCCCGTCAGGGGCTGGCCTTCGTTCATCACCACAAGGTGGTGGAAGTACAGCGTATCCCCTACGCTCACCCCCGTGTCGTACTTGAACGGGACGGCAACGACAGGCCCTTCGGTCACCCTGTGCTCGAACTCGTTGTACTTGGTGTCTACGTACAGCTCCAGTCCGCTGTCTGTGGTGATGATGTCGTTGGTGAGCTTCTTTAGCTCCACGACGAACAGGTCAAATGTTTTCATTAAAAATTCAAGTCGTATTCTACTACGCAGGGGAGCGACTCAATGGCCTTCCATAGCACCACCCCGTCTTCGGTCTGAATATACACAAGGTATCTAGACGAGCTGAACTTGTGCAAGTAGGCCTCGTCGTGGACGATAGCAGTCACCTCCCCACTCCCTGCACGCATACCGACGTAGTATGCCATCGCGTCCTTGGGGTTGCTACCCAAGACAATCTTTCTAATCAACCCATCCATCAGTTCAGGCTTATCCCGAATCCGTCCAGGAAGTCCCCCCAGTCGGGTTCGTCCCCCACGTCCCTGTTGCTATGGTATACGTGCTTGAAGAAATCCAAGACGTCGTCGAGCTCCTCGTCGTCCTTGATGTTCATCCCGTACACCGCCTGCACCATCGAGCTCCCGTCGGACTCTTCGGTTACGCTACCTGTAAGGAAGAGGCACACGATCTCGTCACGAAGGTCGTACTCGTCGATGAGGTCGTCAATCTGCTGTGCTATAGACTGAATTTTCAAAAAGAACACCTCTCTATCCATACCTTTACTATAACACTTCAATTGATGCCGAAATCCAAGAACAGTAAAAAGAAAGTGTTTCGGGAGTTCTCGAAGCTCAATCAAATTTACGTAAAAAGAAACTACCTCAAGAACCTCAGGAACGTGCTAGCCCACGTAAGAAAGAAGCACAAGGTCATCCCGTCGCATATGTACTTCATGATGTGGGCGTACGACCTAGAGTTCTTCACCATGAGATACGCGGCACAGAACTACGGGTACCAAGAAGAAAAGGTGGGGGATAGGTTGGTGTACCCCCTGCAGAAAGAGGGGTACATATACAAGTACTTCAACAGGTTCGACAAGCGGACCTACGACTACCAGATGTTCAAGGATCGCGGGGTAAGCCACATGCAGCACCGAACCAGGTACTGCCTCACGCAGAAGGGGAGACTGCTGGTGCAAAGGGTGTACCGCGAGCTAGAGAAGGACGAGGACTAGAACGTACCGTTACAGTACTATGTATGTGGTTACCCCGTCCTCTCGGACAGACTTCATCTTCCTCCCCCTGTTCCCCTCGCTCTTCAAGGACACGTGCACCCAGTCGGGGTTCTCGTCATCCCCGAACTCCCAGATGAGCTGATCGTAGTCTAGGTGCAGGTCGATGAAGTGAAACAAGTCCGCGTTGGTCATCCCCTTGTACACGTCGGCGTCAAGGTCGAGCGCCTCCCCAGACATGTGCTGAGAGTACTTGCTCCCCCCGATGGCTTGGTTCAACGCCTTGCATCTATACCCTGAGCTCACGGCTATGGGGTGCTTGAAGAAGTCCCTGGTCGGCTGGAAGATGTGGTGAGCGATACGCTCGAGGTTCTTGATGACGTGCTCGTCAGGGGTGTTGTCGATTCCCCTGCGCAGGGCGGTGAGGCTCTTGGTGGCTTCCTTTAAGGTGAGGTTTTTTGATAGTTTCACTGCGCTTTCTATTGATGTCTTTCAGCTTGAGCCTTGGGTTGAAGTACCCCTTACTCCCCATCAGACGGCCACAAACACCTCGAGCTGAATAGCGGCGCTGTTGGCCTGGGCCCCGATACTCTCTACGTCCGCGAAGCTCGCCGTCTGGCTCCCCGTGGCGTTGGCATCCATCTTGGAGTTGAACAGCATAAAGCTCCCCTCAGGGTCGAGGCGTACGAAGTACTCTTCGCTGGTCCCGAGCACCCGCAGCGTAGCGTAGTTGGTTGTGTCGAGGTTGGTGATGCGCACGTACTGCGCCGTCTCGTCGATGAAAGTGCTCCCCCCGGTGGCCGCCCCGAAGTCCGCAAGCGTAGTCTCCGAGAGGGTGGGGATGTCGATAATCCTGTGCAGGGACTCGGTCACCCCCGTGATGGAGATGACGTTCTCGCTCCCGTGCTCCGCCCCGTTCAGGATGAGCTCCTCCTTTAGTGTTACAGTTAGGGTTGCCATAACTGCGAAAATACAAAATTAAAGTCTACCCTCTTGCTTCATAGCCAGCGCAATCGCTACAGCCTGCTTTTGCGGGTACCCCTCTTTCTTCAGAACCCGAATCTTGTCAGACACCTGCCCCCCTTTGCGGTAGGCGCGTATCTCCCCGACCCCTTCCCCGAGGCGAGCAGGGATGTCCACCTCCCACCACGTGTTCCCTGCGTCGTCGGTGACCTTGGTGGCATCCAGACCGTGCTTCTTCAAGGCCTTCGGGAGGCGGTCGTACCCCTTCATAATGCCTTGGGTGGCTTGAGTTGATGCGTTGACTCTCTCTAGATGCTCCCTGCGGGTTTGGATTCTTTCAAGCTGTTCATTCCAGCTATTAATATCCTTCTTGATGTCAATGGCTCTTCGCTCAGCTGCCTTCTCTATCGTCCCCCCGTGGAAGTTGATTTCTAGTTGACGGTCTTCAGGGGTCATCGCTTTGAGCTCCTTATATGCCTGCTTCAAAGCGTCGTTGTCGAACTTCTCGATTTGCTCTCTGTAAACTGGATTAGTGTGAGCAAGAGTCCTAGCTGTCCTCACCCTACCCAAGTAGCCTATGGCTTTGTCCGCATCCATCCCGCTCAGCCCCATAGCCTCTACGCGGTCGGCAAGGGGGGACCGTACTGTCTTTCCAGTTACGGTGTCGAGCTCCTCCATCATAGCGTCTAGCGCCCCTTGCTCTGCTTCGAGGTCGCGGCGAGAGCGGGCAACATGAGATTCAATATCCCCGTACGACTGAATCTTGCTGGTCGTCTCCCCCGTCGGGAAGCGGAGCTTGTCTGCCCCCTTCGCCTCCTGATCGAGGATGTGAGAGATAAGGAACTGGTCCTGGTTCTTGATGAGGTTGGCTTGCTTGGCAGTAGGTCCTGCCCCCAAATTGAAGTCCAACCCCACCTTCTTCTGTCCTGCAGGACCACGCGCTTGCAGCGGGTCGGATTGCAACTCAGAGATGTACAGCACCCCCTCTTCGTCTGGGCGTTCGAAGGTGCGGTAGTGACCGATGACGTCATTCCCGAAGTGACCGTATTCAGAACCATGTAGTTCAGGGTCTGTGGTGCGGATAAGATTGGTACGAGCCAAGCCGACATCGTCTGCAAGGGCCATGTCTCGTGAGGTGCTAAGCCTTACGTTCAGCCCCAACCTGTCTACCCCGTAGTCTGCGTATTCCTTACTCTCATCGACAAAGAACGTCGCGTCGCCGCGACGAGTACTGACTACTTCAGATCCTGTCCGCTTGAAGTCCAGGTAGTCAATCTTGTCAGGGAGTGGGGAACCAGGTTCTAGGCCCGCTGCGGAACCCGCTCGAGAACGTGTCCGAAACAACGCGTCTTGCAGAGCCTCCCGCTCTGCGGCAGAGATGTCTTTGCTGTTGATGAGGTTCTCAATCTGAGAGACTTTAATCATCCCGTCCTTTCCTACAGCATTCTCGAGCTTACTCCCTGACATCAGCGACGGGAGCTGGCGAACGTTGACAGGGCGGGCGCCGCTTAGAGACGTGGTGTACCCTTGCTCCCCATACACCTCTAGGTGGCCTTGCCTGAGGTTATTGAGAATCTCGTTTTTCTCTGGCCCCATCATCTCCCTGAACTCCTTCTTCGGCATCTTCGCAGGGAACTGCTTCACCGCCCTCCACGCCGACTTCAGCGGCTTCTCAAGGACGTTCGGGATGAGGTACCCCGCCGCAGTCATAGCCGCAAACGTAGCGGGGTCTTGCTCTTCCCCGTATATATCCTCCCCTGTAGCCATCACCTTACTGAGCTCGTAGGCGTCGATAGCCTCCCCAGTTACTGGGAGGTAGCGGAGAATCTCCATGATATCCCCCTCGCTTTCCTCTTGAGCGATGACATCCTTCTGTTCCTTGACGGTACGGAACGGGGCTTCTTCTCCGCGCAGCCTGAACTGCTGATTAGGTGGGGTAATACCCAAGGACAGCCTAGCGAGAACATCCGCTGGGGCAGGCTGTACTGGGGTCGGCTTCTTGGTAGGGTCCTTCTGCGCTAGCAACCCACCCTGCTGATACTGTTTCTTTTTCTTAATCTTCCCCCCGAACCTGTACTCCTCCTCGAACCCAAGGTTGTATTCCTTTAGGTACTCCTCGGGGGTCTTGTTCACCCCAGGGACTTCAAAAGGTTTGTCGTCCCGAATGGAAGCAAAGTACTCACGGGTGCGCTGCCTCCCAAGGAAGTTTGTCAGGGCGGCGACCTCGTCGGGGCGGAAGGTGAACTTCTCCCCTAGCTGCGGGGAGTACTCGCGGGTGAGGTCGATAACGTTCTTCATCAGCCCTGGGACCCCAGGGATGTTCCCTTCGAACCGCTGCTCCATTATCCTGTTCTGCAGGGCGGTGTCTGCAGCGAATGCCTCCCTGCTTACTCCTTTGAGCATCGGGAGGTCCTCTACTTCGCTATATAGCTGGCCGTACAGCCCAGTAGCTGTAGAAGAGGGGTTCATCATAAGCTGTCCCCCTGACGATTCTACTTGGGCTACCCCACGCAGGAAACGCTTGTACCACTCGGGGTACTTTGTCGGGTCCCCAGTCACTGCTTCGGAAACTTTGTTACGTCCTTGATTTTCGCTACAGGGGATCGGGAGACGAACTTGCGCTTCCTTACCGTCCCGTCACGACGAATCTGTTCCACCATCTTCGCTGGGATGATGTACGTCACCCCATCTATTTCGATGTCGTACTCCCCCTTGGTGACTTTTCTGCGGGGTTTCCCCCCGTCTTGATACTTCTTTGCTTTCATCAGAAACTAATCCTTGGGGTGACAAATATCCGATTTTCTTTCCGATATCTATCCACTTCTTCTTGCGGGATGTCACGCCTCACCCACTGCTTCCGCTTCTCATCCCACACGACATCGTAGTCTGGGGAGGCCCCTGTCTTCATCTGCTGGTCGGCCTTCATCACACGAACAGCCTCCCTCCCTTTCTTCCTTTCATCAAGCAGCATCTCCTTGAGCTGACGATCGTCAGTGGCTATGATCTGGTTCTGCGGTGGGGGGAGTGGGAACTGCTTCCTCAATCCAATAGGGGCAGGCGCAGGCTGTTGAGCCCGTACGGTCTTTTCAACTTGTCTCTTCACGGGGCGCATCCCCTTCTCTGGACCGTACTTCCGAAGCCTCTCTGCTTTCTCTTCTTCGGTGAGCATATCGTACGGCTTCACAGCGAGGGGGTCGTAGTAAGGGAGCTCCACTCTATCCAGCTGCCCCCTTCGGTTAGCCACTATAAACCCCTGAGGTTCTATCCTCCTGTCGTAGTAGCTAAGCGGGAGCTTAGGATTAATCCTCCCGATTGTCTTCTCCCTAGAGCGTATTACGTCCCCTTCTTCTGTCCTGTCTAAGACACCATAGTACTCGTAGATATCCTTCGGGTCTACGAACCGTTGCGTAATGCTACTGTCCTTGTTGATGACCTCTACGTTGTACTTTGTTTCTGGGAGGTCTTGCTCAACCACATCCTCTTGATAGCTTCTTTTCTCCAGCGGGGTGAACTCCCCTAGCAGCCTGCGAACGAATGCGTCTTGTGCTATCTTCTCGTAGTCCTGTGGTTCCTCAGTGCTGATTTTATATCCTTGATTCTCCAAGGTTTGCAACAGCTCCACCGCTGCGTTGTATGCGTTCAGGCTGTCCTGCCTAGAGGCTGTCCCAACCTTCGGTTTCTTCCCCCCGTCCTGGTATCTCTTGTTCAGTCTCATCAGTGCACAGCTATCCGCGATTGTGGTTGTATCTAAACCGCTTTACTCTGCCCTGCGTATTTGCTTTGGTGTTACCGAACCAAAACCAAAACTCTGACGCGGTCTCTATTACCTAAGCTGTCATCCTTCCCCCTCTCGCGGCGTAGCTAAGTTAGTGGTTTTTTTTGACAAAGTCAAGTTAAAGTATTACTTTAAGTGTTTCCTTGCAGGCCCCGCCAAACCTAGGAACAGCTTCATGGGGTACGGAAAACGTTTCCGTCGTTCCCGATAGAAAGCGACAGAATCAGTCGTAGTAGTACCAACCGATGTCCTTTATGCGAATCTTAGTGTCACCGAAAGAAGACGACCCAGTGCCGTTGGTGAATTCAATGACCAGCCTAATAGTAGAAGTCATAGTTTTAGTATACTGACCAGAAAAAGTGTAAAGAGTGTTGGGGGTGACATCCTTGTTAGAAAAGTACGCACCAGGTAGACCAGCATAGGCCCTAACCATTGGCATCTTATCCGAATCACCCTCGCACTCAATACTCATCTTGAAGTAGTATTTCTTCTCCGTAGTAGGGAGAGGAATGTCAAAGTCAGAAGGCAGTATATGCACACGACTAGAGCTATTGGTCCCGCCAGGGTAAACAATCTGCAGCATCCCGTCAACACCAGAAGCACTCGTCTCATTGAACGTGATCACAGGAGTAGCACCAAAATTACGCTCCCAACCGTCGTCGCTAGTAACAAAGTCACTGGTGTACACGTTTACACCAAGCTCAAACGACTCCGTAGTGCTTAATGCACCCATACCAAAACTTTTCATGAAACAAATATACAGAATAGTAATATAGAGGGTGGGGAGAATACGTCCCCTACCACGCCCCCGCACGCGACCCGAAACGGTTCCCCTGCCCCCGTCCCCCGTCCTGTTTAACGATTCCGCGCAAACATTTGACGTTTTGCTATGGCCCTGGGGATCAGCGATTTAGTGCGATGCAGTTGGAGTGGTGGTTTAGCAGGGGAAGTGTAACTCACTCACAATCAGCTAAC
>Ga0213858_10000166_pt1 | contig 31041 bp, 42 predicted proteins | sample PICome_FD_160122 | JGI IMG/M metagenome (GOLD analysis project Ga0213858, IMG submission 160122) | Coastal seawater microbial communities near Pivers Island, North Carolina, United States - PICO245 | ecosystem: Environmental > Aquatic > Marine > Coastal | place: USA: North Carolina | collected... | reverse complement strand
CTATTTATGACCACCATATTTTCTCTCCATCCCTCCAAATTAAACCTTAATACAGGCCCATAAAACCATGACAACACGCGACAAAACCAAAAAAGGCAAGAACGCCAAGCTCACACAAAAGCAACGTGAAGAGATTATCCAGCTTTGCTTAGATGGGAAGATGACACGGACCGCCATAGCAAAAAAATATGGGTGTTCCGTTCCCAACATCACCTATATGATGAACAAGTATCACCGGGATAATGAACTTATCGAGAAGAAGAAGAAGGTGAAGAAGGAACAAGCCACCAAGAATCCCCACACCTATCCAACGGACCCCATCAAATTCCGGATTGGGAAGATACTGGAGATTGAAGGGGACATCCAATTTGCACGTGATGAAAAAGTTATTCACACCTTGGGTTCTTTGCACAAACTTCATCTATCTCTTCATGATGAACTTCGTACTTTTGTAGATGCCACCAAAGAAGCTCACGGCGCCACACCGGAACAACTCAAGATTGAAATCGTGGATGCCATCCAATCTCTTCCCCCACTATTGAAGAAACAAGTAATGGATGAATTGATGGTGGATAATTCCAACGTTGTGAGACTGAGCACGAAATGATTGCACTACTCCAAGCCGCAAAGAAAGCCAAGGAATTGAAGAATCTTGTGGATGAATGTCCATTGGACTTCTTCCGTCCATCCCTACCCCAAAGGAAGGTATTGGAATCGGAAGATAACATTGTTCTATTTCGCGCGGCTAACCAGCTAGGGAAAACCTATGTGGGGGCCGCTGAATGTCTCTATATGATGAAGGGATGGAGTCCCTATAAAGATTTGTCCCACATCAAACCACCCATCATTGTGTGGGCTATTGTGCACAGCTGGGAACAATCCAAGATTATCCAAGCCAAGATACATAGCTTGATTGGGAAAAATGAATATGCGGAAGACTCCCCCGACTTTCTAGAAGGGCGTGGATACCGTGCTAAGAATCCATGGTTCAAGCTCAAGAATGGTTCCATGTTGTTCTTCAAAACCGCCAACCAAGGAACACTTGGCGCGGCATCTGGAACGATTGATTTCTGTTGGATAGATGAACCCTGCCCACAAGCGCTATTTGGGGAATTGGCAGCTCGACTTCTTCGGAATCGTGGGCGGATGCTCATGACCATGACCCCAATTGGCGGTGGTGATTTGTCTTGGCTGAAGAAGCTCACAGAAACAAAGCCCCCACGGGTGAAGGATATACACGCGCCTTTATCCGTGGAAAACACAACCCCCATCGATTTGGATGGAACACCATTGGAACCGCTTCTTCTTCAATCGGATGTGGATAGAATAGCCGATACATATCTTTCCATCGATAGGGCGGCCCGCTTGGAAGGAAGTTGGGATGTTGGGGTTCCCATGGATGGACGTATCTTTGAACACTTTGGTGAAGACCACATCAGTGATGCACCATGCCCAACGGGTGAATACAAGTTTTCCATAGGAATCGACCATGGACATCATCCAAATTCACAGTGTGCTATCTTGGTTGCAATCTCAGAAGATGACAAAACCATATATGTGTTGGATGAGTATTTCGCCGCCGGTGGTGAACAACAGAAGGCCACGGCAAGAAGACACGCGCGCGCCATCGTTGCGATGATTAAAAGAAACGGGTTGGAACCGCTACAGATAAACCGATGGACGGGGGATAGACCCCACGGCGGTGGGAAGCACGGTGGGAGGATGTCCAATTCTCTTTTGCGTTCCGCTTTGGAACACGTGTTGGATTATCCCGCCAATTCATGTCCCTTCCGAATTCACACAGCACACAAGCCCCGGTGGTCCGTGTACTACGGATGTCAGCTTATCAGTGAAGCCATGGTTCAAGGGCGGTTCATCGTCCACCCAAAATGTAAAAGGCTTATTCGTTCACTCTCATCATGGACGTTAAAAAAATCCGGTGCAATTGACCGCGTATCCGAATGGAAACATGCAGTTGATAGTTTGCGCTATGCGTGCGTTCCCATCTTGGATTCCAAGTATAGCGCCCCCAAATTCTCAAAAATCCCAATTCATAGGAAGTAAAAATGTTAACAATGCCAGCCAAGCCCATCTTTCCAGATAAGGCGTCAAACGACAGAAGTGAAACCACAGCAAGAAGAAGAAGATTGTTGGAAGGAAATTGGGCTTCCGACTTGGAAGACTTCATAACGGATTCCGTGGCGCTCGATAGACGTGCGATATGGGGAGCTTTGGACACATCATCCAACGTTTTCAAACAAGGATGTGAAGCGCTAGCCGTTCTCTATTCACGAAAACCATCCGTGGGCATAGAACGAGAAAACGCGGAAGCCGCGCGGGATTTCATTGGCCCCAATGGAACCTTGGATAAATCCCACTACTTCGAGATGATGGCCACCGTCCAGATGAAAACAATTGGGCTTCGTGAAATGCTCATGAGAATAGACATATCAGATTCCAACCAAATCATGTTCCGACCCGTCACGCCTGACATGGTCTTTGCAACGGCTCCAGCTGGGGACCCCATGAAACCAAACTATCTTTATGAGCTGCGACTACGAAAGAATGATTCCACGGGTGAAATGTTTTGGACGGCGGATGTCTATGACTTGAGGGACAAAGCCAATCCACAATACAAAGTTCATTATGTGGAAGCGGATGGGCTTTTGGGTGAAGAGATGACGGAAATGTTTTTGGGTGGAAACATGAGTGGGGCCAATTATCCATATCGTGATTCCAAGGGTGAACCGTTTCTTCCATGGGTGTTCTATCATGCGGCTATAGATGGCCAATTGTTTTCCCCTTATGAATTATCTGAAGTGGTGGCGGGTTCCATGGTGGCTTCCACGTATTACACATATCTGAAACATCTAATGTTTGATGCATCGTTTCCCCAGCGCTATGTAGCGTCCCTACAATTGGCGGGACTGAATACCATGGACACCAACATGGCTTCCCAAAGAATGAGTGTTTCCACGGACCCTTCATCCATCCTATGTTTCACCGCCGACCCTGACAGCACCACCCAACCATTGATTGGCCAATTCCAAGCTGGGATGAGTGACCCCGCTACAATGTTGGGAGCCATCACCACCTATGAACGACGATTGGCCACACAGATGGGGATAGACCCCGCTAGTGTTCAGAAGGTATCTTCCGACCCTAGAAGCGGTTATTCCATCGCGATGTCCAAGGAGTCGATGAGGGAAGCACAGGAAAGATATGAACCGGTGTTTCGTGTCTCAGATATAGAAGCAATCGAGAAGGCCGCCATGATTTCCAACGCCATCTTGAAAACATCGTATCCGGAAACCGGCTATGTTATCCAATATGAATCCATCGAGCTTTCCGAGATGGAACAAAAGTCCCAGCGTGAAAACATCATCGCGCTATTGGATAAGGGGCTTTTGTCTCCAGTGGATGCCATGTTCAAGCTCTATCCAGATTTGGCAACGGAAGAAGAAGCCATCCAAAAACTACGAACAATCAGACAACAAAAGATTGAATTTGCATAACCCCAACCAAGGTATAAACCATGAAAACAATAACCCATGAAGGCCAAGAATACATTTTGAAAAGTGAAGTGGATGGAATCGTTCGAGAACGACTATCCAAAGTCACGGAAAACAAGAGAAGCGCGGAAAAACGTGTTCAAGAATTGGAAGCACAATTGGAAGATATGTCATCCAAAGTGAAGGGAGCGGAAGCGATGGCTTCCCAGCTTGCAAGCTTGCAAGATGAATTGGCGGTTTCCAATCAAAGATATGAACGCCATCAAGCGATAGCCGCCCAAGGAATCACGGACCCCGAAGTGAGGGATTTGGTGGAATGGCAGTATAACAAAGCTATGGATTCCAAAGCCAAGAAGGATAGAGTTCCCATGGGTGAATGGATGGCAACCATGAAAGAGGGTGGGGAAGTTCCCACGGTTTTGAAGCCATATTTCCAAGCCCAAGAAGCCCCACAGAACGCGCCCCAAGAATCCGTTCCCGCCAATGTGGATAGAAGTCAGCTACAAGCGCTTGGAGATGCCACACAGTCCACGCCACGTCCATCCACGAATCAAGGTGTAGCCCAAGCCACCAACCATTCCACAAGTGGGGATGTGTGGAAACGTGCGGCTTCTGATTTTGAGTTCTACCAACAAAACCGCGCGGAACTAAGAAAAGCGTACTATGCTAAGAGAAACAACAGATTCAAACAATGATAAGAGACATCACCGCATATCAAATAGATGGTGAATACTATCTTCACGAGGGAACGCCCAATGGCAACACCAAGAAAAAAATCAAGCGCCGTATCCAAGAAAATCAAGAAGCTAAGAAGCGAGGGGAAGCCCATGAAGCAATCCATAGCTATAGCTTTATCGATGGCTGGGAAGAAGCGCAAAAAACCAACCCGTCCCAAAAGGGGACAAAGAACAAAAACTAACCGAAGAAGAAAATAAGGAGGTGTCATCATGGCAGCCGTAGATTTAACAGACCTAAATTGGAACAATGGTGGAGCCAATTGGAAACAAGCTAGTGTGGGAGTAACAAACCAAGAATTCAAGCTTCCCAAATGGGCCAAGCTTGTAACCGTGAAACCAGCGGGACAAGATGTATTATTCTCATATACTGGAACGGATGGAGCCGCGCCAACATCGCACGCGTTCCCCCATCCCGTGGATGCGGTGATTCAATACAACCCAGTACAAACAAGCGGTGAACGAAGCATTTTCATTGCAAGTTCCACCGGAACCGCTACCATATATCTCATTTTTGAATAGACATAAGGATAAAGAACCATGGCCATCCCTATTTACTCCCCCGGTGGTGGGGGGATTACTCAAACCACCACGGAATTTTTGAATCAATCTAGTGTATCAATTTCCCACAATTTCAGTCATAAACCCCGCGTGATTATAGTAGATTCTAGTGGTGAAGTGATTATGGGAGACATACAATATTTTTCGAATTCCATCACCATAACTTTTTGTACCAATGTAACGGGTACGGTATATCTAACCTAACCAACCACACTATGGAGTATTTCACCCATGCAATTTTATAACCCAGAAGTCGTCTTTAAAGGCGGCGTAAAATGTGACAACGCACCAACCGAGAATGGACATCTTGTAAGAAAACAAGACGTAGCAGATTTATCTTACATTTCCGCTATTGCTTCCGGTTCTTCTTCAATGCTTTCCGTTTCCAACGGTGAACTTTCAATCTCGAATCTTGCAATCACAGACGTTCACGTGGACAACACCCAAACATCTTTGGCTAACTTCATCGCCAACGAATCTTCCACGGCGGCTTCACTTGCTGAAGGTGATGTTCTGATTCTTACAGCACCGAGCGATGGAACAGAAACATACATTGTAAGCGGTGCGAATGGTTCAAGCGCTGGAAACTACACCCAGATTGAAAGCCCATTGAGTGCGGCGGAAGTTGGGGCAGTTCTTCAAGCTGGTGATGGGATTAGCGTCAATGCTTCCAACGCTACAATCAGCGCAAACATCGCAGCTGGAACCGGACTTTCATCAAGTGTTTCCAACGGTCAAATCACCTTTGCAGTAGATGCAACAAGTGACGAAATCAGCGAAGGAAGCTCCAACCTTTACTATACTGATAGCCGTTCAAGAAGCGCTATCTCTTTGGAAACCGTGGCAAGTCCAGATGCCAACTTGATGCAATACAATTCTTCCACCGGTGAAATGAAGGTTCTTCTTTCTGACATCACGGGTGAATTTTCAGCGGGAACCGGACTTTCATATGATGGATACGGTGAATTCTCTTTGAACGCTACAAGTGACCAAGTAACAGAAGGAACATCCAACCTATACTTCACAGATTCACGCGCGCGCGGTGCTCTTTCCGGTGGAACTGGTATTTCCTACACAGCTTTGACCGGTGCGATTGCTATCGATTTGGCTGGTGGAACTGCTATTGGAATTTCTGGAAACACCATCTCTTTCAATGGTGATTCTGATGATGTGAGTGAAGGAAGTACAAACCAATACTTCACACAAGCTCGAGCGCGTGGAGCCATCCAAGCGGATTCACAAGCTGGAAACCTTCTTTCTTATGCTTCTTCCACTGGTGACCTTCTTGTTTCCACATCTTCAGTTCGTGGAGCTTTCAGCGCGGGAACCGCTATTGGAATCACAAACGGCGTTATTGCTTTCAATGGTGATAGTGATGATGTTTCAGAAGGTTCATCCAACCAGTACTTCACACAAGCGCGCGCGCGCGGTGCGGTATCTGCTGAAACTGTAAGTGGACAAGATTCCAACCTTCTTCAATACAACGGAACCACCGGAGCTTTTAAAGTTCTTCTTTCTGATGTTGTTGGTGAATTTTCAGCGGGAACCGGTCTAAGCTATGATGGATATGGTGAGTTCTCACTTTCTGCCAACACCGACCAAGTGAGCGAAGGAAGTACAAACCAGTATTTCACACAAGCAAGAGCACGTGGAGCTGTAACCGTATCCAGCCAAGCGGATGAGCTTATCAATTACAATTCTTCGAATGGTGAATTCTCACTTCGCCTTCAAGATTTGCGATATGAAACATCCATTACTCTTTCCGCGAATACTGCTACAAGCATCACCCACAATCTTGGGAAGCAGCTTGTTCACGTGTCCGCTATGGATGCAAGTGGAAACAAGATTGAATTGGACGTTGTTTATTCTTCCACTTCTGCCCTCACAGTAGAAAGCGCCGTTGGTGTAACTGTAACCGTGGCGATTTCTGTTTAATCCTCCATAATTCTCCTGTTGGGGTGGGGTTGGTGCCCCACCCCTTTTTATTTACAAGGATATGAAAATGTTAGAAATGATTGGATTGATTATTGGTGGAATGATTGTGGGTGGTTCCCTCACTTTTGGATTGATGAAGGGAACCCAAGAAGCACCGGCCCCCATCGTGGTTCCATCGGACCCCGTGGCCAAAGAGCTGGGGAAATTGGATGTGGTTCTTCCCATTTGTGAACCCAAGTTTATCGAGAAGAAGGGAGATGGGCTTTGTAGAGAACTTATGTGTATGACTCAAACCAATAGCGCCACGGGTGAAGTGAGTGGGACAACGTGTGACAACATTACGAATCTCAGAAACAAAAAGGCGATAATTTCCTTTTGTGGTTCCCAACATTCAGAAGCGGAAGATATAGCCAAGTGTATAGATTTATTCCAACGGCGTGGAATATAGAAGCCATCTAAGATTATTTGAGATAATAACCTGTTATTGATTCTTTTCTTTTTGTTTCATCATTTCTGTATTTCAAAGGGATGTATGTATTTATATCTTGGGTTTTATATTCCTTACATCCTCTAAGTTCACATGGGAAATTGTAAGTGGTATTAGTAACCCAGATTGATTTTTTAGGGTGCCAATAAAAAGTTTGTTCACCTTCTGAAAACTCAATAACCCCTTTTTCTTTCATTTCTTGCCCATTCACAGGAAACCCGCGTTCCATAAGTGGCCATGATATGCACTCGATGGTTCCAAAGTGGCGAGAACGAGATACCATGAAATCCTCATTTTTAAGGGAGTTTAGAATGAATTTGTGGAATCTAACAGCCTGTTCAGATGTGATTATTCGAGTGGGGGTACGCATGCCCGAAAATGTTACAGTGGCCATCTTAGCCGAATAAGATAACAAACGTGCTCTTTCCCATTTCTTTTCAGAAATTAATTTTCTCACTTGCGCACGAATTATTTCAGATGCGATTTCTTTCATTTCACGGTTCCATTTTTTACATGGTGAAAGATGGGGATACTTCTCATTAACCATTTTACGGATGGAAAAAAGCTCTTGGATTGTTATTGGTGCGGGAACGTTGTTTGGTGTGTCGATAACTGATTTCATAATGTTCTCTTTTGTTTGGGTGATACTCTATTATTACTTTAAACTTGACACCTTGTCAAGCGAATAAGGAAAGAAAAACAAAATAAGTTCATTTTTAAAACTTTCGCATAGATTATCATGTGAAGTTATCCACAGGTTTTCCACAGGCCAAACCACGCTTCCAGCTGCCACAAAAGCCGATTCCAAAAAGTTATACACAAGTTATTCACAGGCTATGAAAAAAAGTTATACACAGGTTATACACAGGATACAAAAACCTTGTATAATACACTTGTGTGGTTAGGGTCGTACCCGTAACAACGTAGGAACCACGGATAACCCAAAACCATATTAGGATAATAAAATGGCTACTATTGATTACTCAGCATTAAATACAGGTGGAATTCGCCTCGATGCAATGATAGAAAATGAAGTTCGTGCACTTCTTCATGACGCGGCTTCTATTCGTAACTCTGGAGCGCTTCTTTTCGCTGGTGATGTCGCTGGTGTTGGCTCTGACACACTAACACTTCGTTACGCTGGTTTAGACGGCTATGAAGCTATGAATACAGTGGGTGACGGTGCGGAAATTACTTCTTCAAACCTCACTATGGACACCACTGATATAGCTGTGGGTAGAATCGGCCTTCGATATGACATCACAGATTTGGCGGCATTGACAAAACTTGGAAACGACATTGATGTGTTCCGTCTAGCTGAATCTATGGCCGGCGCTTTCGAATCTCGTTTCATGGAAATGGTTTGTGGAACATTCACAGGTATTTCAGCACAAGCCGGAACCGCCGGTGTAGATATGTCAGTGGACGATTTTATGGACGCCCTGTATTTGCTCGAAATCGCAGATAACCCATCTCAGCTTTTCGCAGTCCTCCACCCACGCCAAATTGCCGATTTGCAGTCCTCTATCCGCAATGAGACCGCAAATGCCATCGCTTTTAACCCAGCACACCACGACCTCATGAAATCTCTTGGGCAAGGGTACGTTGGTGATTTCATGGGTGTACAGGTACACAAGTCTTCTTTTGTAGTGGACAACGCGGGAAGCCGTGAAGGTGCTATGTTCAGCGCGGGCGCTATTGCTTATGCACTTGGAACACCGGTTCCACTTGCAGCTCCAAGCGGTGAGATTCGCCCAGCTGGAACCCCCGTACTCGTGGAGCTTGAGCGGGACTCGGCGTACAGCTTGACGCGCATAGTCGGGACGGCGTACACAGGCGCTTCCGTGGTAGAGCAGGCACGCGCCGTACAGATTCTCACAGACGCATAAAAACATTGAATGGGTGGCTTTGGGGCTGTTTTCATGGTTCCAAGCCCCCAAGCCTTTGGGGGGATGTATATCCCCCACCATCCCTTTTTTAAACCATGAAACCCTAGGAAAAAACCATGACAAATCAACCTTGGACCGGCGGCGATGTAAGCAAAACAAGCGCCCTACCCATCAAACCAAATTCCCCATTTTGGTATATGCACCACCCCAACACGTGTTGGGAGTTCATCCAACATCGTGATAAGTGGATGTTCGTTCCCACCTTCCGCCGTCTTTTCGAACTTGCTGGTGTGAATGGAGTCCGGATGGTTCCACGCGGTGGGACTGACTCCCAGATGGCGCGCGTGAGAATGATGGATAACGGATTTGAAGTTCTCGAATGGGACCTTGGTTATCAAACCCGACACATGACAAGAAGTGGGGGCTATTACTATACAAGTATATGGGATTCCCCAAAAGTGATTGGAAACCGTGTTGTGTGGAAAGTGGACACCCTAGCCTTTAATGATTGGCGTGTGGAGCTTATGGAAGAAGGTGTGATTGATTTCCCAGATTTGGACATCTTATCCTTCTTTGTGGACATGCAACAAAAGCGCGTGGAGCGTAACGAGGGAAAGAACATGACACCCCGCATCCAAAAGCAATATGAAAAGGATTTGGAACGTCTCGAGATGATGCAAAAATATATTGAGCTTGGTGGACCGGTTACAAAAGAAGGAACCAAACCAAAAGCCAAGAAGGTGAAAAGAGATGTCTAGAGAAAAATTTGAAGCGTTCACGAAAAGATTAATGGAACAATCAAAGAAAAATGGTGGTAAGATGAGTGAGACAGAAGCGCGTAAAATAGCCGCCAAAGTCGCAATACGCCACGACCGCAAAAACAGCGGGAAATAACCTCAAACAATAGGATTTCGAAATGGCAGAATATAACGCAAAACAAGCCTTCACTATCCCCCGTCACATCCGTTTCAAGGATGGGGTGAACATTGAAGCGATATCAGGAAACAAAACATTGACATACAAAGATTCAATGTTTCAAAGATTGGATGCCCAAAGTGGTGGATTAGAAGTCATTCTTCCAGAAGAAAAGAATGGTGGTGTCTTTGTCATCAATTGCCAAGGAAACAGCTTCACCGTGAAAGATGGAGCTGGTGTAACCGTCAAAGTTCTTTCACTTGGTGAAGGTGGTTTATTCGCTTGTGATGGCGACGCATGGAAACAATTCATCTAGAATTCCAAGGATTGAATGATGGCGCTTCTTGATACATACTATGCCCCACGGATAAGAGTTCCCCAGATGATACAACGGGGAAAAACTCAAATCGTGGAGCTTATCATATATCGCAATGGTGAGGAAGTAACCCCCGCCGGCGCCACATACCAACTTTTGGATGAAGATGGAACGGAAATCATCTCCACATCTAGCGCTTCCATCGTTGGAAACAAAATCCAATACACAATAAATTCTTCAGTGGTTCCTCAAACAATGACCCTAAGTGACGGTCTCTTTGAACTTTGGGAAGTAGAGATTGATGGGTTGGATTATACATTTCAACGTCCAGCGTATCTATGCCGCCGGCCTTTGTACCCTTGCATATCTGATATCGATTTGGAAGCCAGCTATTCCGACTTGGAAAACCTTCTTCCAGATTCATATACAGATGGATGGCAAAGATACATTGATGAAGCGTGGGTTCGTATCATTGAACGTCTTAGGCAGCTTGGAAATCTTCCGTATCTTATCACGGAACCCCAAGCGCTACGCTCTTCCCATCTTGAATTGGCATTGGCTTTGATATGGCGAAATATGCACAGTTCACTAGGCCAATCTAACGGACGCTACTTGGACTTATATCGAGAACACATCAAAAGCTATGAATACCAGTTCAAACAAATATCGTTTCGTTACGATATGGATGAAGATGGAAGAGCTGATGATGTGGACAAACGGAAAGCCGGGTTCCCAATGATTTCCACCACCAATCCCCCATCACGGTATCACCGTTTCAAATACAGGCGGTATTGATGGCAACGGTTCAATTATCATCTATTCGTTCACGGGTGGCCACGGCTTTGGAAGCCATCACGGGGGCGGGATTGAAAGAATCCCCGCTTCCTTTTGATGCATTTGGAAGAACCCCAAATTCCATAGCCCACAAAGCCTTCTCAGTGGGAATAGGTGGTTCCAATGCCATGGATGATAGACAGCGTCCCACAGAAGGGGCGATGCTCCAAACGGACTTGGATATAACCTTTGCGTATCGTCTCAGACCCTTGGACCAACTCACAGATGTGGACAACCAATTGAATCTTGAAAATACCATCATCACCGCTTTATTGGATAGAACTAACGCCGTTCTATATCCAAACCTACATATCAAACTAATTTCAACCAATAGAGCTTTGACAGATAGTGGGGAGTATATTCTTTCCACGTTATCTTTTGAAGCACTTCATTTTATTCCACTTTCATAATCAACCAATAGGAGCTTCCAATGGCTGAATCCACCGTCGTAGCCGTCCCACGTGACGGAACCATCTCAATCACCAACGGAGATGCAACAACTTATACCGTCAGCTTCGAGAATGGCGACATGAGCATGAATCTAGACCTAGCTGAGAGAATTATCATATATGATAGGGGCTCAATTGTTGGGCTCAGACAGGGAAATGACCCCGTTCCAAGCATCTCTTTTAGCGTTCATCTTCGAGAATTAGCAGATTCCACAGAAGACACACTTCTTGATTTCATCTATAAGACTGGAAATTCTAGCGCGGCCACATCAACAGGTGGAGCCGGCTTTGAACAATTCCTTTGTACTGTAGAATTCCAAGCGAATATGAGCGCGCTAAGCGGTTCAAATACAAAAGTAACCTTCAACAAGGTTCTTCTTTTCGCTTCTATCGCAGAAGGAAACCCCGACACAATTAGCGTAACCGGTGAAGTATACGGTTCTATCGTAAGAGCTGAAGTTTAATAATGGAGAGCGGAACCATGAAAAAATCCATTGGAAAACTTGATTGTGAATTTGGGCTTCCCAAATCTATGTCCACAATGTGGGATGTGTTTTATATGATTTCCACCAATCCCAACCGCGCCCAGCTTGGGCGATTGTTCGCGGCTTTGGTGGGAATCTGCATCCAAAATTATCCATCATGCCCAAAATACAGTCTATCAGATTGTGATTTGATGGCTTATGGTGGGAAGGTTCAAGAATGGCTATCATCTCAGAAGGTGAACCCCATCCAAGTTCTTCAAGTGGGAACGGAACTCTTCCAGATGATGACAGAGCACATTTCCACGGATGAAGAAGTGGAAGCCGCGGAAAATTTTACTTCACCCCCGCCGGCGGAATAGTCCGGACGGGGTTCATCATATCACGGTATTGGCACCAAGAACCAACATGGTTCTTCCATCTTCCCAAGAATCTTCAAGCGGAGCTTATAGCGGATTATAGATTGGCCAATATGAAACCGGATGATGTGAAGAAAAAGAAGAAGCGTTTCCAAATTCAAAATCTGAAAAAGAATCATGCTAGATTTAAAAGAAGGGGAGCGCTAGATGGCTAGAAGAATACGATACGGAAAAGGGAAAGGCTCCATTGAAATCACCGGTCCCCAACGTGAACTTTTTGAACAAGCGCTTCGAGAAGTAGCGGGTGAAACGATGAAGGTGTTGGAAGCCGAGATTGACACCCGCGTGGAATATGCCAAGGAAAATTGGATTGTGAGATATGGAAAGCCCATCACAACCAAAGATGGAAGAACATTCATCAAGAAACAAAAATCCAAGCGTTCCATCGATAAGTTCACCAATGGGATTCGAATAGTCCAAGGTGGAAAAGCCATTGAAGGATTCTTTCGTAACGGTGCCCAATATGCCTATGCCATCAAACCCGCTTCATATTCCAAAAGAGAAAATGGAAGCGCTTCCACGGTTCCAGAAGGGGAAAGTCTAGCAGAAGAAACCATGTGGAAACCCGCGCGGAAAAGCGTGGACAAGCTTGTGAAGAAATTGGCAGATGCTTTCATAGCCGACCAAAAGAAGAAGGGATAAGACAATGAGTGACGTAAATAAGACGATTAGCATCCAATACCGTGCGGAAGTCCAGAATCTTATCAATGGTTTGAAGAAGGTTGGGCAAGTCTCAGAGAAGGAAGCCCAAAAGCTTGTAAATGATTTAGATAAGGCATACACAAAAGCCGCGCGGGATGCTGAGAAAAGCGCCGCCAAACAAGAAAGAGCATTGAAGAAGGTTGGGAGTACTGCCCAAGGTGTGGGGAAGGGAATCCAAGCTTCATTTTCCAACATCTCTATCGCAGCTGGAGCCGCCGCCATTGCGGTTCTATCCTTTGGACAACACATAGCCGACTTATCCAATCAATTGGTGGATGCTTCCACAAAGACAGGTATCAACACAGAAACCCTTCATGGATTGAGATTGGCCGCCACGGGTGCGGGTGTATCCTTTGAGGAATTGGAAACGGGGTTGGTGAAGTTCCCATCTATGCTTCAAGATGCCGTGGATGGAAGCAAGGCCGCACAACAAGCATTTGAAGCCGTTGGTGTTCAAGCTGGTGAAATGCGTGATGGTGTTATGAAAGTTCGTGACGCTGACACGGCTTTCAAAGAAGTGTTGGAAGGATTGAGACAGATAGAGAGCGCGGAAGAAAGAGCCGCGCGCGCCGCGGACATCTTTGGACGTACCGCCGGCCCCAAGTTCATCCAATCTGGAGCCATAGACAATCTTGAAAACTTCGTATCTTTGGCCAATGAATTCGGTGTGGCAAGCGGCCCCAAGATGCAAAAACAAATGGCAGATTTCCAACGAATAAGCGCCACGGCCACGGAAGTTCTAACCGGTGAATTCATGCGCTTGTTAGATGTGATGGCGGGTGGTGAGGCTGGCGCCGGTGGTGGATTGAATGACATCATGTTGGGAGCCACAAAAGCGTTTATTGTATTCGGTGAAATTGCTGGGAACACTTTGAAGGGATTACAACAATCCTTTGGGGCTGTTTTGGCTGGATTGAATGTAGCCATTACTAGCATAACAGGAACGGCGGATGAACTTGAACGCGCCCAAATTGTCTTCAATGAGATAGGAAACGAGATAGCCCAACATGGGGACAAGTTTTTGGACCCCTTTGGGGCGGCTAGTGAACGCTTGGAGAAGTTCAACAAGCTATTGAAGGCCACCATGCAAACTTCCCAAGGTGGTGGAACGGGTGGTGGTGCTCCAAGAAGAAGCGGTGGTGGTGCATCCCAAGCCACGCAACAAACCACCAAAGCCGTGGATGAACTAGCCCGAGCCATGAAGATGGTGGAAGAGATTGAAGATAAGACATTGGCCGCCATGCTGAAGGCACGGGATGAAAAGGTGGCCCAATTATCCGGTGAAGAAAAGATTCTAGCGCTTCGAGATATAGCACTTCAAAAGATTCATGAAGAAAAGATGGCTTTGGAAGATTCCGTTCAAACCCAAATCGAAAAGCACCAAGCCATGGAACAAACCCAAGAAGTATTGGACACCATCGCCAATCTTGAATTCGTCCATGAAGATGAAATGGCACGTCTCAAAGAGGAAAGAAGGAACATCATCAAAGAAGCATTTGATGAACAACAAGCGCTTATTCTAGAAACCGGTGAATTGGAGATAGAAAAGAATAGTGAAGTCACAGAAAAGCAGCTGGAAAATGATAACCGATTGAAGAAAAGCGCGCGGGAAGTCTTCCGTGAATACATGATGGGCGCCGATATGGTGGTGGAAGGTTTGAATGTAGCCGCCGATTTGATAGACCAAAACGCAATGAAGAACAAGAAAAATGCGGAACTGGTGTTTAACATCCGAAAAGCCGCCGCCATTGCTGAAATCGCCATAGCAACCGCCCAAAATGTGGTGGAAGTGTTCCCCAATCCCTTCTTGATGGCGGGGGCCACGGCTTTGGGTATTGCTCAAGGTGCTTTGGTTGCAAGTGAACAACCCAAGTTCCACATGGGTGGTATGATTGGAGGTGGTGGCACATTGGCACCGGATGAAACGATGGTAACCGCCAAAAGAGGGGAAGCCATACTTTCCACCGCCGCCGTGAATCGAATAGGTGAAGATGGGGTGAGAAGCTTGGAAACAGGTGGTGGAATAACTCCCAAGATAATTGTCATGAATCCCTTTAAACATTATGATAGATTTATACGTGGACGGGATGCCATGGGCATGAGCTCCATCCAAGGAACCGGAAGAAAAGGATATTGATATGGGTAACAACGTAACACCGGAATATATAAGAGGTTTCATTCTTCCCTTGGATGTGGGAGTGGACAACATTTGGCAAGATGAAACCACCATATCGCAACAGAATCCAAGCGCGGGGGACCCCATCCCCCAACAACCCTCCAAGATGAGACTATTAGCCACGGGAAACCAAAGTGATAGTGGCGATTTGTCGATAGTTACACGAAAAGCGGGAAGCGCTGGTTATGGTTCACGGTTCACGTTCAAAGATAACGTCACATCCACATCCGTGGAATATGGACGGGATGCGATGAACGCCATAAGCGGTTTTGAGTATAAGCTCATTGGAAACACCATCACATCCACTTCATACAGAAACCCCACTTCTTTGGTGACATCTAGTGACACGCTTTTGGTGGCATACCAACAAATAACCACCACGGGGAACGTCTTGAAGGTGTTACGGATAGACAAAGATGGAAATGAATCCACAGCTACCAATCTTTATTCCATCCCCACATTTCTTTCCACCAATCAATTTATGCATCCTTGCATGTGTGAATTGGAAGATGGTTCCATTATCTTGGTTCATATCTTGGAAGATGCAGATGAAGCCAATGTTCGAGTTCTCAGAAGTGAAGATGATGGTTCCACGTGGGACGTTGTAAGCCGTGAAGGATGGAATGAAACAATACCGGTGGGAGTAACCGCCGGCGCGGGTGTAGATACGTATGAAGTTATCCGGATGCGCTTGGAATCCATCACCGGTTCCGTGGTGCTATTGGTGGAGACAGAATATAACGACACCGGGACAACCAAAAGAAACCAGCTCTTCCAATATGTGTCCATCGATGGGGCCGCTACCTTCACTTTGTTGTCCACCACTGATAATCTTGAATCGAATAGCTTCCGAAAAGTGAACCTTGGGAAGAGATTGGGAAGATATGTTGTTTCATACATTTCATCCACGGGTGGAATGGATTATATGGAGCTTCCCAACCCATTTTCCAACATCCATCTTTTGAGGGATGCCAATAGTTATATTACGCTTTCAGCGATTCCCAATGCTTCCACGGGTACCAATGATTATATGACAGGTGGAGACACCGCCATGATTGTAGATGATGATGGCGGGGTTTATGTATATGCGTATAGTGGGGGAAGCAATGATTTCATTATCTCCCAATACTATGATGGGGAGTTTTTCCGTTTAACCAATGGACGCGTGAACGTTGCCCAAGCTTCCACTTTGAATTGTGCGGATTCCTTTACGAGATTATCAAACCTTCATGGGGTTCATTGGTTGGGGCGTGGATTCATTGTATCCAACATGAATTCAAGTACTTCTTTCGATTTGTCTCTATTGTTCACATTCTTGGGTGGATACTCAGATTTGAATCTTCCCAAGACATCCTATGGAGCTGCGGAAGCGGATTGGACGCGCGCCGGTTTTATTCGTAACTATATGCCATTGGATGAACCATCAAACATCACCGGCTTATTGGTGATAGGAACGGGTGACGATAGAATTCTTAATGGCTATTTGTCCATCACAAGTTCCATCACATATCCAAGTAACCGGTATTATAGATGGAACAATCTCCCCACATCCATCACCGGTTCCGACTATACCAACCAAGGAATCATTATCCGTTCTTCTTGTATTGCTGACAGTGGGGGAGATTTCACATTGAACCAACGTGGATTCACCTTGGAAATGGACAACGGAACAAACAGATACAAAATAGCGGTATACATTACCACTACACAAATAAGAGTTCGAGATGTGACAGGAGGGGGCGACCTCACCACGGTTTCCCATGATAACACCCAAGGGGTGGATATAGTGTGTTCAATCGGTGATGGTGACAAGCTTTCCGCTTGGTATCGCACAATGGGAAATGGTGAATTGAGGGACTACACCAATTTGGTGGACAATTACGCAATCAGAAGCGCGGCATCCAGCGCGGCGGGACACATCATTGAATGGGGGCATCTCACATATAATTCTGGAACACTATCCACAAATTGGAATGAATTCCATGTTTCCACATTGGAAGCTACCGGAATGGGATTGGCGGGTGGCTTCGATAATCCCAATGATTTGGCATCCCGTCCATATCCCCCACTTGGGCAATATGCTTATGTATATGATGGTGTATCCATCTCCACAACGGACGGTCCCAGCTATGAAGGGGAAGAGTTCCAGATTATCCCCCAATATGATTATCCGGTATCCAACATCTTTCCTTCTCAAGCTCCATCCCCACGAATCCAGTGGAGAAGCGAAAAGACGACAAGTGGAAACATTCCCCAACAAACCCTATCCATCAAATTGAATCCAGACACGGCCACATCTTTAATAGAAGCTCAAGCCAATGATTTGATGGGCTTTCATCTGAATGGTGTAAACTGGAGATTGGGAGACATCTATTATCATAACGGAAGCTCATGGGTTCAATTGGCGGCGATAAACAACCAAATCCGATGTTCAGCTGTTGTGACGGGAAGAAGCGCACGTGGGGCCACGGGTTTGAGTGAACCATATTTCACTTTGAATGAATTGGCGGGATGGACTGCCTATATCACTTCCGGATTGGACCAAGTTCATCGAAAGATTGTTTCCAATACAGAGGGAATCTTTGGTGGAACGGCCACGGGAACAAAACAATGCACCGTACAATTTGAAACCAACCCACCCCAAGGAAGTGGAACCATCTATTTCATCCCACCCGTGTTTTCCGTGGTGGTGTCGATGAACGGCATCCAAGCCAGCGGATTCCAGATAAGAACAGATGCCCAAGAAACCTATGATGATGATATACGGATTGGGGAAGTGGTGATGGGGCCGGTGATTGTTCCCGGAAGGCAGTATGGAAGAGGAAGAACCATTTCCATTGAAAGCGGAACAACCACCATAGAAACACAAGATGGAATTCGTTATTCTCGAGAAGTGAAGCCCCCCACAAGAGTTTTCAATCTAGCGTGGACGGATGGAATTGATGTTTCCCAGCTCCAAGGAGATGAACCCGACATTGATTATTGGATGGCATCAAACCAAAGTGGAGCGGAACCCATAGCCGTCCAAAATGAAGCGCCGGATTTGATGATGGGCTTTCTTCGATATGTCCAAGGTGCCAAGAAACATTTTGTATATCTCCCCAATATTTCCAAGTCCACATCTTCATCCGAAGACAAGCGTTATTTGAACCGTGAAAAGGAACAAGCGCTTGTGACGTTGGATAATGATGTGCAGATAGAACACGTGGTGGGAGATGAGCTCCAAAATGAAACCGGTGAAGTATTCCGGATTGCAACCATCACATTACGAGAAGTGAAATAATGTATTACGGAACGCGGAATGATTGGGAAGAAGTGGACATCCTTTGGACGTTGGAAATCTCATATCTTGGGGAAGAATACCGATTCGCCACCATCACTTTGGATTTGGTGGATGGAGCTGGGAAGAGCTATCCATATACCGGAGGATTGGAAGATGTGGTGGTTTCCACTTCCCTTCAAAGAGTGGGAGATATAAGCGCGGAAAGTGACAGCGTATCCATAGCCATCACCTTTCCAAACAAAAATATCGCCCAACTCCAGATGGATGGAAAGTTCATCGAAGGTTCCCACGCCAAGATTGGATATGTATTGATGAAGAATGGGGAGATTGAAACCCAGTATGATGGACGCCCCACCATCTTCCAAGGAATCATCACCGGCCCCGTATATGGGCACCCCAACCGGCCCCAAGGATATGTAGAGTTTTCCATAGAGAACAAAGCCATGATTTCATCCCAAGGGCTATTGGCTACCATCTTGGGGGAGAACATGTATATTGAAGATGTTTCATGTTCTAATGCTTTGTATGTATCACCGGAGTGGCCACAAGACAGGGGATTGACGGAAGTTCAAGATATACACCGTGGGAAGGTTATTCCATGGGTATTTGGGGAGCTTCAAGGTGTACAGCATTCCAGCGGTTCCACAAGTTCCATCCCCATCACGCCGGCTTATGCGATAGCATACGACCCAAGCGCGGGACATAAACCGGTTTTTTACTTGGCAGCGGGACATGTAACCAACGCGGCTAGTGTTAATCTCTTCTCGAACACGGGGGAAACCGACACCGCCACCATTTCCACATTTGTTAACATCGACAATAGAACGCTAACCTATTTTGAACTTCCCAACGGTTCCACCATTCCCCAAAGTGTAGCCGCCAATGATGATAGAGAAGTTTGGGTGGAATGGGATGATGGGGGAGCTTATCCCAATCCAGTGGGGGAAGGAAATCTTCAAGGTGGTGGTGATATATGTCTTTGGCTATTGAGTGAGCTAACCACGGATGTGGATTATGATTCATGGAACGCGCTAAGGCCTTTTCTGAATCAATACCTATTCGCGGGATACGTCAATGATGACAAGATAACGGTGTTTCAGTGGCTCCAAAAGAACATTGTGGCATATCTTCCCATCCATATTGTGAACGGTCCCAACGGATTGAAGCCGGTTATTGATATGTTCCAATCTCAAGTGGACATCCAACCACGTCTATCCATCGCGGAAGGGCCTGAATTTCAGCGTGTGGGACCGGTGGTATCATTGAACACACCGGAAGATGTTTCCAACGTCGTCACGGTGCGTTATGCCATGAATGGAGTGGTGGAAGATTATTCAACATTTGTTCAAGTCTCCAATAAGATTCCCGCGGCGGGAACATTATCTTCCATCTCATACATAGCCCATCCTAAATCCATGATTTCCATCCAAAGATATGGGGAGAAGAAGAAGGTGGTGGAGCTGGATTTTTGCTATGACAATGGCACCGCGCAAAGAATAGCCCAAGATATATTGGAGCGGGAAGCACTACCCACCAAGATGATTCAATATAGTGTATCATTACGGTATGGATACCTTGTTTTGGGTGATATAGTGGAAATTACAGATTATGACATTGGGTTGGATTCTCACAAAGCCCAAATTATTTCCAAGCTATTCGAAGATGGAAGATGGCTTTTGGAAGTGAAAATTGATGATAACCCCATGAAATGGAACCGAAATGTGGAAACCTGAAATACTAGCAAAGATTGAACAATATGGATTCAAAGTCTTTTCAGATGGACCCTATGATTTGAACATTATTGGGGTTCGAAATCTAGAGAACAACGCAAACCAATATGATGATAAGCTGCATGTGTGCTATTTGTCAGAAGATGGACATTGGAAAGAAGACATCTTTCAAGTGTCCACAGACCCCGGCCGCTATTGGTTGGAAAAGGAAGATTACAAAGCGTGCGCAGTATATAAGCATCCCCAACAAGCGCGTGGAGCGTACAAAGTGGGACTACACCGTGGGAACTATGAAGCGTTGGTTCAATGGCGCCCCGTGGAGTATTGGAGGGATGGAAACAAAGATGAAAAGGCGGATTATGGTGGGGAAGTCTTCAAAGATACCATAGGATTAAACATCCACCGTTCTTCCATCCACGATAGTGATGAAATAAACAAATATAGCGCCGGATGTATTGTCTTCTCGAAGATGGCAGATTGGGAAGCATTTATGGAACTTGTACACAAGCAAAAAAGAACCATGGGATACCACACTTTTACATTCACACTTATAGCGGAGTAACCCCATGGACCCGTCAACATACCACGATTTGATGATAAACTTAGCCACCAACAGTCCCTTCTTGGCGTGGATGATTTATAGCTACGTACAAACCAACAAAGACTTGAAAGAAACCCGTGAACAATCAAGACAAGAAGCGCGCGAAATACGGACGGAAGCCAAGGAAGAGGAAGAAAGAGTTCGTGATAGATTTGAGAAGGTTATCAAAGATTTGAACAATGACAGAAAGCTATTGGTGGAAGGATTCTCTAACCGCATAGATGCATTGGAACGTGGCCAAAAGAAAATCTTCCATCTCCTTGGGGAGCTCAGTGAAGTGAAAGAGAAGATTACAAAGATTGAGATGAAAGAGGAAATCAGGAAAGAGATTGGATAACCATCTTCAAGTGTTTACAGCTCTTTCGATACCACCACCCATCGCATTGACATGAACCCCATAGATTCCCATTGGGGTTCTTTCGTGCGAATACAAAGTAGTTCCCCACCGAATAAACGAGAAAGATATATTCTTTCCCGCTTATGGTGTACTTCTCAGAAACAAGAATCTTCATCTTCTTCTTCCGGTGTCATGTAGGGTTCACTTCTCACAAAGTGGGTTCCATGCTCCACACGATAATCATGAACCAACGTCATCCCAAACAACATAGCCCGCACTTCTTCAAACGAGTGTTCCAGATATACAGCTGTTCCACCCACGTTCACTTCCGTGATATGGATGGTGTCTTCATGAGATTTCCAAAGCTCCAATGGGCGGATGGTGATTATCTCATTGGTGTTTATGCCCACGGATTTCACGGCGCGGGGGCTTTGGTTCTTTGCATAGCTCGAATAGTCGGTAATTTCATTGCATATTAGTATCATGGTTCTTTCCTGTTGTTAAAATAGTTGTAGTTGTTTTTGATGTTCTTTTAGTCTTTTAGATGCCGCTTCAAAGTATTCTTCATCCAATTCGTATCCATGGAACTCGTATCCCATATCATGGGCGGCTATGGCAGAAGAACCACTTCCCAGATGGGTGTCCAGTATCTTCCATCCCTTTTGTGCATACTTATCCAATAGCCAAGTATATAGGGCCACGGGTTTTTGGGTGGGGTGGATTCTATGTTCTTTGTTCTTCATGTTCCCTTGGAGCATTCCTTGCCATCTAAATGAGAACATGCGAACCGCAGTTTTGAAAGATGTCCAAGCCAATTCACAATCAGCAAAATTATTTTCCCCATTCTCTTTATTCCATACAATCCAACATGATGAATCTATGGGTATTCTTGAAATAAAATGATTGGCTCCCCAAATAATTTGTTTCTTGGAAACACGTTGTAATTCATCAAAATATTTTTGTGGGGGTGGAGATGAATCCCATTTTTTCTTTGTGTAATTTGTATTTTTTGCTAATACATCCCCACCCATCTTTCCACCATCCATATTTATTCCATAGGGAGGGTCAACAATAGCCAAGTCAAATTGGTTATCTTCCATGGATGCCATCGCTTCCATGCAATCTTGATTATATAGGTGTATCATGGTTCTTTTCCTTGTTTATTGTGGTTTTTTGTAGTCTTTCATGTTCATGGATGCTTCTTTCAATAGCCCATTTCGATTCCTTCCCATGGGATTATGTTGCAAGATGCACATGACAAATTTGTGGAGTGTCTTGGGACGGGGTTTGGATTTCCCCATCTTCATCGAAATGATGGTTTGTTCATCCATCCCCAAGTCAATGAAGTTTTGGTTCCTCATTTCGTGCGCTTGCATGGTGTAACGTACCCAAGCGGAAAAGCGTTCCGGATTCCATTCTTTGGCGTACAGATTTCCAGATGGTGGGGGCCATTGGGTAATTAGTACGCGTGGGTTAATGGTTTTTCTCATGGTTTTCTATCCTTGTCTATTTCCATCATTCCTTTGATGATGATTGTGTTTATTGGTTGCTTTGTATGTAGGGCTATGAATTCACATAGCCCATAGTATTTCATGATTTGGGGGTGTGATGTCCCGTTTGCGTAGCTATGCACACATTGAGAAGAGACACCCAGATGGGAGGCCATATCCTTCCATCGGAACTTGTGTATTCTCTTTTGTGTACATAGCCACATCGAGAAGTTTGGCGCTCTTATTTTTTCCACATCTTCATCCAAAGTTTCACTTTCAGCGAAAAACGGCGGATGGGATGAACCAAAGTATTATACAGACGTTCCACATCTTTGGTATCTTGAAGCGCGGCGTGGGTGGGGTATACTTTCCAACCCAAGAAGCGCCGGATGGAATCCATGGACAAAGAATCCAATCCATAAGGGACAAGATACAAATAGGCCAAGGTGGTGGTGTCGATGGCGCGGGGGTCAATCCATGTCTTTATCTTGTGACGCCACAATAGATTCTTGATGAATCCAACATCAAAGCGGGGGTTATGTCCCACAATGATGTAATCTTTCATCAAGATTCCCAGCTTATTGGCTAATTCTTCTTGGGAGATGGCATCCATCCAAGCGCTTGGGGTGTAGCCGTTCACAGCCACGGCGCGCGCGTCGATATGGTCGGGCCAATTGGGTTTGGCTTTGAATGTCCATGTCTTTCCATCGTGGCGGCGTACCAAAGCCACCGAGATGATTTCGTGGTATTCATCATCTAGTCCCGTGGTTTCACAGTCGACGAATAGAATGGGCTTATCTTTGAGTAACATTATCGTTTTCCTTCGTTTTGGCTCCATGCGTAATATAGCACAAAACAGATGATTCCGACGGGGATGGAAGCTCCAATGATATAGGGTTTCATGGCGTTCATAAATAGGTGGATTTGGTATAGCTCGATATACATGGTTTTTCTCTTGTTTTGTTTTTGTGATAAAAATATCTTGACATCATGACAAGACACAACTATTTATATTCTTGTCACTTTGACAAGTCAACAAAAAAATCACAATCGGAGAAAAAACAATGAAGTTAAAAAATTGCTTGCCATTGAAAATTAGACAAACGGTGTCCGCAATCTATGATGATATGGATTATTGGACGGGTACCGATAATGAACAGCTATCTATCCTTAGAGATATAGTTCACAAACAAAACATTCTTATCAATCATCTATTGGAACAAACAATTATCCATGAAGAAGTCCCATCGAATCCCGCCGGTGTATTAGCGGATACTATGAGCTTCCAAGAATGGTTTGATACAGCGGGTGACATCTTGGAAGATATGAAACAAGGGGAAATCGTTATTGTATATGATGGATGGAAAGACCCCAAAAATCAAATAATAGCTTTTACACATGAAATCTATGAACATTGTGAAAAGGTTATCTATGTATGTGAACAGGACAGCCCAACACGAGAAAGCCATTTTTCCAAGCTGGAAACCACGATTGGAAAACATCAACAGATTATCAACAATTTCATCTATCGAAAATAAGGACAAAACAATGAGTGATGAATACAGAAAATTTCGTGAGATGGTGAAAGCCATTGGACGCGTGAAAGCTGCGGAAATCTACAACAAAGAAGTAGTGAAAACCGCAGAATATAAGAAGTGGAAGAAGATGATGAACGACAAACATGGAGATAAAGATGTTTAAAAAGTACTTGAATAAACAGCTACACAAAAGAGATTGGACTCAACGCGAACTATCTGGGAAGATGGGGGTTCATGAAAGCTTGGTTTCCAGATGGATGAAGGGTGAACGGATGCCAACCCTTCCCAACATCATCAAATTGGCTTCTCTCTTTGAAACATCCGTGGAAGAAATCTTGGAAGCTATGGGGAAGCTCGATGTATAACATACACAGCTACTTGAAGTATCTTCTCGAGACATATCCAGAAATACGAAAAGCCACCACCAAACCATTGTGGGAAAAGTGGTTGGATAATCGACAAAGCCCCACCCATAAACAGATGGAAAAGATTATTGGGCTTCTTCCAGTGGATGATGTGAACAAAAACTATTTTCGTGTAGCCATGTTTCGAATCTCCACCAAGTTCCAAAAGAAGGGAATACACTTCCACGAATTTCCAGTTCATCCCATGGCGTGTCCACGTCCACGATTCACGAAATACGGACGCCCATACATGCCCAAGAAATATATGGATTGGAAGAAGGAACTTGTGAAGATGATGGAGGATAAACAACACGGTTTGAATCATCCCATAAAGATGAAGCTCGACTTTATCTTCTACAGCGAAAACAAACCGTGGGGACCGCACCACCAAAAGCCAGATGTGGACAATCTCGTGAAGGCGTTCATGGATGCCGCCCAAGATGGTGGAATGTTGGTGGATGATTCCGTGGTGTATTCCATCCACGCCAACAAGTATTGGGGACCATCCCCAAAAATCACGTGTACAATAACATACTAAAAAGATGTGGGGCGCCATCACACGCCCCACTAGAAAATCACAACGAACAATAAACAAAAGGAAAGTTCATGTATAAGATAACAGCACTCCAAAAAATATACAAACCAAACAACCCAATATTTCTAGATTATTCCTTTGAGAAGCTAGCCCAATTTATCATCACCCCACGGGACGCAAAAGAGAAGATTGAGATTCCAGCTTGGAGTCCCGCAATCTTCAAAGGTGGGAAGCTCACAAATGACAACGTGGTGGAAATCTCTTGTGCCGTGTTCGACATTGACGAGGGATTGAAATGGGATACACACAAAGATTTCAAGAAGTACCAATATATAGCCCACACAAGTTCTTCCCATTCCGACACCTTGCACAAGTGGCGCCTTGTGATTCCCTTCGAAAAGCCGGTTCCATCTCATCTTTGGGAAGGTGCTTGGCTTCAATGTAAGCGCTTCTTCTTCGAGCACACCGGAAAAGTGATGGATGAAAAGTGTAAGGATGCCAGAAGGTTCTATTTTGTTGGGGCCGGTGTACCGGTGATGGGTTCCAAACCAGTCACTTATGTGAACGGTTTTGATGAATACTTGGTTCATATAAATTACGGTTCCACATTTTCCATAGATTTCCAACAGTGTGAAAACTACAAAGCCCAATTGGAGATGGAACAAAAAGAGAAGATAGAACGGATGAAAAGGCGCTATAATGCAATCCAGTCTCTTCCCGCGTATATGCAAAATCCCAAAGAATCTTTGGCTTTGAAGCTTGCAACGGATGCCCATTATCGGGAACAGCTTGGAATCAAGATTGGAGGAAAGAACAGTGGGGGAGCCAATCCAAGAATGATTGGGTGGAGCTGCCCATCTTGTGGTAGAAATGATGCCACGTATTTTTATATTAATCCCTTGGGAAATCGCACCACCGCCCAATGTGGACATATGAATTCATGTGGGGAGTGGTTTTCCCTCTTCCAGCTTGGACGTGATAAGGGGGTGTTATAATGTATGAGGTACAAATGAATGAATATATAGAACCCAATGACTTGGGATTGAAAACCACCGTGAAAGTGGTATCAGGAAACATTATCGAGACGGTACGAAATAGCCGTTTTAATGTGGTTACACTTCTCTATAAACACCCATATTTCAGTAGCTTGGGGATGAATGAATTTGACAGATTGGTATATTGGAAGGGAAAGCCCATAGATGATAATCAGCTATCCCGGATGGCTACATGGATGGAATCTCTTTATGATGTGCGGCCTTCCGTGGCTTTGATGCTCGAATGTGTGAACCAAGTAGCGGAAGACAAGAAGTTTAATCCATTGGCGGAATACTTCAAAGGGAAGAAGTGGGATGGCGTCCCAAGATTGGAAACATTGTTGGAAGATTATTTTGGTGCTCAACCCTCGATAATCAACCGCGCATATTCGAAGAAGTTCTTTATTGGTGCAATACGGCGCGCGCTCCACTCCACCATCCAAAAGCCCGTCAAACATGATTCCGTGTTGGTGCTCTTTGGTAGGCAAGGATTGAGAAAGTCCACATCCATAGAAACCTTGGCATTGAAGCCGGAATGGTTTGGGGACACACCTTTGGACATCACCAACAAAGATTATGTTCTTCATCTGAATGGGCGGCTATTGTACGAGATGAAGGAAATGGCCAAACGTGCCAAGGATAAGAAGATGGAGAAGGCTTTCATTGACCAAAAAGTGGATTCTCTTCGACTTCCATATGGGAAGATGAGGGTGGACATCCCACGGAAAACTTCATTCATTGCCACCACCAACAGATTGGACATTTTGAACGATTCCACGGGTTCAAGAAGATGGTGGCCCGTTATGTGTGGCTATGATTGGGATGATGTGGGGAATATGTTCCCGTGGCCAAAATCACGGAAGATTGATGTGGAAGGCCTCAAGGCTATCCGTGACCAATTGTGGCTTGAAGCTCTTCACTATGCCAAGGATGAAACCCAAATTCACTATCTCACAGATATGGAAGAAGAGAATCGAGAAGAGGGACGGGACGCGTTTATTTCTCTTCATCCCTACACCCCTTTGGTGAAGACTATATTGGACAATCTCCATCATAATAACACCCATCATTTTCAGCTTGAAGACATCATTGGAAGTATGGAAATTCCAGTAGCCCAAAGAACCTTTGCTTTGAAGAATACTATCCAAGATATATTGGGTGAATTAGGGTATAGTAAAAACAAAGTGAGGGTTCCACAACCGGATGGAACCACAAAACCCCTTTGGAGATGGTGCCGTGGATAAGTACAACAAAGAATTGTTTTCAGATGATGATAGTGTTTTTCAATTACTTGATACGGCTTATTCACTTCTTGAAGATGGGGAAAATCCCATGAAGGTAATCCGGATGGCGTTATTTATCGCCATCTTGGAGATGCACCATCAAGAGCTTGGCCCCAAGGAAATGAAGGAAGTCTTTGATTTGATGGCGGATAAGTTTTTGAAGAACTTCTTGAAGGTGAACACCCAAGTGGATTATGGTGAAGAGTGATGGAGGAAACACCCCAACAAAGATTCCAACGGATGACGGAAGAAGCCCAAGCCAGTGAAGAACTGGTTTGTCATTATCTCGAATCTAAGCACGGCTTTGGTTTCCATCTAGTTAGTCATGAGCTCCAAAAGGTGGGAAAAGATAATGGGTGGCATGTTCCAGATATACACAGCAAGAAGAACCCCAAAACCACCATCGAAGTGAAAGAAGATTTGATGTGTGGGAAAACTGGCAACATTGCTATTGAAGAACATTGTCTATTGAGATTGAAGGCATGGAGCCAAGCGCACAAGAAGGGAAACATGTTTTTGGCTTATGTGAACCATCGTGATTTTCGCGTGGATTTCTTCAAGTGTGGACATGATGTGGACTACTTGAGGAAAGAGCTGGAATGGTTGTGTGTATATCGTCCAGATTGTAAAGAAGTCCAAGGTGGGGACCAAGGTTTGAAGCTTTGGATTATCCCCCTTCGTGTGGCTAGAAGCATGAAGTCCAACATCACATCTTCCATCATGGGGGAGATGGACCAAATCGCATTTTCATTTGTAGCAAAGAAGAAACTAACAAGGAAGGAATAATGGCCAAGCGTAAAGTAGCAAAGAAGAATCTAAGTGGATTGAGCGGAAAGACAGCTGCGAAAAGAGCCGCCCAAATAAGAAGGCGCGCCACCCAAAAGAAGCCATCATATTCACCTTTGGCGGGTGATAAGGGAGCCAAAACACGTCCATCCAAATACACGACATCTTTGAAAAGATTCCGTTCTCGAGTGAGCGAAAGAAGCGCAAAGTCCAAAGCGGGAACATCTCGAGATAAGTTCATCCGAAGTGTAGCCATGGAAATGAAGATTCCATCTTCTATTGTCCGTGAAGTGTACAAAAGAGGGGAAGCGGCTTGGGCGGTGTCCCATAGGCCGGGGGCTACCCAAGCACAATGGGCAAAAGCGCGGGTTTATTCGTTCCTACGAAAAGGAAACACCGTCACCAAGGGACAAGATGGGGAACTATACCGGAAAGCCAAGAAGCAACAAAGAGCTGGTGGATATATGAAGCTAAAATGATTAGCTGATGGCTTTATGTGGCTAAAATAATTACGCTTCATTACCCCCAAAGAAACACCCTAGAACGGCGATTTGTAAAAAAGATTAGATTATTTTGTGTTTTTCTTTGTCTATAGTTTGACACGGTGTCAAGTACTGGCTAATATAAGTACATGATGAACAAAACAAAAGGAGATTACATCATGACTATCACAAACGAAATCAAAATCCAACTTGCCTACGAAATCATGAAAATGGGTATAGCATCTTCCTATCCAGATGGATGTATAGAGTGTTTTTCATGGGAACAAGCCGATGAGGTAACATGCTGGTTAGAGCATTATAATCTCGACTGTGAGATAATTGAATATAACGTAGGTGGAGAATTTTGGATTAATATGTGGATAAAAGGATAATAACAACCCCCGCCCCTTCGGGGGCACCCCTTCACAACCAACCAACCCAACGAGGAAACCATGAAAACAATCACAATAAGACAATCAATTGAAGTACTATTATTAACCAAAGAAACAAGTGAGTATCTCGATAGTGTGTTTTACTATCTATATGAATCCTATCTTTGTGGTTATGCGCAATATTGGTGTGATGAAGAAGATGTTTTATTGGCAATAACTCACTACTTGAAATTAGATTAAATAACCAACAACCAACCAATAGAGGAAACCATGAACGAACTAGAACACATCATTTCAGAAGATAGCCCACGAACACCATACACACCCAAGGAAACAACCATGACAAAAGACACCGGCCACCGCATCATCCAAGCACCGAACAACAACCGAACAACCGAACAAGCTCCCAAAGAATCTAGTAATACCGTCGTAGTGATTACTTGGGAATCTGGTATGGTGAATGTATACCGTAAAGATTCCAAGGAGCTTCTCGAGGTTCTTATCCATGAACATCACATGATATATGAAGTGATGGAAGCCGAGATGATTTCATAACATCCCATAACATTGGAACCGATAGCCCCACATGATGGGGCTTTTTTATTGCTGGATTGGAACACCTTGGAACATCTTTGGAACACTTTTGGAACATGCACCACCCATACAGATAGCTACAAGGCCAATAATCTTCTAGTGTTCCAATGTTCCAATAAATACTACAAATAACTAATTATAATTACTATTATTATATATACGGGAAATATTCGTGGAACACTGGAACCAACCCTATTCTTTGCGCTTCTTTTCAGCTTCCAATCTTCGGATGGTTTTCTTAGCCCAACTTCTTCCTTCAGCTCCACCCCAAGCCAAAAAAGCTTGGTATGCCTTGGATGTTTTGTCCCTTCGATTGGCTACTTCCATTTCGCTTTTGTCGTGACGTGCGAACCAAGCCACCATGGTTCTAAGAAGTTCCTCAGATATAGGCTTTCCAGATATAAGGGCGCGTGCGGTGAATACTCCCTTCGAAGGTTTCCCATCTTCCCCCACCATCGCCTTCTTGGATGGGACGGACTTGGAACGAATCTCCAAACCTTTTTGGGCGTTTCTCTTTACAACAACGGGTGGAATTCTTGATACTGGCATGTTAATTAAACCTCATACATAGATAATCTTGTGATATAGTTATACACACATGGAGATTATACCACGATGGCGAAAAGAAAACAGAACATAAACATCATTGGGAAGGCGGCTAATAAGCGTATCGAAAGAGCTATTCCCAAGATTCAAAGAGAGCTTGGATATGGAAAGCGCCAAGCCACGGCGGTGGCTATTCGTCTTGAAAGTGTTGGCCAATTGGGGATGGGTGGAGATACTCGGACGGCTTCCCAAAGAAGAAGTGGAAAGTTATCCGTGGCGGCCTTTGCTGTATCCCAGCTGAAACGAAAGAGACAACCCAAGAAAACTATGGTGGTGGATACCAACCCCATCAAGGCCCAAAGTGTGGGCGACTACGCAAGACAATATAGAACCAATGTCCCCGTTCAATTCACCACCAATAAGAAGAAGCCCCGGAAGAAATAATGATACACTTGGAACCAAGAAAACTATATGATGAAGCCATCTTGGAAGAAGATTATGAATGTGATGTTGTTATCTATTCATATGAATCTTTGGTGGAAATACTCATGGAACAACTACGTCAACACTATCCAGATGATAACAATGTGGACAT
>Ga0213858_10000164_pt1 | contig 31103 bp, 30 predicted proteins | sample PICome_FD_160122 | JGI IMG/M metagenome (GOLD analysis project Ga0213858, IMG submission 160122) | Coastal seawater microbial communities near Pivers Island, North Carolina, United States - PICO245 | ecosystem: Environmental > Aquatic > Marine > Coastal | place: USA: North Carolina | collected... | reverse complement strand
CACCATAACCACAAACCACCACACGCTTTCCAGCCAGCATAATGTCTGTGGCACGACGTACGGCATCTACGGCACTTTCTTTACAACCGTATTTGTTGTCAAATTTACTTTTGGTTACACTGTCGTTTACATTGATGGCAGGAAGCGGCAAGGTGCCGTTTTCCATACGCTCGTAAAGTCGGTGCACCCCTGTGGTGGTTTCTTCACTAAGCCCTTTAATCCCAGCCACGAGCTCTGGGTAGCGGTCTAAAACCATATTGGTGAGGTCACCCCCGTCATCCAGGATCATGTTCAGTGGCTGACGGTCTTCCCCAAAGAATAGGGTTTGCTCGATACACCAGTCAAATTCTTCTTCGTTCATGCCTTTCCAGGCGTATACTGCCGTACCGGCATCGGCGATGGCGGCCGCGGCTTGATCTTGAGTTGAGAAGATGTTACATGAACTCCAGGTCACTTCAGCTCCAAGGGCTTGAAGGGTTTCAATCAGCACAGCGGTCTGAATGGTCATGTGTAAACAACCCGCGATACGGGCGCCGGCAAGGGGTTTACTGTCGCCGTACTCGGCGCGCAAAGCCATAAGTCCAGGCATTTCTGCTTCAGCCAGCTCAATTTCTTTGCGTCCCCAGGCAGCTAGGGACATATCTTTCACTTTATACGGTACGTAAGGCACTGTCTTTGTGGGCATATTGTTATATTTGAAGGATTCGAATTTGCCGACAAAAGTACGGAACATTTTTTAGACTCAATGCCACTTTTAACAACCATTAACCCTTGGCCGGAGGCCCAAGTTTACGTATGGGATATCGACGAATCGATCCTAGAGTTGGGTCAGATGAATCCACTGACTGAGTCGTCTGCAGCGCGTTTAAAGTCGATGAAAAGTGTGGTTCATCAAAAAGGGTTTCTCAGTGTACGGGCTCTGCTTAATCAGGCAGGTCTTCAGGACAGAGATTTATATTACAACCATTTGGGCAAACCCTTTTTGCAAGACGGTCGGTGTATTTCTATCACGCATTCCCATCAGCGTTCTGCCATTATCATCGCTCCATACCCCGTTGGGATTGATCTTGAGTTGATGCGGCCTAAAATTTTACGCATTGCCCATAAATTTAGTCATGATCCTGATCAGTCTCTGAAAGAATCGGTTTTAGATCAAGTGGAACAATACACTTACATATGGACCGTAAAAGAGAGCATCTACAAGATGGTCTCAACTCCAGGACTTAGTTTTCTCCATGACATTCGCGTAGAAGCTTGGCGATCAATTGCCTCATCTGAATCTGTGATTGGACAAGCCCCTTGTATTGAAGCTACAGCCCGGGTTGAAACAATTAAGGACAATTTAAGGTCTAATCCCGGACAATTTCACTTCAAAGGTTTAGTCATGGGTGACTATATCTGCGGCATGACCCGTGGTCTTGAGGTCTTCGAGTCCAAAACCCTTGATAACCATTAAAGGCCATGAAGCATAACTCTCAGAATCAACAGGCCTATAACAGTTTGAAAACAGGGACTAAACTGCTCAGTGTATTGTTGGATCCTGATAAATGTTTGCCGGTTCATTTGCCTGAAGTTTTTGCTCAATTGCCTGAGGCTACCACTCATATCTTTGTCGGCGGCAGTACCGTGGATAAAGGCAAGACGCATGAATTGGTCAGTGCCATTAGAGGTCAGACTCAACTGCCTGTATGGATTTTTCCGGGTGATGCCGATCAAATTACTCCTGACGCCGATGCCCTTTTATTTTTATCTCTTGTCTCAGGAGACAATCCCGAGTATTTGATTGGCCAACAGGCCAAAGCCGCGAGAAAACTCCGAAACATGCATTTGCCGGTCATTGGAACAGCTTATGTTCTCATCGATGGAGGGCACGATTCGGCTGTGGCCCGAGTGACTGGCACGGCGCCCATGTCATTGGAAGATCCTGAGTTAATCTTGGATCGGGTTCTAGCCGCTCAATTCATGGGGGCACAGTGTGTCTATCTGGAGGCAGGAAGTGGGGCTGCTCAACCAATTCCTGCAAGCCTGATTTCGATGATCAAAAAGCACATTCACTGTCCACTTATTGTTGGTGGAGGATTGCGAACATCAGCACAAATGAAGTCTGCTTGGGATGCCGGAGCGGATATGCTTGTGGTGGGCACGGCCTTGGAAGAAGTCTTATCTTTGCGCTGATCAACTGAATATGGAATCCTTATTCGATTTTTTATGGGGCCCTTATCTGGAGGCCTCTGGTCTTCAAATTGGCATCGAGGGGGCGGCTTTTATTTTTGGCATTCTCAGCGTTTGGTATGCCAAAAAAGAGCATGTTTTGGTCTATCCGACAGGACTATTGGGCACTGCGCTTACAGTTTATTTGCTCTATCAAGCGCAGTATCTTGGGGACATGATGATGAATGTTTATTACAGCTTGATGAGCTTATATGGATGGTATCAGTGGAGCCGAATGGATCAAGGTAAGCCCCGACTCCCAATTAGTCGAACCAGGGTCAGTGAACGTTGGATAGGGATGGGCTTTTTTGTTTTGACTACAGTGGTCACTTATGGGGTTTATCAGGCTTTTGATTATGACATGCAATGGTACAGCTACGTAGACATGATGACCTCTGGTTTGTTTTTTACAGCCATGTGGTATATGGCCAACAAAAAAATCGAACATTGGATTTTGTGGATCGTGGCAGACGTCATTACCGTCCCGTTATACGCTTATCGAGGTTTGGGCATGCTGTCTTTGCAGTATTTGATTTTTACCGTCTTGGCCATACAGGGGTTAACGGCATGGCGCAAAGCCATCACTAAATCCGATGAACTTAAATCATGATTCCACAAATCGTTCTTTTCGGACCGGAATGCAGCGGTAAGACAACTTTGGCCAAAAAACTACAAAGCCATTATCATGGGATTTTAGTCCCTGAATACTTACGCACCTATGGACAGGCTGTATGGGATTCCGAACAAAGGGGGGTCGATCAGCGTGATGTGGCCCATCTTATTAAGGGACAATACCAGTTAGAAGAAACTGCATTGAAAGACGCGAGAACCCTGAAATCCGAGGGAAAAATTATCGAAAAGCCTGTTTTTTACGACACCAATATTCATCAGCTCGCGGTATATTTTGATTATTATTTTGGCCCGAAATGGGGAGAGATGCCTCTAAATGTATTGCCTGAAAAAGATCAGTGCGTGTATTTGCTCACGCGACCAGATATTCCCTGGGAGGCCGATGACCTAAGGGATCGACCTTTGGAGCGCGAGGCCTTATTCAGTATCTTTGAGTCCTATCTGAATGACATCCAAGCCGACTTTGTGACGGTTTCGGGGGATTTAGAAACGCGAATGGCAACGGCCTGTTCGAAGATAAACCAAACTTGGCCCCAGCTCCATGTTAAAAAAACGTGATTTAGTTCAACTTGACAACTTGGGTATCGATCCGGCCCAGGTCCAGGCTCAGCTTGGCTTTTTTGAGCGAGGGTTGTCCCTTTTGAATGTGCTTAGGCCCGCCACGCTGGGTGACGGAATTTTATCTCCTGAACCGGCTCAATTCGGGCAATGGGTAAAAGCCTATGATCATGCCAAGGACGCTTTGCAAGTGGTCAAATTTGTTCCAGCCTCTGGAGCTGCTACGCGTATGTTTGGGTTTTTATACGCCTTTTTAGACCATTTTGATCCCGAGCACCACAAATTAAACGATTACCTGTCCCAGCCAGAGCATGAAGCTGTGGCGCGATTTTATAACGGACTGAATGAATTCCCCTTTACCTCGCTGATCCGCGCTTATATTCGTCAGCATCATCCCGAATTTAAAACTTGGACCAAAGAACGCCGATTTTATACAATGGTCTCGGTTTTAGTCAGTGAATCAGGACTAAATTTTGGTGCTTTGCCAAAGGGTCTAATTCCATTTCATCGATATAAAAAAAATGTGTTAACTGCCTTTGAAGAGCAATTGTATGAAGCTGCTTTTTATGCCGCAGTGCACGATGAAGTTTATACCCATTTTACCTTTTCTCCCGGTCACTTGGATTTGTTTAAGGATGAATTTAACCGAATTAAGACGCGCCTGGAGCGCCGAACCAAATGTACATTTAACATCGCCTATTCCTTTCAAAAGGATCGAACCAAGACCATTACTGTGGATCCTCGGAACGTGCCCTTTAGAGATGCTTCGGGGGCTCTAGTTTTTAGACCCTCAGGTCATGGCGCTTTGTTAGAAAATCTAAACGACATCGATGCAGATATCGTATTCATTAAAAACATCGACAATGTGATGGTCAGAGAAGGCGTGCTTGAGATGGCTACAGAGAAAAAGGCATTGGCGGGTCATTTGCTTGAATTACAAAAGCGGGTATACGGTTTTTTGACAGCCATTGAAGAGACTCCCGATCAAGTCCATTTAGACGAGATTAATTCATTTTTATGGAGAAGTTTTGGGGTTCGCGAGTTGCCTAAGACCCTCGATGAGGCTTTTAATTATCTCTATCGACCCATTCGGGTTTGCGGGGTGGTGGCCAACACCGGTGCTCCTGGGGGAGGGCCATTTTGGCTTCAAGATGAACAGGGTACGAGTCTTCAAATTTTGGAGTCTGCCCAATTTGATTCATCAAATCCAAGTCAAATGGACATCATGGCCAAAGCGACTCATTTTAATCCAGTCGATCTGGTTTGTGGACTTAGGGACCATCATGGAAAGCCGTATGATCTGATGTCTTTTTGTAATCCTGAGTTGAGCTTTATTGCCAACAAGTCTTTTGAGGGAAAGCCGATAAAGGCTCTAGAGTTACCAGGACTTTGGAATGGGTCAATGGCGGGCTGGAATACCGTTTTTGTCAGTGTATCTATCGGTACGTTTAACCCGGTAAAAACAGTTAATGACCTACTTGCCAAGGCTCATCAACCCCTGATTTGATCTTGTGTAAGATTTTTTCAATTCCTTGACTTGTTCTGATGGTTTTTTAATGTAATTTTACCCCAACATCTCAAAGGGGTGCTGGTTTAGACCGGCTGAGATTATACCCATAGAACCTTGAACAGGTAATGCTGTTTAGGAATTAATTCGGCCTTAAGGACCGAGTGCATTAAGTCGTTAATTCGGCAACATTTTCAATAACTTAAGAATAATGGCCCCTTTTATTCGTAATTCGATTACGAATGAAACCTTTATCTCTATTTTTTATCGCCGCTGGTTTCTGCGGCAGTGTTTTGGCTCAACAGACTGAGCCCAAAGACAGTACTCAAATTCAAACCTTAAATGAGGTTTTGCTCAAAGCCACCAAGGCCAAGGCACAAGACCCAATTACTCAGTCAAATCTTACGGCTCAAGATTTGGCCCCTTTAAATTTAGGGCAAGACATGCCTTATTTAATTCAGAATTTACCCGGTGTTGTGGCCACCAGTGATGCAGGGGCTGGAATTGGATATACCGGCTTGCGCGTTCGAGGGAGTGATGCGACACGCGTTAATGTCAGTATTAATGGAATTCCCTATAACGACGCCGAAAGCCAAGGGGTCTTTTGGGTAAATCTTCCCGATTTGGGCTCCTCAGTGGAGTCACTTCAGCTTCAGCGTGGGGTTGGAAGCTCGGCTTTTGGACCTGGTGCTTTTGGGGCGAGTTTAAATTTATCCACCGCAAGGAGTACGGTTGAGCCATCTCTACAGCTACAAAGTAGTGGGGGGTCTTTTAACACCCAAAGACACAATTTGAAATTTTCTACCGGCGATTTGGGAGGGGGCATTTCGTTCTCAGGTCGTTTGTCAAAAATTAATAGTGACGGTTATATCGAGCGCGCATCAAGTGACCTTGGGGCCTATTGGTTACAGGGAGATTATGAGTCCAAACGCAGTAAAATAAGTCTGATCGGTTTTGGCGGTCGAGAAGTAACCTACCAATCTTGGTACGGGATTGACCAGGCCACTCTAGACAACAACCGCCGATTCAATCCAGCGGGTGCTCAGTATGATGACCAAGGTTATTTAGAGGGCTTTTACGATCAGCAGGTGGATAATTACAAACAAGATCACCTACAGTTTTTATGGAGTCAAGATCTCGGGGCGCGATGGGATGGTCAATTGTCCCTGAATTACACCCATGGACGCGGTTATTTTGAGGAGTACATTGATTCTTGGTATGCCCAAAATATCGCATTTAACAGTGATGCCAATTTAAGTACTTATGGCCTGTCTTCGGTAGTGGTTGATGGTCAAAATATTGACGCTACAGATTTGGTGCGTCGCCGATGGTTAAACAATAATTTTTATGCCATTAATGCCCACTTGAACTATAAAGATTCTGACGTTGAATGGACCTCTGGGGTTTACTCCAGTTATTATGGAGGGGATCATTTTGGCGAATTGATTTGGGCCCGGTATGCCCCTGAGGCCAACCCCCGTATGCGATATTACTCGGGCAATGGGGATAAAAACGAGACCAGTGTATTTTCTAAAATTAATTGGCGCCTAGACCCGAATTGGTCAATTTATGCTGACCTGCAAGAGCGTTGGATTAGTTATCGCACCTCAGGGATTACTTCAGACCTGCTCTCGTTGGCGGTGAATCAAACCTATGCCTTCTTCAATCCTAAGTTTGGGGTAACCCGTGATTTTGGCAAGGATCAACTCCTCTATCTTTCTTTTGGACGATCGCATCGAGAACCGCGTCGAAGTGATTTCGAGCAAGGTGTGTTCACCCCTGAACGACTGGACGACTTTGAGTTGGGATGGCGGCATAAAGGGGCGTCATTCCGCTATAGTGCAGTGGCGTATTATATGCGCTACGAGAATCAGTTGGTCCTGACCGGCGCTATTGATAACAGTGGCGCACCAATTAGAGAGACCAGTGGCCAGAGTTACCGAACAGGACTTGAACTGGAGGGCACATGGCGTTTAAATGAACATTGGAGTATGAGTACAGCCTTAGCACTTAGTCAAAACAAGAACGTCGATTATGTGGCCTCTATCGATGGTGCCTTGAGAAACCTTGGCGTGACTGATCTTTCATTTGCTCCGAGTGTTATTGCGAGCGGCTCACTGGTTTATGAGCCACTTGAGGGCGCCCGTTTGGCTTGGACTACCCGATATGTGGGCGATCAGTATATGAGCAATACGGAGAGTCCCGTCTCTGAGTTACCGGCTTATACGGTCCATGACTTTACGGCCGCTTACGAATTGCCTGAGCCTTGGATCGGTAAGTCAATGTCCTTTCAGCTGTTGGCCAACAACGTATTTAGTGCCGCCTTCAGCAACAACGGGTATTACTATACTTATGACGATGATTTTAGTGTACCGGGTCAAATCACGACCATTGAGGGAACTGGATATTATCCACAGGCCTTATTCAATTTATTGATTGGGGCGACAATCGCGTTTTAATTGCTAATGACTAGGACATCACCATTGCGTTGTGCTCGATAAGGCAGCATGGGATAAGCTTGGCTTTCGGTTTGATGCTGGCCAGTGACTAAATCGTAACTGTTGTTATCACTACAGCTGCAGCTAGCGACCACACCCTCAACACTCATGGTCGAGCAATTGCTTGGACTGTGGTTGGGATCGCTCAAATCGAAAGCCGTATAAAGACTGTTGTTCACGTTGTAAACAACAATGCCGCGAATGCCTTGATTGTTGAGGATAAGAAAATTACCGGGGTATTTGAGCGCATTGTACTGAGGCAGGTTTAGATTCAAATTTAGAGCGACTGGGATGGGATTCAAATAGGGGTTGTTGATGAGTCTTGTGTCGTCCTCGCCACCACAGGACAGGCTAAAAAAAAGAAGAGCCAATACTGTAAAATAAAGCCTTATTTCGTTTTGATATTTTGTCATCGGTGGATTTTGGTAGAAATTTACAACAAAGTTATCAGAATAAAATTTTTGTATCTTTGTTTAGATCCCATCGCGCATGGGATCTTTTTATTACCAAGCCCATCATACCGGGTTTGGTGTATGGAGTTTAAACGACCGGATTATGAGTAAAGTATCGTATTACACAGCCGAGGGCTTAAAAAAACTGAGACAGGAGTTGGATCAATTAAGGGACGTCGAGCGCCCTAAGGCGTCACAGGCCATTGCGGATGCCCGGGATAAAGGTGATTTGAGTGAAAATGCCGAGTATGATGCTGCTAAAGAGGCACAAGGTCTGCTTGAATTGCGCATTGCTAAGCTCGAAGAAACTTTGGCCGGAGCTCGGCTTATTGACGAGTCGCAGTTGGACACTTCAAAGGTATTGGTGCATTCTACGGTTAAAATAAAGAACGCCACCAACAATATGGAAATGACCTACAAACTTGTGGCCCAAAGCGAGGCGGACTTAAAATCGGGTAAGATATCCGTAGATTCCCCTATTGGAAAAGGCCTCTTGGGGAAAAAAGTAGGAGAAATCGCATCGATACAAGTCCCGAATGGCGTCATGAAATTTGAGATTCTAGAGATTTCTCGTCAATAGCCATGTCGAGTATTTTTTCCAAAATCATTGCAGGTACCATTCCGTGTCACAAAGTGGCGGAGAATGAGAATTATCTGGCATTTTTAGACATTAACCCCAATGCCCCTGGACACACCCTCTGTATTCCAAAAAAGGAGGTCGATCAATTGTTTGATCTAGATCATGAGACTTACATGGGTTTGATGGATTTTTCAAAAACCGTGGCTCTTGCTATGAAAAAGGCGGTCCAATGTGAGCGCATAGGTGTTTCGGTAATCGGTCTTGAGGTGCCGCATGTCCATGTTCATTTGATTCCACTGAGCAGCATGGAAGACATCAGATTCATCAAAAAGGTGGCCATGAGTTCAGAAGAATTGGCTGCTATGGCTGAGACTATAAGAAGCCATTTTGAATCATAACCAAAAACCCTAGGATCAAGACCAGCGTCACCAGGGTCAGCCCTAGGACCTTTATCGCTTTTTTCTTTAATTTCAAGCCAGCAGGCTTGGCCGTAAAACACTTCTTTTGATAGAGGTAAACGCGCTCGATGGCATCGTTCCAAGTTCCCGGATAGACTTCCTGATGGCAATGTTGGCAGAACAACTGCTCCTGTATGTCTCTAGAGGTTAAAATGATCCAAGAATTTTCTTTTTGGCGCTGGATAAATGAGAACACCATGCCTCTGGCTGAAAAACAATTTGGACAGTGATTATTGATGTCTGCCCGGTGAATGACAAACTCTTTTTGAATCATGAGGCGTATTGTTGAAGGCTAATTTCCAGCGTGCTACCTTGATCTCGAACACTTTTTAAGACCCTGATTTTACCTTTGTGATAGTCTTCGACAATTCTTCTTGCTAAAGAAAGTCCTAAGCCCCATCCCCTTCGTTTTGTGGTAAAGCCTGGGCGAAAAATACGTTTGAAATCTTTTTTTCGTATGCCTTTTCCACCATCAGTGATGTGGAGTAGGGCCTTGTGGTTTTCGTTTAAAAGTTGAATGGTCAGTACTCCTTCACCACGCATGGCGTCGATTCCATTTTTCACAAGGTTCTCAATCGTCCAACTGAAAAGTTCGGCGTTTAGGGCCACCATGATTGGAGATTCGGGAAGTTGAATATCGAACTCAATGAGATTTGAGCTCCGACTTTTAAGATAGTTACAGGTCTCCTTGGTCAGCGCCACAACATCGGTAGGGGTTAGGGTTGGCGTGGACCCAATTTTAGAAAATCGGTCCGTAATTTTTCTCAAACGACTGATGTCGTTTTCGATCTCAGTGATATAGTTTTTAGGGATATCCTGATTTTTTAAAAGCTCTGTCCACCCGACTAGGGATGAAAGCGGAGTCCCTATTTGATGGGCGGTTTCTTTGGCCATACCAGCCCATAATTTGTTTTGTTCTGCCGACTTTGAGGCATTATAGAAAAAGACCAGGGCGATAAAAAAAAGCAAAAGAATGCACAACAGAACCAGTGGATAATACTTGATTTTGGTAATGGTGGGTGAGTTGCCATAGTAGATGGTCTGCAACAGTTCATTGTTGTATCGAATTTCGATTGGATTGAATTCTGAACTGAACTGCTCGATAAGGGTTTTGCGTTTTTCAACATCTTCGAGCACCGCCTCGTCCAGGTTATTCACCGAATAGGCATTTTCTTTGTGGGTGTAAAGAATCATCGGTGTGGTTTTATTCCCTTGAAGAATGTTCAAAATGAGTTTGCTATTCCAGTCTTTATTGGTGATGTCTACCTGTTGAAATTCTTCAAAGGCCCCAGCCCAAATGGTCATTTTATGCCGCTCATTTTCTTTGAGTTGATTGAACAGACGATAAGTATTCCAAGCGATTAATGTAACAATTACCGCAGAGACCAATACGAAGAGCCATCGAGTGAAATCGCTTTGAGTGCGCATAAGGCTGAATTAACGTTTAAATATAAGGCAATTATGTTAATATTATTGTCGCGGACTTTTTTATGATTTGCCCAATTCAGTTACCTTTACAAAGATGTTGCATTTCGACCCCAACCAGTTAAAAACGCCAGAATTACACGGCTATCTTTTAGGCGCCATTGGCCCAAGACCCATTTGTTTTGCCAGTACAATTGACGCGCATGGCCAGGTCAATTTGGCGCCCTATAGTTTTTTCAATGTATTTAGTGCCCGGCCGCCTATTCTGATTTTTTCACCGGCCAGACGGGTCAGAAATAACACCACAAAGCACACCCTAGAAAATGTGCAAAAGGTGGCTGAGGTTGTGATTAACGTGGTGAATTATGACATGGTTCACCAAATGAGTTTGGCTTCGACTGAATACCCAAAAGGCATTAATGAATTTGAAAAAGCTGGATTGACCATGCTCGATTCAGAATTGGTGGCGCCGCCTAGAGTGAAACAGGCACCAGTTCAATTGGAATGCAAGGTAGTAAATGTCATGCCCTTGGGCAGCGAGGGGGGTGCTGGAAATTTAGTCATGGCAGAAGTGGTAAAATTACATCTCGATCCCGAAATATTGGGCCCTAATGGTCAAATCGACCCCGAGAAAATCGACCTTGTCGCCCGCATGGGCGGTAATTGGTATAGCCGGTCAAAGCTCGGTCTATTTGAAGTGCCTAAACCCAATAGTGATCTCGGCATCGGTATTGATGCTCTGCCACTGGGGATTAAACAAAGTCATATACTCTCTGGCAATGATTTGGCTCAGTTGGCCAATGTTAGTGATTTACCCGCCGGGGCTGAATCACTTGACACGGTGAATCCACAAACCCATATTATGGCCAAAGACCTGATTGAAAATGGTCAAATTGATCAGGCTTGGCAGACACTTATTAAGGAAAATTAATCAATTTAAATAAATCTATAGAATGGAAATACAAGGGACGGTAAAGCTCGTAGGAACGACACAAACTTTTGGCAGCAATGGATTTAGAAAAAGGGAATTGGTGGTCACCACGGATGAGCAATACCCACAGCATCTCATGATTGAGTTTGTGCAGGATAAAACGGAGTTACTCAACAGCATTACTCCAGGTCAATCGGTAAAGGTAAACATCAACCTAAGAGGACGTGAATGGGTAAACCCTCAAGGAGAAACCAAGTACTTTAATTCCATTCAGGGATGGCGAATAGAGACTTTGGAATCTGCCGATTCAAGCATGCCACCCATGCCGCCCGAAGACGCCTTTGAGCCCATTAGCGGTCAAGATGATCAGGAGCACGATGATTTGCCATTTTGATTAAACTAACCGCATTAATAGAAACCCTTTTTAGACGGTATCTTCCGTCGCCATTTTCTATTGCGCTGTTGCTTACAGCCCTAACCTTTCTATTGGCCCTGGCCTTTACTGAACCCCCCGGTAATGAGTCACATTGGTTGGCTTTATTGAGTTATTGGGAGGCGGGAATTTGGCAAAAAGAATTGTTGGTCTTTGCCTACCAAATGATGCTGATTTTGGTGCTTGGCCATATGTTGGTCTTGAGTCCGCCTGTCGCTCGATTCATCGATCGCATTACCTACGGCATAAAAAGCACCAATCAGGCCGTAGTCCTGGTTGCCGTGTCGACCATGCTGATCTCTTTTTTCAATTGGGGTTTAGGTTTGATCTTTGGGGCTTTAATGGCGCGCAAAGTGGGTGAATCCGCCCAAAAACAAGGTAAGAAAATAAACTATCCTTTGGTTGGGGCAGCGGCTTATGTGGGCATGATGATCTGGCACGGGGGGATTAGTGGCTCTGCACCGGCAAAAGTTGGTGAGCAAGGACACTTATCTTCTTTAGTCTCATCAAACATAAGCAATCAATTACCCGATTATTTGGCCTATACTGAAACTGTTTTGAGCGCTCAAAATCTTGTGGTTTTTGGGGTCCTGCTTCTGGCTGTTCCCCTATTTTTAATTTGGTTGGGTCGATCCACCGATAGGGTTGAGGAATTAATGCCCTTGCTTACCCCTAAAAACCCGGACAAAAATAAAAGGTCCAGTGGCTGGAGTTGGGATGAATCTCGTTTGTTGGCCTACGCATTTGGCGCTGCGGTATTGATTGCGTTCTTTGTTAACTACGGTACAGCCCTGAGCAAGGGTGTCGTAACCCCAAACATGTTGAATTTTTTTATGTTGGGCATGATCTTTTTCTTGCATGGTCGTATTTCTAACATACTTCGAGCGGTGGAGGAGGCCATTTCTGGTGCCTCGGGCATTTTAATTCAGTTTCCGCTCTACTTTGGGATTATGGGTTTGATGCAAGGCAGTGGATTGGTCGTTACCATCGCGGATTATTTTGTGACGCTATCCACCCCAACTACCCTGCCGCTACTGACTTTTTTAAGCGCAGCCATTGTCAATATTTTCATTCCGTCAGGAGGAGGTCAATGGGCCATTCAAGGCCCCGTGATTTTAGAGGCTGCAGTGGCGCTTAAGGTCCCTTTGGCAAAAGTGGTTATGGCTTTGGCTTACGGGGATCAATTGACCAATATGCTGCAGCCTTTTTGGGCCCTGCCTCTATTGGGCATCACGCGTCTTAAGGCCAATCAACTTTTGCCTTTTACCCTATGGGTAATGCTCCTGGGTACCGTGGTGTTTGTAACCGCATTGCTGCTTTGGTAAGGCCATGTAAAGTTTACCTCAAGACCCAAGCAATTTGATTATCTTGCCTGTAAAATAAATTCTCATGAAAAGACTTCACGCCCTTGTTATCACCCTAGCACTATTTCTTACGCCATTTATTTGGGCGCAAAACCCTCTGCCAAAGGGATTAACTACAGAGGAATTTTCGCAGCTTGGACGCATTTCTTTTTCACAGAATAGAGTGACTGATCCTCCCACTGAGCCGGTAAGAACCATGGCGGAATGGGAGGAAATTGAATATTTGGTCATTACCTGGCAGCCTGGCTTTCAAAACATATTGCGTCAAATCGTGCAGGCGGCGGTACAGGAGTGTAAAGTGATCATTACCACACAGAATGAGTCCTCCGTATCGAGCTATCTCTCTGGCGCTGGAATTGACTTGAGTCAAGTTAGTTTTATGGATGAAAACTGGGATTCCATTTGGATTCGTGACTACGCCGGAAACACGGTATATTCAAATAACGTCGGCGAGTTGGCCTTAACAGATTGGATTTACAATCGCCCGCGTCCAAATGATGACCTTATGCCTTCCGCCCATGCAGAGTTACTCAATTTACCCATATACATTACTAACACGGGCATGAACGACCTGGTGAATACCGGAGGAAATTTTATGAGTGACGGCCTTGGGACCGCCTTTGCCTCGGATTTGATTTTAGACGAAAATGCCCCGGGAAATCCATATGGAGTCAGCGGCAAAAGTGAAGCGGAAATTGATGCGATCATGAACGCCTACATGGGCATTGATCGATACATTAAAATGCCCACCTTACCGTATGATGTCATTCATCACATCGACATGCACATGAAGCTTTTGGATGAAGAGACCTTGTTAGTGAGTCAGTATCCCCCAGGTGTAGCCGACGGACCCCAAATCGAGGCCAATATCGAGGCTGTAGTGGCCAATTATCCTTCGGTTTTTGGTACGCCTTATAAAGTTGAATGGATTCCTGCACCTCCCAGCAGTTCGGGCCTTTATCCTGATAACGGGGGTTATTATCGGACCTTTACCAATGCTGTTTTCATCAACAAGACCGTGATTGTGCCCACCTACCGCCCTGAAGTCGATGGGCCTGCACTGGAGCGTTGGCAAGAACTCTTGCCCGGATACAATATTGTGGGTATTGACGTAGACAATTCAGGAGAGAATCTTATTTCTCTTTTAGGGGCCATTCATTGCATCACGCATACTATTGGCGTGGATGAGCCGCTTTGGATTGTTCATCAACCAATAGAGATTTCAGCCCAAGGGGCTACAGTATCCATTGACGCCCGTATAGAACACATCTCTGGCATAGAGGAGGCTATCGTTTACTGGCGCGAGGGCTCGGGTGATTTCACGCCAGCACCAATGACGTTCGTCTCGGACAACACCTGGAGCGTTGACTTGACCATGCCTAATGAGGCGGCTGTTGTAGACTATTATATCGAGTCTTCCGCAAATTCAGGCAAAACCCTATCACGTCCTCTTGTCGCTCCTGAGGGATATTGGACCATCAATGTTGGTAACTTATCCATTGAGGACTTAAGCGATGAGCGATTTATTTCTGCTGCAGTGCCTAACCCAACAAACGGTGCGGTAAGCTTCCGTTTGTCTCAAATTCACGAGCCCGTGGTGGTCAGTGTGCACAATGTTTTGGGACAGGAGCTTTATCGGGGTGAGATTCCTCAGGGACATGGAACTTATGAGTTAGGTCTAAATCCGGAATGGCGCGGTGTTTTGTGGGTAGGGTTTAAAGGATCCTTTGGCACGGTTTACCGTCAAGTCCTTAAACTTTAATGCAGTCTGCTGGCCTGAGTCTTAGCCCTTGAGCTTTAATTCGGTCTCAAAAGCCTCAATGCTCATGGCCTGGTCGATGTCAAAATCACCAATGGCCGTGCGCCTGAGTTGTGTTAAATGCGAGCCACTGTTCAGTGCAGCGCCAAAATCATGAGCCAAAGAGCGGATGTAAGTGCCTTTGCTACAACGCACCCGGAAATCCACATTAGGCAGGTCAATGTCGGTTAAATTAAACTCAAAAATACTCACTTTTCTGGCCGATATTTCGATGCTTTTTCCTTCTCTGGCTAAATTGTAAAGTCGCTTTCCGTCTTTTTTAATGGCCGAAAAAATTGGGGGCTTTTGTAACAGCTCCCCAGTAAATTTTTGAGCCGTTATTTCGAGCATTTCAGGGGTGATGTGTTGATAATCGTAAGTGGCGTCTACCTCGGTTTCCAGGTCGTAACTTGGCGTAGTTGCGCCGAGGGTCAATCGACCTGTATAGGTCTTTTCTTGGGCCTGAAACGAATCGATAGATTTGGTCATTTTGCCCGTACATAAAATCAAAAGTCCTGTGGCCAAAGGGTCTAGGGTCCCCGCATGACCGACTTTAATTTTTTTGAGTCCGAATTGTTTTTTGATAAGCCACCGTACCTTATTGACCACTTGAAAAGAAGTCCAGTTAAGTGGTTTATCGATTAAAATCACCTGTCCCTCTGAGTATGGGTTTGTCGTGGTCATATCAGACTCAAAGGATGAACAAAAAAGTGAAGGATGAGCAACAGTATGCCTATGCCAACTCGATAATAACCAAAGACTTTGAATCCAGATTGACTCAGATAATTGATGAAGGATTTGATGGCCACAAGGGCCACGAGAAAACCTACGACATTACCGAGGATTAATAAATTGATGTGGTCCTGGGTCAGAGAGAAACCAGCTTGATAGTAGTCAAAAGACTTTTTTGCTGTAGCCCCAAACATGGTCGGGACGGCTAAGAAAAAAGAAAATTCCGCAGCGGCGGTCCGGGATAACTTTTGGGCCATACCCCCCACAATACTGGCGCCACTTCGGGATACTCCGGGAATCATGGCCAAACATTGAAAAAAGCCAATGAGTAGTGCCGTTTTGTAATTGACTTCTGTGTCGTCGCCCTGACCAAACCACTGGTCTACCTTGATCAGGACTGCACCACCAATGATCAAAGAGATGGCCACTGTCACTGGGCTCTCGAGTAGCTCATCGATAAAGTCGTTGAGTAAAAGACCCAAAACTACCGCTGGTAAAAACGCAACCATGAGCTTTTTGTAGAAATCTATAGATTGAAAAAATCGCTTGTAATACAAGACCACAACACTTAAAATGGTCCCCAGTTGAATGGCGATGGTAAATAGCTTTGTGAATTCCTCTTGGGCAATGCCAAAAAATGAGGAGGCGATAATCATGTGCCCCGTGGAAGATACGGGCAAAAATTCAGTCAGTCCCTCGATTATTGCTAAGATTAGCGCCTCCCAATACTGCATGCTCAGGATTTTTTCTTGGATTTTAAGATGGCGTAAACTTCGAGACCAAATCCAATTAAAATTAGCGCGGGAGCCAGCCTGATCCTGCGCCAACTGTAAATCTCGGGGTTAAAGACTTGAGGGTCCTCGCTACCGCCACCAGACATCAACACAAACCCAAGGGCAATAAAAGCCAGACCTGCGATCATGTATTTGTAATTGGCTTTGTCAAAGACAAAGGATGCCTCGGCTTGATCTTTTTTACGTTTTTGTTCCCCCATAAGGCGTTTGCTTGATTTTAATAGTACAATTCATCACTGCGCAAATTTAAGAATCGACGCGTTGCAAAATAGGTGCTCAGCCCACTGATCAATACACCGGTCCCCAAAACAAAAAGAGACAACCAAAGAAGACCTTGAACGTCACTAATGATGTTCAATTCGGGAAAGTATTGATTTAGTGTCCAGACGACTCCCAATAATCCAAGTAGGGCCAAAACACCACCAATACTCCCGAAAAACAAACTTTGACGCACAAAAGGGGCGCGAATAAAGCTTTTTGTCGCACCGACTAATTGCATGGTTTTGATGGTAAATCTCTTGGCGTACACAGACAATCTAATTGAGTGATTTATCAATATAATGGCGATGATCAAAAAGACCATGCTGATGACCAAAGCCCAGAAGCTGATTTTCTTGATGTTGTCATTCAGTAAAACAATCAAAGGTTTGTCGTAATTCACCGAGTCGATAAAATTATTTTGTAACAGCTCGTTTTTTATGTTTTCAACTTCATCGGCTGTGACATAATCCGCCAACAAAAACACGTCAATGCTATTTTTTAAAGGGTTATCTCCTAAAAATTCCATGAAATTCTCACCAATCAAAGCACTGTGTTCTTCTGCGGCCTGTTCTTTTGATACAAAAACGGCGCTTTTGGTATAGGCCGCGAGCTGAACGGTTTGTTGCAATTGTTCAATTTCAACACTTCTTGCATCATCCTTTAGAAAAACAGTCAGGGCGATGTGTTCTTTAAAATGGTCGGCTACTTTTTTGGAATTCATCAGAATCAGACCCAAAAACCCCAACAAAAACAAAACCAGACCAATACTCACTATGGCTGAAACATAGGATGAAATCAAGCGTCTTTTCTGAAATTTTTCAAAGGATCGACTCATGGACTCAGTAGTATGGTTGTAAAAATACGAGGAATTTTCAGATGTGGGAATACCTTTAGTTTAAACTTTTCTCTTTCAGTCAATAGGCTTAAATTTGCAGCCAATAGCGAACCGCTATTGGGGTAATTATAGGGCACCATGAGTAAATATACATTTCGCTCGATCGAGGAAAAGTGGCAAAAATATTGGGCAGAGAACCAAACTTTTGCGGCGAAAAATGCTGTGGATCAACCCAAATTTTATGTTTTGGACATGTTTCCCTATCCTTCAGGCGCTGGGCTTCATGTCGGTCATCCTCTAGGTTATATTGCCAGCGATATTTATGCCCGTTACAAACGTCACAAAGGCTTTAATGTATTGCACCCCCAAGGCTATGACAGTTTTGGTCTGCCCGCCGAGCAATACGCCATCCAAACCGGGCAGCACCCCAGTAAAACCACTCGAGATAACATTGCGCGATATCGAGAACAACTGGATCGCATGGGATTCAGTTTTGATTGGGCCCGTGAGGTAAGAACCTCTGACCCTGACTATTATCGATGGACCCAATGGATTTTTATCGAGCTCTACAACTCTTGGTACGATCCTGATCTGAATCAGGCTCGACCCATCCAAGCGCTTATTGAAATTTTTGAATCAAAAGGCAGTGCAGGGCTGAAACAGACAATGGATGCACTTGAATCTGATTTTGATGTGGCTCAATGGAAAAATTTTAGTGACCTGGAAAAAGAGGCCGTATTGAGTCATTTCCGATTGACTTATTTGGCTGAATCTGAGGTGAATTGGTGTCCTGAATTAGGAACAGTGTTGGCCAATGATGAGATTGTAAATGGCGTGTCTGAACGCGGAGGTCATCCTGTGGTTCGAAAAAAAATGAAGCAGTGGAGTATGCGCATTTCTGCTTATGCCCAAAGACTGCTCGATGGTTTAGATCAATTGGATTGGCCTGAGCCACTCAAGGAATCACAAAGACATTGGATCGGCAGATCAAGCGGCGCGTCGGTTTGTTTTGACGTGGCCGGTCATTCAGATCAAATCGAGGTGTTTACCACCCGGCCAGATACTATTTTTGGGGTGAGTTTTTTAACCTTGGCCCCAGAGCACGAATTGGTGTCCAAAATTACGACAAGTGCACAGGCAAAAGCAGTCGAGCAGTATGTTGAAGCTACGGCCCAGCGGAGTGAGCGCGAGCGAATGGCCGATGTAAAAACCATAAGTGGAGTCTTTACTGGGGCACATGCCATTCATCCTTTGAGCGGTGCAGAAATTCCAATTTGGATTGGGGATTATGTCTTAGCTGGCTATGGTACGGGGGCGGTCATGGCGGTACCTTGTGGCGATCAGCGGGACTTTGATTTTGCCCGTCATTTTGACCTGCCCATCCCCAATATTTTTCAAAATATCGACGTGACTCAAGAGGCTTATACCCTAAAAGAGCCTTGTGTCATTGACAACAGTGAATTTCTCAATGGTTTAAATTACGCCAAAGCCTGTAAGGCGGCCATCGAGGCATTGGAAGCAAAAGGCTACGGAAAGGGAACGGTGAATTTTCGATTGAGAGATGCCGTTTTTAGTCGTCAACGCTACTGGGGCGAACCATTCCCAGTTTACTATAAAAATGGTGTGCCTCGAATGATCGAATTTGAGCATTTGCCGTTGACCTTGCCAGAGGTCAGTGCCTATTTGCCTACAGAGGATGGAGACCCTCCTCTTGGTCGTGCAAATCTTTGGGCTTGGGATACGGCAGAGTGTAAAGTGGTTTCTTTGGACGCCGTTGATCACCAAAGCGTTTTCCCTTTAGAACTCAATACAATGCCGGGTTGGGCCGGGTCAAGCTGGTATTTTTTCCGCTACATGGATCCTAAAAATCAGGATGAATTTGCCGGTAAGGAAGCTTTGGATTATTGGGGTAATGTCGACTTGTACATTGGGGGTAGTGAACACGCTACCGGCCATTTGCTTTACAGTCGTTTTTGGGTAAAGTTTTTGTTTGATCGTGGATTCATTTCCGTAGACGAGCCCTTTAACAAACTCATCAATCAAGGGATGATTTTGGGTGAAAGTGCCTTTGTCCAGCGCTCCAAGGACGGTAAGACTCTGGTTTCTGCAGCTTGCGCAAAAGATAAAGAGGTTCAGGGAGTGCACTGCGATGTTTCTATGGTATCGGTCAACAATGAATTGGATTTGGAAGCCTTTATCGCCTGGCGTCCAGAATATCAAAATGCGACAATCATCAAGGAGCCCGACGGGTCATTTAAAGTCAAGCGCGAGGTCGAAAAGATGTCAAAGTCGAAGTTTAATGTAGTCAATCCAGACGATATTTGTGATCAGTATGGCGCGGATACCTTGAGGTTATACGAAATGTTTTTAGGTCCGTTAGAGCAGTCTAAGCCCTGGAGTACCGCAGGGATCACGGGAGTTCATGGGTTCTTAAAAAAACTGTGGAAATTATATCATACAGGAGCGCAAGATGGATTTCTTGTCAACGATGAAGCGCCAAGCCCGGAGGCCTTAAAAGTTCTACACAAGACCATAAAAAAGGTCAATGAAGACATTGAACAATTCAGCTTCAACACCTCAGTCAGTACCTTTATGATCGCAGTCAATGAGTTGACAAGCCTTAGAGCATCCCAGCGTGCAATATTGGAACCATTGATCGTATTAATGGCGCCTTATGCCCCTCATATCGCTGAAGAACTTTGGTCAAAAATGGGGCACAATTCAAGTGTTTCAGGCCAGCCGTATCCGGTTTTCGAGCCCAAGTACTTGGTAGAGTCGAGTAAGACCTACCCCATTTCATTTAACGGAAAGACCCGTTTTACTTTGGAATTGTCTTTGGAATTGTCCAAGGATGACATTGAAGCTGCAGTCATGGCTGATGCCCGCACTCAAGATCAATTGCAGGGGCGAACACCGAAAAAAGTGATTGTCGTGCCTGGAAAGATCGTTAATATCGTGGGTTAAGTCCCCCTGATTCCCAAGATAACAACCTTAAATAATTTTTTTGACTACGTCAGATTGTCAGCGAAACGCCGTTTTGTTATTTTGGCATTAGATTTGACCTAAATAAGCTAAACTCAAATTATTTATATGTCTGGATATTATCTTTTAGCAGGATTGATTTTTTTAGTGAGTTGGTGGGTGAGCAATACCCTTAAAAAGAAATTTGCTCATTACAGCAAGCTGCATTTGCGCAACGGTTTAAGCGGCAAGGAGATCGCAGAGCAGATGTTGCGTGATCACGGTATTTCTGATGTTCAGGTCATTTCTACTGCAGGACAATTGACCGATCACTATAATCCCACAAATAAGACCGTCAATTTAAGCGAATCGGTTTATCATCAGAGAAATGCTGCTGCCGCAGCCGTCGCTGCGCATGAATGTGGTCACGCCGTACAACACGCTCAGGCCTATTCGTGGCTGACCATGCGCTCTTCAATTGTTCCAATGGTCGGTGTAGCCAGTAAGTTATCCAACTTTGTAATTATGATGGGGCTAATTTTATCAGCAAGCGGATCCGCTTTGGGGAGTTCTTTGTTTTTGCTTGGCATCTTGTTGTTTGCCACTACCACTGTTTTTTCCTTCATCACCTTACCGGTTGAATTTGATGCCAGTAATCGGGCCTTAGTCTGGCTTAAAACAAAAAACATGGTAACGGCTCAAGAGTTAGATGGGGCGAAAGATGCCTTGAAATGGGCGGCACGTACCTACGTGGTGGCTGCTTTAGGGTCATTGGCCACCCTGATGTACTTCATCATGATATTTTTAAATCGACGCTAAATAAAGCAAATTATCCCGCGACGTTATTTGGGTTGTAACCCATATAAGGCACCTGATTTTCTTTGAATACAACGCCATAATCCTCCAATTCTTTGAGAATCGGGGTGTAGACCTCTTTGGTTATTGGCAATTGAACGCCGGGGTTTTTAATGACCCCATTCAGTATTTTCAGGGCGGCGATGGCCACGGGTAGACCTACGGTTTTGGCCATAGCGGTGTTCGTTTGATCTTCACCAATAAGCACCATGTGACTGTCGATTTGCTGCTTGACCCCATCCAAAACATAGCCAAATTTATGATACATCACGATCCTGTCTTTGTCCTCAGGCTCTAGGGTCCACTTATCCATCAATATTTTTTGTAGCGCCATTGCAGGACTGGCATTTTTAATGCCTATGGTTTTTTCAGTATTGAATAAATCCAACTCTTCAAGCTTACCCCACATTAAGTCGTCTTGGTCAATTTTTAGATTATGCCGCAACTTGAGGGCCACCGAATCCGTGGGTGAGTAGGGCAGGAATAAATTCACAAATTCCTTATAGGTAAGGTGTTCTGAATTGGGGATCCGATAGCTGTCATCGGTCATGCCAAGTTGTACAAACATGTTCCATGCCTTGCTAAAACCAACATGTCTGATGGTGCCACGATATAGCGTCAAGATGTCTTCCAAGCCGTATATGCTTCGGTACTTAAGGGAGTTTCGGTTGGCATAGGCTTCAAATCTGCCGTAGCCTTCGATGTCTAGAAATTCAGTGCGGCGAAACAGACGATGATAAGGAATGTACTTGTAGGTTCCCTCTTGTATAAATTCTGCGGCACCACCTTGACCAGCCAAGACGACATTTCTCGGATTCCAAGTGAATTTGTAATGCCATAGATTGGTGTCGCTTTCTGGAGCGATTAAACCTCCGGTAAACGATTCAAATAAAAGCATTTCACCACCTTGTTCTCGAATTGAATCGATCACTTTCATGGCGCTCATATGATCAATGCCAGGGTCCAACCCGCATTCGTTCATAAAGACTAAATTTTTGTTGCGGACTTCCTGATCTAAGGCCAACATGTCCGGACTGATATAAGAAGCCGTTACCATGTGTTTGCCATGGGCTAAACAATCCTTTGCGACCTCTAAATGCATGTATGCGGGCAGCATAGAAATGACTAAATCATGACTGCTGATCAAAGACGATCTCTGGGCCGCATCATTCACATCAAAAGCAATACCCCGTGTCTTGGGCATCCCGTTGATGTTCTTATTGGCTGCCTCTAGGGATAAGTCAGCTACTGTGATTTCTAATTCTTGCGCTTGAGCATGCTGGGCAAGATACTGAATGAGGTTAGTGGCAGATCGTCCTGCTCCGATGACTAAAATATGACGCATGGACTAATTTTTTGTATGTTTAGGCTCGTTAGATCTGTTCACGAATATAGAAAAATAGAATTGGACCATATGTACCGAAAAGATAAATTTCACGGAGTGATTTTGAGCTTGCTTGGAGCCAGCACCGTTATATTAGGCGCTACAGGAGCCCATCAATTGCGACCAAAAATTTCGCCAGAGGCCTACGAGCGTTTTGAAATCGGATTTTTTTATCAAGCCTTTCACTTAATGGTGTTGTTGTTGGTATGGTCCAGCCGAAAAATTTCATCCAAAACTAAGCCTTGGATTTATCGATTGATGGGTTTAGGACTTTTATTTTTTTGTGGATCCCTTCATTTAAGCGCTACGAGAGAGTTATTGCCATTTGACCCCTGGTTCTCAGGCCCTATGACGCCAATAGGAGGGCTATTATTTATCCTAGGTTGGGGCGCCTTAGCTTGGGGCATCGTCCAAAAAAAGAGGGGATAAAAAAGGGGATTATTCCCCTGTTTCCGGATAGTATTTTTACTTTTGTTCTTACAATTTAATGACCGCTTTATGAATTTTGATAAAAATTCGAAAACGATTTCGCTTGAGCAGTACGGGATCAAGCAGGCCAAGACTCATTATCAACTCACCGCCGAAGAATTACAGGCCATAACCATTGCAAATGGCATGGGGTCTGAGACTGAAAATGGTACTTTGGCAGTCAATACGGGAGAATTTACAGGTCGCTCTCCTAAGGATCGATTCATTGTCAAAGACCAAATTACGCGAGATAAGGTGTGGTGGGGTCCAATTAATATTCCCTTTGAGCCAGATGATTTTGATGCCCTTTACGATAAAGTCGTTCAATACTTGAGTCACAAGGAATTGTTTGTCCGGGACGCTTATGCCTGTGCTGATTCAAATTATAAGCTCAACATTAGGGTCATTAACGAGTACCCTTGGAGCAATATGTTTGCCCTTAATATGTTCCTGCGTCCTGACCAGGCGATACTGGATGATTTTCAGTCAGATTGGCTGATTGTCAATGCTCCGGGCTTTATGGCTAATCCACAGCGAGATAAGACCAGGCAACACAATTTTGCTATTTTGAATTTTTCACGAAAAATTGCTTTAATTGGCGGGACAGGCTATACTGGGGAAATCAAAAAGGGTATTTTTTCGGCCTTGAATTTTTTATTGCCTGTGACTCGTGATGCCTTACCGATGCATTGTTCGGCAAACGTTGGTGAGGCAGGTGATACGGCCATATTTTTTGGTCTATCCGGTACTGGTAAAACTACCTTGTCGGCTGACCCAAAACGACGCCTTATTGGGGACGACGAGCACGGTTGGACTGCAGAAGATACCGTCTTTAACTTTGAGGGTGGGTGTTATGCCAAAGTGATTAATTTGAGTTTGGAGAGTGAGCCTGATATTTACCGAGCCATTAAACCGGGAGCCATTCTTGAAAATGTCATCATGGATGAAGCTGGTGTCGTCGATTTTTCGGACACGAGCATCACCCAAAATACGCGCGTGAGCTATCCCATTGAGCATATACCCAACATTAACATTCCGTCCATAGGCCATGATCCCAAAAATATTTTCTTTCTCACGGCGGATGCTTTTGGCGTCTTGCCTCCCATTTCAAAGCTATCGCCAGGACAGGCAGCCTATCATTTTATCAGTGGTTATACGGCCAAAGTAGCTGGAACCGAGGCGGGAATTGTAGAACCAGTTCCTAGTTTTTCAGCGTGTTTTGGCGCGCCTTTTATGCCATTGCACCCCACGGTTTATGCCGAGATGTTGAGCAAAAAAATGCAGGCGGCAGGGGTGAACGTTTGGTTGGTCAATACAGGTTGGACCGGAGGCGCGTTTGGCGTGGGTCATAGAATGAAATTGTCCTATACAAGAGCCATGATTACTGCTGCTATTAATGGGAGTTTGGAGGCCGCCAATAAGGACAATTACCACATCCATTCAATATTTGGCGTCTCTCAGCCGCGGATATGCCCGGGCGTCCCGACAGAGGTCCTCAGCCCAAGAATGACGTGGAATGACGACGAGGCCTATTATAAAACTGCTCATAAACTGGCCGACTCCTTCAAAGAAAATTTCAAGAAATTTGAATCTTATGCCAATGAGGAAATCATGGCAGGAGGTCCGCTGGTATGACCCAATTACTTTTTGCTATTAACGCTCTTGATATATTGTTCCAGAGCCATGGTCATTGATGGCGTTTCGGGAGTTGGGGCCTGAATGTCTACTCTAAGTCCTCTATTGGTCGCTGCGTTAATGGTGGTATTTCCAAAGACGGCAATTCTCGTATTGTTTTGCTCGAAATCTGGAAAATTTTCAAACAAAGACTCGATACCACTTGGGCTAAAAAAGACCAAAATGTCGTAATAGACGTCTCTGAGGTCAGACAAATCGCTAATTACGGTTTTGTAAAACGTAGATTGCTTCCAATTTACCCCTAAATCATCGAGTACTCTGGGGACTTCAGGCTTGAGTTTGTCTGAGGAAGGAAGTAGAAATTTTTCGTTTTTATACTTTTTAATCAGAGGCGACAGTTCGGTAAACGTTCGTTTGCCGACGTATATTTTGCGCTTGCGATAAACCACATATTTTTGAAGATAGTAGGCTACGGCTTCACTTTGACAAAAATACTTCATGGTGTCGGGCACCTTGAATCTCAATTCCTCAGCAATACGGAAAAAGTGATCTACAGAATTACGGCTGGTCAAAATGATGGCCGAATAATTCGAAAGGTCCACTTTTTGGGCCCGCACGTCCTTGCTGGAAACTCCCTCCACGTGAATAAATGGGCGAAAATCGATCTTAACCTTTTGTTTGTCGACTAGGTTGAAATAAGGAGAGTTTTCAACTTTTGGTTCCGGTTGGGACACTAAAATAGTTTTCACCTTCATAAGCCTCTGAGATTTATCCATTTCCCCGAGCTACCGTGTAGAGCAGGACATATGGCGCTATTTCAAGTGCGCAAATGTACAAAATAAAATACAAGAAGTTTCTAAATAGAATCACGGAATTGCGTCGTATGCTGTAAATTAAGGTCAGCACAAGTCCCAATAAGAAGAGAAATATAAAAACAGGGGTCATGAGGTGGATGCTGGGAAGGGCAAAAAATGCGATGGCAAACGATGCGATAAACAAAACACTGATTAAATGGTGATAGCTCAATCGTTCATATCGATATTGATTTAGTAGAGGTTGACAATCCAAGACCTCACCCATAATCCAATCTAATCCATAACGCAAAAGGACGTAAATCAATACCAGTCGTGATGTGCGCATTAAGGTCTCGGGATTCAATGCGCTAATAACTTCATTGGGAGGGCTAATGGTCAAGGTCAAAAAAAGTCCAAAAGCTAAGATTTGTAGCATCAACATCACCCCATTAAATGGGTGGCGAAATCCTTTTTGACGGCCCTCTAAAGCAAAGTATTTGTCGTTGAATGGAAGAAGAAAAAGTTCACTGGTGCGCCTGGGAAAAGCGTAGCGCAATAAGGCCAAAATCGCTATAGAGCTGATGAGGATCAATGACAACCAGTCACGGTTAAAATCAGGACGAAGCAGGTGTTCCATACAAATCATAAAAATACGCTAATTTTTAGATTTATAGCGGCTATTCAAGGCTTCATGCATGGGTCTATCGTTAAAAAAAAGTACCTTTGAGCAAAGTTTTCCCATGGCCGAAGGTCTTATCATCATCCCAACTTTTAACGAATCAGAAAACATAGATAAGCTATTGCATAATGTGTTTTCACTCCAACGCACATTTGCTGTTTTGGTGGTCGATGATGGATCCCCTGATGGCACTGCGGATATTGTGAAGCAGCTGCAATCCGAATTTAACGATCGACTTTTTTTGATGCAACGCGAAAAGAAAACAGGATTGGGACGCGCTTATATTGACGGATTTAAATGGGCGCTTGAGCGAGATTTCCCTTATATCTTTGAGATGGATGCCGATTTTTCTCACAACCCAAATGATTTGATTAGACTCCACAATTGTTGTGTTCGCGATGGTTACCAAATGGTTATAGGTTCACGCTACATTACTGGTGTTAACGTGGTAAATTGGCCCATGAGTCGTGTTCTGTTGTCTTGGGGGGCTTCCAAATACGTTCAATGGGTTACGGGCATGGGCATTAAAGACACCACAGCAGGTTTTGTTTGTTATCACCGCAGTGTTTTGGCTCAACTTGATCTGTCAAAGATTAAATTTGTCGGCTATGCTTTTCAAATTGAAATGAAGTACAAGGCCTATCTTAGTGGATTTAAAATAAAGGAGATTCCGGTTATTTTTACAGACCGAACTCGAGGTACCTCCAAAATGTCTAAAGGCATTATTTCAGAGGCAATTTTTGGTGTTCTGAGCATGAGATTTAAAAAAATATTCAACGTATTGGAATTATGAATCCATCTGTATTGATTAAGAATGCCCTGGTGGTAAACGAAGGTTTAATTGAAAGATTGGATGTTCTGGTTGTGGCGGATTATATTGAAGAAATCGCCCCATCGATCAGTGCAAAATCGCCACATACTCGGGTTATTGACGCCGACGGACTGTATTTGATGCCCGGAATGATCGACGACCAGGTACATTTTAGAGAGCCTGGACTCACCCATAAGGCTACCATAGGCTCTGAGTCTAAGGCAGCAGTGGCTGGAGGGATTACCAGTTTTATCGAAATGCCTAATACAGTTCCTCAGGCCACCACAATGGAAAAAGTTGAGCAGAAGTTTGCGATTGCATCCGAGAGTTCGTGGGCCAATTATTCATTCATGCTTGGGGGAACCAATGACAACCTAGAGGACTTGATTCAGGCAGATCCCACAAAAGTCGCCGGCATTAAATTATTTTTAGGGTCCTCTACCGGTAACATGCTTGTTGACGACCCGGAAGTTTTGGCCGATATTTTCAAAAAAACTAACATGGTGATTTCAGTTCATTGTGAAGATGAAGCGACCATAAAGAAGAATCTGCAGAAACAGAAGGAGATTTATGGAGACGACATTCCCATTGCGCTGCATCCAGTAATACGATCTGAAGAGGCCTGTTATTTGTCGAGTTCCAAAGCCATTGAATTGGCCAATAAGCAAGGGGCGCGTTTGCATGTATTTCATCTTTCGACGGCAAAGGAAACCAAGCTGTTCAAAGCAGATCCAGATGTGACCAAAAAGAGCATAACCTCAGAGGTATGCATACATCACCTCTGGTTTTGCGATGAAGATTACGATCGACTTGGGACTAAAATAAAGTGGAATCCAGCCGTAAAAAGTGCGGATGATCGATCAGGATTACGCCGTGCCCTGGCTGAGGACCGCATTGACGTGATCGCCACCGATCACGCGCCGCACACTAAGGAAGAAAAGGCCAATCCCTATACCAGCGCCCCTTCAGGAGGCCCATTGGTCCAACATGCCTTGGTGGCTCTGATTGAGCTTTACCATCAGGGGGTCTTATCTTTGGAGCAAATTGTCGAAAAGTTTGCGCATAATCCCGCTCGTTTGTTCGATGTAAAAGATCGAGGTTTTGTTCGAACTGGTTATAAGGCAGATCTGGTTCTGGTTGATCTCAATGCTCCCTGGACGGTGAATCAATCCAATATTTTGTATCAATGTGGTTGGTCGCCTTTCGAAGGAAATGTTTTTCAAGCCAGGGTGATGCACACTTTGGTCAACGGCCAACTCGTTTATACCGATGGTAAATTTCCACAGCGAACCTTTGGTGAGCGTTTGACCTTTAATCGATAAATTATTGCATGCACCACTTGAGGATCATCACGCTTGAATTTGCACCCAGAATCAGCCCCGTGTTTTGGACAGCGATGGTATGGATAGGGCTTATGGTTTTGGGCTGTCAAGAGGTCGTTCGACCCAAAATCCCCGAAAAAATAATTAAAGAAGAAGTGATGGTCGACCTACTTGTCGATGCCTATTTGGGGAATGCTGCGCGCAGCAATAACAATCGTGTTTTGCGTTTAGGCGGAGTTCAGCTCGACTCTGTTCTTTATGCTCGATATGAGGTCGACAGTTTGCAATTTGCTGAAAATACGGCCTATTACTCGGCTCAAATTGATCCTTATTTGCGCATTCTTGAGCGTGTGGAGCAAAAACTATCCACAGTCAAAAAGTCCCTTGATTCTCTGGCTTTAATCGACGCTGAGCAGCAAAAGTTAGATAAAAAAGCGTATTTAGATTCGATAAATTTGAAGCGCTTACCCAGGAGTTTGGTCCCCTCTATCAGTCAGTAATGCGATAGGGCGCCCTGCTGCACACGCGCTCAAGGGTTTGCTCTAAACCTGTGTAGCTCAACCCTGTTTCAGTTTGAACTGAGGCTCCGTCGTATTGATTCAATTCAAACATGGCGTGAATATAGGCTTTGGGCAGTTTTTGTGGACCTCTAGTGATTAAAGCCCGAACGAAATCTAAATAGTGGGCTAGAAGACCAACCCACAAGGGCGTAGCCCACTTCGGTGTTCGTTTAACTCCGAGTGCAAGACCAATTTTGTTCAAGACCTCAAGATAGGTCATGTTGTGTCCGACCAGCGTATACGTGAGGTTGTATTTTGGTTGCTGCATTAGATGGATCGAAAAATTCACCACATCTTTTACATCGACAAATCCAGTCCCCCCAGGGGGATACCACTTGGGTTGCGTGCTGACAAATTTGAGTAAAAAACCACTGCCACTGTGCCAATAACCCTCTCCTAAAATTACTCCAGGTCTCAAAATCAATACCTCAAGCCCCTCTTGAGCGCCACGCCATACTTCCAGTTCACCACCGTATTTAGTCAGGCCATAAGGATCTTTAAATTCTGGACTTCCAGTAGCCCCCTGATCCAATAGACCTACATTTTGACCCAAAGCGGCAATGCTACTGATGTAGCACAATCGCTTTACACCAGCAGCAAGACAACAGTTCACTACATTGGATGTTCCTGCTGTATTGGTTTGCTTCAGCTGGTCATATCGACGCCATTCAAAGTTGATGAATCCTGCCAAGTGATAGACTTGTTCGACACCATTCAAGGCTTTACTCAAGGTGTGTGCATCATTGATGTCTCCTTTTACCCAATCAATGAGCTCGAAATAAGATGGATCATTTGGAAAATAATAATTGAAAACTTCTCGGACTTTTTGCAGTCTTTTCGAGTTTCTGTAATAGGCGCGAACATGCGTCTTATTTTCAACTAAACGCGCCAACAAATGAGCGCCTAAAAAACCAGAGCCTCCAGTCACAAATATCATGGGTCTAAGGTACATTTTTGCTAGAGATTCCTTTAAATATTCACCAGGGAAACTTTAGTTTTTTCACCGAGCCGACTATCTTTGTAGAAAATCACTCTCATGCTCCACAATTTTGTGCAAGAGCTTCAATGGCGTGGAATGATTCACGACTTGATGCCGGAAACCGAACAGCACCTGAATCAGTCCATGCGCTCAGCGTATGTTGGATTTGACCCGACGGCAGATTCATTGCACATCGGTAACTTGGTGCCCATAATGTTGCTGGCTCATTTTCAAAGATGTGGACACCGACCTATAGCCTTGGTGGGCGGTGCGACAGGAATGATTGGTGACCCTTCAGGTAAATCGAGTGAACGCCAACTTTTGGATGAGGCTACCTTAAGGCACAATCAAGAATGCGTGCGTGAGCAATTGGCTCAATTCTTAGATTTCGACAGCGGAAAACCCAATCAGGGGGTTATGGTGAATAATTATGATTGGATGAAATCCTTTACATTTTTGGATTTTATACGCGATGTTGGTAAGCACATTACGGTTAACTATATGATGGCCAAAGACTCCGTTAAAAATAGAATTAAAGGAGAGGAAAGCGATGGAATGTCTTTTACTGAGTTCACCTATCAGATGGTTCAGGGGTATGATTTTTTGCATTTATTCAGATCTCATGATTGCACCCTGCAAATGGGTGGCAGTGATCAATGGGGGAACATCACAACAGGAACAGAGCTCATCCGTCGCATTGGTCAGTCCAAAGGCTATGCTTTGACCTGTCCTTTGATCACAAAGAGTGACGGCAGTAAATTTGGCAAAAGTGAAGGGGGCAACATTTGGCTCGACGCCAAAAGGACCTCCGCGTATAAATTTTATCAGTACTGGCTAAACACCAGTGATCAAGATGCACAGTCCTACATAAAAATATTTACTTTTCTGGATCGTGAAACCATCGAGGGGCTAATCCAGGAGCACGAACAGTCGCCACATCTGAGATTGCTCCAAAAGCGCTTGGCTCAAGAAATTACCCAAACGGTCCACGGCGAAGCTCAATACAACAACGCTGTTTTGGCCTCAGAAATCCTTTTTGGCAAAGCGACAGATCAGGAATTGAAACGACTGGATCGAGAAACCTTTTTAGAGGTGTTCGATGGAGTTCCTCAAGCCAAAATAAGCCGGAAAAAAATTGAAGATGGCCTAGGGATTGTGGACGCTCTGGTACAAGAGTCAAGCTTTTTA
>Ga0213858_10000162_pt1 | contig 31298 bp, 35 predicted proteins | sample PICome_FD_160122 | JGI IMG/M metagenome (GOLD analysis project Ga0213858, IMG submission 160122) | Coastal seawater microbial communities near Pivers Island, North Carolina, United States - PICO245 | ecosystem: Environmental > Aquatic > Marine > Coastal | place: USA: North Carolina | collected... | reverse complement strand
CTTCATTGGTATGGACATGGCGAGGAAATTCCTGGAGATGGGTTTTACGAGAGCCCGTAGGTATGCTAATCATTCCAGTGGACGGAAGTACGATCAAGTTTCTGGTAAAGTCCGACCCCAGGAAAAAGATTGGAGAACCAATGAAAAAGCCAAAGCTGCTGCCGTATTTAAGGAAGTTAGAGACTTGGCTGCCTATGATCAAACCTATCAACAAATGAGAAAAGACTGGAGGTCTAATGAATAGTAAACTTGAACATTCTCTCGGTGGAACCTTTGTAAAGGAAGTTCCTGAGGATGTAGTCTGGATTGATGATGCTTTCTATATTTTTAAGACACGATTTGGTCTTTACACCTCTGTATTGAAAGAACCTTATGGTGCCCATTTCATCACAGGACCGACAGAAGATGCAGTGCTGACTATGACACGATGGCATCTCAAATCTCTTCAAGATGGTACACTTGATGAAGTTACCAAAGTTATCAATAACGGGGTTGTCGGTGGAAAGTTATAAATATCCTTCGTTAGATCCAACTACACCTTGGTTTGAGTTTTTATCCTACCAAGAATGTTGCTGGTCTCTCAACGTTCCCGTGTCCCTGCAGAGGTTCATGAGATATAATGCATTCCTTAAATCACGAGGAGTCTCATAATGTACGAATCACTTAATTGTTTTGAATCAGCACTACAGCATTTTGGCACTAGGGTTGAAATGATCACTGCCATGGAAATGGCAAGGAAGATATCTGCAGAGGATGCATACCAACAGATCAAAAATGAACTTAAAGAACTCAAGAAAACCCGAAAGCACTTCAACCGAGGAGAATGTTCAGACGACTGCTGATTCTCTGGTTATTGAAGAACGTGCAGACGGTTCGTTTTCAATAGACTGGGATCCTAACGACCCTAAATGGTCCTGGATGAATGGTCTTACAGAGGAGGAAGTTGCACAATTTGTGCATGATGCCATCGAACAGTTCCTTGATAATGAAAACGTATAAATAACATCGTATGCAGCACAGCGGAGTCTTGTAGTGCCTTCAGTAAGAATTACACAATTACCAGAACTATTGAGTGCGGACATTAGTGGAGACGTTATTCTTCCTGGTGTAAACACAAACGATGCTCTGAAACCAAACAGAAAGATCAAAGTTAGTTCTTTCTTCCAAGCAACCCCAAAGGGAACTATTCAGCAACCTGGGGTTGCTTTTGATGCTGACCGAGGTGTGGGTGTATATTCAAGTGCAGCACAAAAGTTAGGTTTTGTAATTGGTTCTCAATCATCTGGTGCAGGTGGTGCTATTATTAGCAACTATGCATCATCACTAGAGATTGGTAGAGTTGATAATGGTAATAACAACATTACCATGCAACTATCAGCACAAGATAGTAACTCATCAAACAGTGTGAATGTTGAGATCGTACCTCGTGGTAGTGGTTTCTTCACAGTTGGTGGTCAAGGTGCTGTCTTTACTGATAATATCACTCAATTTTCTGCTACTAACGGTAGAAAAGCAAGATTCAACTGTGATACTTTGAACTCTGGTGGTGATGCTACTAAGGTGTTTAACTTCCCTGGTGGTGTTACATCATCTGATACTCTATTAACAGAGAATGCTGCACAAACATTTACAAACAAGACTGGTTTGTTTGTGGGTGATTCCGATGCTGCATCTACTCCATCATCAATTTCTGCTGGTCTACGAGTTGTAAACTCACAGAGTAATAGAACTGCACAGTTTGTTGTTGGTCACTGGACTTATACTGGTACTATTACATACAGACTGCCTCAGGCAAGTGATACCACACAGAATACAGAGCTTGTTGATACTCTAACTGCACAAGACGTTAGAGATAAGAATCTAGTCACACCTACAATCAGTGGCACCAACCTTGCTTTTAAGGTTGGTTTTTCTGCTAATAGTCTTTCAAACTCTAGAACATACACTCTTGCTGATGCTAACCTGACCATTCTTGGTGAGGAAAACACAGCAACTGTTACTAACAAAACATATGCCGATCCTCTGTTTGCATACAAAGGGTCAAACACTCAGGTTACTACACAGAGAGTTGCGTTAGATCTCGCAAATATTTCTGCTGCTGTTACCAGAACTTTCCAATTCCCTGATGAACAACCTCAAATCAACTTGGTTGATGAGAATGTTATTCTAGTTGAAGGTGCTACTCAGGATGTCTATAACAAGACAAATATCAATCCTCAGTTCAAAACTGGTTATACTGAGTGGGTATCAAACGAGTCGGTAAACGTAGGTGACATTCGTTCATATTTTGATCCTGGAACTGGAACCTCTCGTGTATATGAAGCACAAACTAGTGCAACTACTGGAACAACAGCACCTGTTCATACAACAGGAACTGTAACTGATGACAATGTTGATTGGTTGTTTGTTAGAACTCTAAATAGTTTCACTACAACAGTTAAAGCAGACACAATCTCTGCAAATCGCACGGTTCAACTACCTGACCGTGATGGCACTCTGGTTACAGAAGATACTAATGGTGCTGCTGTTACTGATTTGATTGCATCTCGCAAAGTTTCTGGTGATCAGTTCGCAGGTAGACTCAGACAAAAACTCTATTTCCTAGCATTCTCGTAAGAACAAATCATGGCACAAGGCAGACTAGCATCTTCAGCACCAGGGAACACCCTGACTAACTTGTATCAGACAACTGGCTCTCAGGTTGCATCAGTCACACTGAATGCTGCTGAAACTGCTGGATCTGGAGCAACGATGAGTGTGGGTTTGAGAAACTATTCTCAGGTGTTGACTCTCGACGCAAACACTTATACCTTTTCCACTGGAGATAACATTTCACTTTATCAGGTTGTTATTGATGGTGTTGTTGACTTTGGATCACTAACCTTCGGTAATACTGGTTCAACACTCTCTAACACGACTGGTGTTGCATCAGGTAAGATGTTATCACAAGTATCGTCAGGTACGACAACAACAACCTATTATCAGAAAGTTTTCCAAACACAGAGACTGGATCTAAACAACATCCAAAACTCTGGTAGTATTGCTGTTGGTGATACTGTCTATGGTGACTTCCAAGTTGGTATTATTGACGGTACACCTACACTCTCTGGTGGTGCAACAACCAACGGTGCACTGACTGCATCACAAACATTTTCTGGGGTGTCTGCTACCTATAACGGTGCAAATGGTATCAATGCATCGTTTGATGTTACCACTGATGGTTCAGGTAACGTTACTTCTATTACGGTTGTCAATGCTGGTGAGGACTACCTTCAAAATGAAACATTCACAGTTGATGGTGCTACACTAGGTGGCACATCATCTACTGATGACCTGACTATTACGATTGCTAATGTCACATCAACCACACCTACTGCTGAAGGTGTTGTGACTAAAGTTGGTGGTTCATACATCGAAATTATTAAAGATGGTGGTGCAACTTCTGACTTTGATTCTGGTGAGAAAGTTTGGGATAGCACTACAAAAGACACTGCTGGTTTCTATGCAGATATTGCTTCTAACAGTCTAGATCGTGCCAGACCTTATTTGTCACTAGCATCAGGTTCAACAGCATATGCAGCAGATCCTTCTCTTACTGAGTATGCACTCACTCCCAACCTTGCAATACAGAGAAGCAATACGATCATCATCAATCTAGATGATGCATCAAACGATAACTACAATACTCAGATCTCAGATACTCAGAACGGTACAAACTCAGGTACTGGTACTACCATCACTTCTGGTGTTGTTTATACTGGTGATGGTGTAACTATAACTCAATCTGATTTTGAAAACACCACTACATTTAATGCATACACCACTAGACAGTTTGCATTCACACCTTCAAACACTGAGACATCTCCTCTGTTCTTCTATGTTGCAGGACAATCTGGTTTCTTCAGTGCAGATTCTGATGATGACTTCGGTCAAATCACTCTGAGTGCTAACACATCTGCAACTACAACAGTTACACTGTTTGATGTGTCTGGCACATGGTTGAACACGATGTCCGTTCAGTTGCTTGCAACAGATGGTGTCACTAACGTGACTTATACTGTCAACTCTGTTACTATTGATGCTCAGGGTAAAGTGATTGAGTGGGATACTGCAAACAGCAAACTATATGTCTCACTATATGATACTGCGGTTGCCTTTGCTGGAACTGATGTTGTGAAAGACTTTGCTGGCACTCCTGCTGATGCAACTGTGAGTAGTGTGGCAGACATTGACGATTCTGACTGGTTGATGAAGGATAAGGCACTTTCTGCATCAACCTACGAAAAGATCGGTGGTCTTGTTCTTGGTCCTGACCAGAACCTTGCAGTTCAAGCACCCACAGGTGCAGTTGCGTTCTCACTATTCGGTTTCACAGAGACAGTCTAAATACAACTAGGAAGCATCTAGGAAATGGCACTATCAAGACTCAAGAATATTATCACGTCCAAAACTGGACGTATCATTTATGTATCGTCCGATGACTTTGATGCATCAGACTCTATTGACAATAGAGGTAACTCAACACTTCGACCCTTCAAAACAATTCAGAGGGCACTTCTTGAGGTCTCTAGATTTTCATATCGTGCGGGTCTAAACAACGACTCGTTTGACTCGTTCACGATTCTTCTATATCCTGGTGAATATATTGTTGATAACCGTCCTGGTCTTTCGGACTACAATACAATCACAGCACTGACTGATTCGTCTAACCTTGACATTACATCAGTCAACAACGAATTTTATAAGTTTAACTCTGTTGATGGTGGTGCAATCGTTCCTAGAGGTTGCTCTATCGTTGGTATGGACCTTCGTCGTACTAAGATTATTCCTAAGTACGTTCCCTACCCTTCCTATAACGAAGCATCTGGTGCTTTTGCTAACACTGACACCCTAGCAGCACAGTTGGGTGTTTCTTATAACAACGAACCAGGCAGATCTTCAATCTTCCGTATTACTGGTGGATGTTACTTCTGGCAGTTCACTCTTCGTGATGGTGACAATAATGGTGTTTACTATAGAGAAGATGACTTCTCCCAGTTGACTGCACCTAACTTCTCACACCACAAACTAACTGGTTTTGAGTATGCATCTAAGACTGACCTAGATCTGTACTACCAGAAGATCTCGAAAGCATTCATTCAGATTCCTGACACCTCTGGTGTTATCTCCAACGACCAGATTCAGACTCGTGTTGAGGAAAACCGTATCGTTGGTCCTATCTCCGACGTGTTCGCAATCGGTTCTATTGTTCGTAACGGTACTACTGCTATTGCATCAACTGTTGACTCTGCTGGTCAACCTACCAACCATGGTTTCTCTGTGGGTGTGTCGGTTAACATCTCTGGTGCAGACGTTGATGCTAATGGTAACCTCTACAATGGTTCGTTCATCGTTACATCAGCATCTGGTAACCAGTTTACATATCAGATGGCAAATGCTCCTGCTGCAAACGCATCAGGTACAAACATTGAAGTCCGAGTTGAGATTGATACTGTTGACTCGGCATCACCATATATGTTCAACCTATCCCTGAGATCTACTTGGGGTTTGAATGGTATGCACGCTGATGGTTCTCGTGCTACTGGTTTCAAATCAATGGTTGTGGCACAGTACACTGGTATCTCACTACAGAAGGATGACCGTGCATTTGTGAGGTGGAATGGTTCTACCTATGTCAATGCAAGTTATGGTGATGGTGCACACCTAGATGGTGATGCTAAGTATCGAAAAGGATGGGGACACGTTCACGTCAAGTGTAGTAACGACGCATTCATTCAGGCAGTGTCTGTGTTTGCTGTGGGTTACGAAAGACACTTTGAAGCAGAGAACGGTGGTGACATGTCTATCACCAACTCTAACTCCAACTTTGGTAATACATCGTTGAGATCTGTTGGTTTCAAAGCAACAGCATTCAACAAAGATAACTCAGGTAGGATCACACACATCCTACCACCTAAGTCAATCTCTCATGGTACTATCACTCTGACGAATGTCAGTGGTACGTTTATTCCTGGTCAGACAGTTAATCAAGAAAACAATCCTGGTATCACTGGTGAGATTGTCTCTTGGGATGCTTCAACAGGAACTCTAGTTGTTGACCAGATTACTGGTGATTTTGTTTCTACTGGTTCAACATATAGAGTCTATTCTGGTACAGATCCTGCTAATGGTGGTACTAACTTTGGTGAACCAACCACTTGGGTGAGAGCAGTCAAAGAGGTGAACATTAACTGGGTGTCTCTTGATATTCAGCAGACTCTTACCAATGGTCAGATCAACCCTGGTACTGGTGTTGAGAATAGACTGTATCTGTATGGTTACACCACTGCCAATGGTTATTCTGCAACAGCAGGTCCATCAACCAAACTACAAGGTTTTAACATTGGTGGCAGAGACAATGATAGAATCTATGTTCCTCTATATGTTGACCCTGCTATCATTCCTAACACTGGTCTGAGTGCTCCTGGTTTCAAAGTTTATTCATCCGAGATCTACACAACAGGTGGATATAATCCTGTTCAGTGGGACTCACAGAATGGTCAATGGTATATTCGTACCAATGACATCAACATTTATGGTGTCATTAGTGGACAGTCATCACAAGGACAATACTACAATTCTATTCAGTTCTCAGGTATTTCCTATGTGAGACGTATCCCAGACACTAGAACTCTTACAGAAAGAACCTACCGTGTCAGATATGTTATCCCATCTAGCAGAACAAATCCTCTGCCTCGTACACCAATCACTGGTTTTGTTGTACAACCAGTTTCTACAGGATCTACCAACCCAGTGTACGACAATACTTTCTACATTTATGACGTAGAAGAGTATCAAGCATACGAAGCAGGTGTGTCGGATGGTATCTATTACATGACTCTATTGAAGGGTAATGTAACACCATCCACACCAAACTTTAACGATAGAAAGTTCTCACAACAAACAACAGAAGTTTATCCTGGTTTCGATAGAGACAATCCTAAGGATGACCCTGATGCTGCTGTGTCTGTTGCAGATAACCAGACTATTGGTCTTGTGTATGCAACAGATGGTCAAGGCAACAAAGATAATAAACTATCAATCACTAAAGAATGTATTCTCGAATTCCTGGATGAGGCAAAGAATAACCTCAACTATGATTCAGTAAATGAGAAACTGACATTTGGTGGTGTTGATTACTTCATCAAGTCTAAGATTGGTGATACACCAGAGAACCGTGCAGTTCCTTTGAATGCACTATCTCCATATCCTGGTTTCGACGTTGAACTTCGTCGTCACTCAATTCTGAGATCTGGTAACCACACCTTTGAATATCTTGGTTTCGGTCCTGGTAACTATTCAACATCATTCCCATCCACTCAGAACAGAGTGTTGACAAAAGAAGAAGTTCGTTTGTCACAGTCGGTCAAAGAGAATGGTGGTGTTGCTTTCTACTCAGGTCTGAACTCTAACGGTGAACTGTATATTGGTAACAACGTTGTCAACCCAATTACAGGTCAGGTCACATCCGAAGATATTGCAACCCTGAATATTGTTGGTGAAGAAGGTACTCAGGTGGATACATTCACTGAGGTTACTATCTCCGACCGTTTGACAGTTCTGGGTGGTGATGGTAACAACCTGGATTCTACATTCTCTGGTCCTGTTAACTTCCAAAACACCATCAACGTGCAGGAAGGTGTGTTTAACAACCTACTGCTGAATGATACTCTAGGTCAAAACGTTCGTAAGTTCTTCCTAGCACAGGAAGATGCTGCTAACCCTGGATTCCCTGATGTTGATACAACACTAGCATATAACCAGGGTGACGTTTGCTATAATATCTCTGTGGGTCCTGGTGGTAACCTGGGTTGGGTCTACATTAACGGTAACTGGGTGCAGTGGGGTATCACTGACATCGGACTGTTTAATGTTCTTGGTAACCAACTGGGTCTAGGTAGATCACCCACAGCAGGTTATACTCTAGATGTTCTTGGTAATGTTCTGGTTGATGGTAACTTGAATGTTACAGGTCAAGTTGGTTTTGCTGGTAAGTATGGCAGCAGATCCTACGTTGGTAATGGCACAGTTGGACCCTTTGATATTCGTGATCCCGCATCACCTCTACCTGCAGGATATAATCACAATATCAACACTATTCTAGTGTTCTTGAATGGTGTTTGTGCTAAACCTCAGACTGATGCTGTTACTGATCCTGGTGACTACACTGTTGTGAATAATCAGGTGGTATTCACTTCGGCAATCCCTGCTACTGTTCGCATCGTTATTAGAGAATTCCCCATCTAAATAACTCTATAAACTAAAGAAAAATGCCAGCACCCTCCTCTCCGCAGTCAACTCCTATCCTGTCGGTTATTAACCAGTCGAACATTCAAGACGACGGTGTTACACCTAATAAGATACAGGATGACGGTGAATATACTATGGGGTCTTTGACCCTGGGAACTGCTGCTGGCAATTTTTTGAAACTGCCTGTTCTCACAGCAGCACCAACAGGGATCACACCAACCTCAGGTGTTACATATTATGATTCTAATGAAGAACGACTGAAAATCTATTCTACTACTGACGCAGGTTATCTAAATATTGCAAAAGGTAGAGATATTGACACAGTTACTACCTTTAAGATTCTGGATAATGGTGATATTGAGATGAAGAAGTTTTATCCTCAGTCGCCAGATGGTGAAACTCTAGAGTATGACGACGATGACTTCGACGTGGTGTCATTGATTGGACTAGAAGCAAATGCTGAACTGTCCTCAACAAACGGAAACCTAGTATTTAACCTACCATAATGGCAATTCTCGGGAAACTACATTTTAACAAGACTGGTGCTTGGAAGATTTCTACCGCATATAAAGTGGACGACATGGTTAGATACCATGAGTCCACTTGGTTGTGTAAGGTTGCACATACATCATCCAATGCAAATCATCCTGAGGCAACTGGTCAGGCAGTCTGGCAGGAGTGGTCTCCTGGTTTTGGTCAGTATGATAGATCTGCTCCTATTAGATGGCAGATGGAAACTCAGGAGAGTAGCACTACGATCAACTCCTGGCAAGGTAATGCATCAACACCCGCACCTGATACAATTAGAATCTGGCAGCACAGATTTCAAACAGGGCAAAAGATTGTCTTTGATTACAATCCACTCTTCTTAGCAGAGTATGACATGGAAGGTGGTAAAGAAACCATCGACAATTACAGCAGAAAAACCACAAGACCTACCTATGAGGTAGATAACTACGAGAGCATTGGTATTTTCCGTAAGAGAGAATACTATGTGATCAAGGTTGATGCTAATAACATCAAACTAGCACTTACAAAGACAGACGCAACTAACGGCACTGCCATTACAATGACAGATGCTAATATGTCTTCTGGTGCAAATAAAGAACTCCCCATGTATTTGTATCCTGAGGAGTATGTGCATTGGAATAAAGAAGAGACATACGAACCTGGAGATATTGTCAAGTATCACGATACAATCTTCATCTCTAAGACATCACACTCTGGTCAAGTTCCTATTCACACCGACTATGAGTATGTCTATCAGGTAAGACAAGTTGGTGGTGTCTATCAAATCTCCACTGATGGTGGTGCAACATATGTTACTCAGGCAGAACTGAATCTGGTTAGAGGTAATACTTATTACTTCGATCTGTCTGATACTTCATTGGCAACTCATCCATTCAAACTATCAACATTACCTGATGGTGCAATCAGTCCTGGTCTGAAGATTCAAAACATTTCATATGCAGTGCCTTGGAATGTTAAGCAACCTTCTGTTTATAGTGGTACAGCTTCTGAGTATTCAGGTCCTCCAACTCAGACTGATTTGATTGACTATGGTCAACCTGCACAAGGAACTGCTGGTGCATATTTAAGAATCTATGTAACCGAAGGTTTCCACTACGACGAGATCTACTATTATTGCGATAACCACCCAAATATGGGCGGTAAAATGAATGTTGAAGATCTCCGTGAGGATATCGAAAGAATGAATATGGGTATTAACTTTACCCGTCCTATCACAGATAGATATCTTCAAAACTACTATAGTGCAACTGATGCATTGTATGTGTATAAGGTAAGATGGATCTTTGAATCTCCTGATGCTCGTTCAGTGACAGAACAATACAATCAAAGTACATCAGAACCTAGAGAACAGCAAGGTTTCCGTCAGGTTTCATCGAGAGGTAGATTCCAGATTGATATTGGTGATGGTCAGGGATGGCAGAGATGGGAAGAACTGAAATGGATTCCTGGTAAAGCATATAAGTTTGACCTGAGTGATGTTTCTATGGAGAGATTCTCATTCAAGTTCTCTACTACTGCTGATGGTACACATGGTGGTGGTGTTGAATACACAAGTAATGTTTCCGAAGGTGGTACACCTGGACAAAAGGATGCATTCATTCAGATCAATACTTCTGCTACTGTCCCTGGTACAAATATCGATCTATACCTATATTCACCTGAACAGAAAGGTGCAGGTATTAAGTTCAGACAGATTCGTGTTGGTATGATCGACCGCATGAATCGTACCTATTGGGATATTGTTGCTCGTGGTGAGAACGATTACAGATATGCACATAAGTGGTTCTCTCAGTATGGCATGGCACCTGAGATTCAAAGAGATGGTGCATTTAGACAGGAAGATTCACCTTGGGGTGATCCTGATGCACCAATCTATGTCAGATCTCTTACATTTGATGCCACAACTGCTGGTGGTATAGTTGCTGGTAACTCTATTACTATTCCTGATCACAAGTTGGAAACGGGACAACCTGTTAGATATTTGTTCCCCTCTGGTGGTTCGGGTATCATGACTGGTGGTACTGGTGCTATCAAATATATCATCAAACTGAACAATGATACTATTCAGATTGCAACAAATGAAACTAATGCAATCAATGGAACTGCTGAAGGTTTGTTTGCTCAAGGTACAGCAGGCACCAATAATGTCAACAACTTCCATGCTATCGTTGAGGAAAGACTACCTTGCTCCCCTGGTGATAAACTAGGATATGCATCTGAAGGTAATGGTGCAGGTCAAAACCACTCAGTTAAGTACATCACTAGAAATGGTGGTATTGCTCAGTGGGGTCGTGACTACATGAATAATCTGATGGGGTTTAACTCAGCAGATTGGTCTAACAGAATGCCTGCACTTTCTGTGGTGAATCACCATGACTGGGAGCAAGGTCTACTACCTACTCCTGATGGTGCTCCTCCTAAGTGTACTATGTTGCTGACAGGTTGGAGATCAATGCTTGCATTGTTCAATAACGGTGAAGTCCATCACGTTGGTTATGGTAGTCACGGACAGAATGGTATTGGTGATGACAGTATGCCTGAAGGATTTGTGCGTGTTGGTTATGATGGAGCACGTAGAAATCGTGGTCTACAAATGACTTTCAAGGGTAAGAAGTGTGTTAGAATTGCTTCTTCCATGGAGAATGGTAACAGTGCTCACCACAACTGTGCACTGATTGAGAATGAAAGAGGAACTCTAGATCTTTACACCTGGGGATATAATGAATATGGTCAATGTGGTCATGATTTCACTAGTAATCATCTAGGTACTCCTCGTCAAGTTGAGTGGGATGAAGGTCGTCGTGGTCGAATCATTGATGTTTGGGCAAAAGGTGGTTCTTATGGTTCAACCTATGTGTTGACAGACTATGGTAGAATGTACACCTGTGGTTATAATGCTCACGGTGAACTTGGTCTTGGTGATACTACTAATAGAGATCAATTTGAGACTGCTACTGCACTAAACTGGGGCATTTCTGATACACAATCTGATTGGTCAAAGAGACCTCGTAAGTTTGTGATGTATGGTTTCCATAATGTGAAGTCATGTGCAATGCTCCAAGCAAACAATCAGGTTGTGACTTGGGGTAGAAACGATAACGGACAATTAGGACGTGGTAGTACATCAACACAGTCAACTCCTGGTACAGTTACTGATTATCTAAATGCCACTCCCTCTGATGTTGTGAATATCTGGGGAACAGGTGGTGATAGATATAGTGCACTATACATGTCTCGTGGTACTAGCAGAGATGATAACTATCTCTGGGGTGCAGGATATAACAGTTATCGTTATATGATGAATGGTAGTTCCAGTAATAATACTACTGGTACATTTACTGATTTTGCAGGTAACAGTGCAACTTGGGATACTAGAAAGTTCTCACCTTGTAGAAAAACTGCTGAAACTGATACTGATCGTCTAGATTCCAATATCACTGACCCTAACACAGATGCATCCAGAAACATTACTGGATATGGTCAGGGTTCTCATGGTAATAGATTTGTGAGAAACGTCCACTTTATTAGAGGTTGTGGATATACTGGTGGTAATGGTCAGTATTGGGGTGGTGCTATCTATTCTAATGACCCCCTACATAATCCTGGTTACTGGTTGTTCTTTGGTAGAAACTCTGGTGGTTGGGCATCTAATGGATATTCTGCGGGTCAGTTTGATAGAAGACGTTGTGATCCTTATGGTTCTTCCGATAATAACATTAGAAGAAATGCTAACGCATCAATTCAAACTCCTGGTGTTTACTCACCTGAAGAGTTTGATCTTCAACTAGTTCATGACTCTAGTTCTAGTATTAGCACAATGTGGGTGCACAGACCTACAGGAACTTGGTGGTGTAATGGTCCTGGAAGTTACTACTTCCCCAATGTCCATAACAACGCACAATATGTCATGAGTTACAACCCATACTGGTGATAAATACACCAGGGATAACGACAAACTAATAAGATTCAAACGAAATGGTAGCAATCAACGTCGGCAAAATCAAACTATTTCATCGCGGTGCTTACTCCGACTCAACTGTGGGTGGGTATAAGAAAGACGATGTTGTGTACTTTGAGGGGGGAACTTATGTTTGTACTAAGGACACCAGCAGTACAATTCAAGATGATGAAAAACTAGTCAGGGATGACTGGGATGAACCAGATCGTAAGATCATTAACATCGAATACTGGGACCAGATCTCTAACGGTTTCCGTTGGAGAGATGAGTGGGAGAAAGATACTCAGTATTACTGGGGTGATGTTGTTCGTCGTAACAATTCATCCTACTATTGCATCAAGATGAATACTGAGGTCGATCCTCAGTTTGACTATGAAGGTGCTTGGGATGACTTCATGAAGGGTGACACTATCCCTAAGGATAAGAGAACCCTCATGCTACAGGGTGAGAGTCCTATTGATTGGTTTGGACACCCTAATCTAACAGGTAGAGTTACTGCCGTTGAACTTACTCTAGACAATGTTCAGAACGAAGATGAGTGGAGATACCTGAACAATGGTTGGGAGTATGGTGGTGGTAATGGTACAGATAGCACTGTAGATATTGAAACTTCTACAGGTGATGCTACTGCACGTTTCGTCTATTATTCTGCTGGTTCTGAAACTGGTAAGAAGAAAGTCTTTATCCGTTACGAAGAACGTAATCCTATTACTGGTGTGATGGAGACTAACTCCACACTGGGTAATTTTGATGTTGGTGACACCATTCGTGTCAAAGCAGAGACTGCATGGGTAACTGCAACAGCATATTCTGTTGGTGATATTGTCACTAATGGCAACTTCAGATATGTTTGCACCATTGCTGGTACTTCTGGTGGCACAGCACCTACACACATTGGTAATGTTGTGCAGTCTGATGGTGGTTGTACTTGGGATTACTATGGTCGTTCCTCACCACTTGGTGCTGCTGCGGTTAACCTGACAGCAGAGATCGTATCTATCAGATATAGAAGATACGAGGCTAATATGCCCTGGAATATCCCTGAGCATACCAGAGTTCCTTGGTTCTCTTATGCTTGTGCCAACACATCTGCGGCATATCGTGGTGGCATTAGATTCATTGATGGTAATGGAGACTATCGTGCATCTGGTGAACCATCATCTTACAATACAGATGGTAACAACAATCGTAACTGGAACAACCGTAAGTATCCAGAACACATGAAGCAGTTCTACGAAGGTAAGAACGTAGACATTCGTGGTAACATTCGTCCCATTGATAAGGAAAATAAGAAGTTTGTTTTCTCTCATGAAATCAATAGAATTGATGAGAGAGATAAGAGTAATAATGGTGAGATGTACACTCAGTATGAGTCATCTACACAAGCATATAAGAATCATAGTGCATGGGATCAGATGCCTACCAGGCATCCTAAGGTCAAGCAGTTATGTACTGCAATGTATTGGACTGGTCTCCTCTATACTGATGGATCTGTTGGTGTTGTAGGTCACGGTGGATCGTATAAGACTGGTGTTGGTAATAATAGTGAGACTTATGCTGGTTCGTATCACCTAGGACGTGAGCATTTTGATGGTCGTCGTATTGTCAAGATTTCAACTACTGGTACTAATAGTGATAGTAATAGTGTTACTATTGCATGTCTAGATGAAGAGGGTGAAATTTGGTTGTGGGGTTATGGTGGTAGAGGTCAAATGTCTCAAGGTCGTGAACCTTGGATGATTTCATCTCCCCATAACGTTGACAACTCAAATGACCAAGCAACTTATGGTAATGGTAGAAATAATAATGGTAGATATCCTCATAAACTAGCAAGAGAGATCTTCTTCCGTCCTAACGTCGTTCTATATGACACTGATTCACCTACTGCTGCTGATCAAAAAGGTGGTGCAGCAGACATCGGCGTGGGTGATCCTTCATTCGATCTAGATGTTCAGGGTAGAAATCCTGGTAAGAGAATTATTGACATCTGGGGTTCTGGTGGAACATACGGTTTCTGGTGTGCTATCGACGAGGATGGTGAGATTTGGACCTGGGGTTCTAACGACCGTGGTCAACTAGGATATAACTCTCGTGGTTATACTATCCAAGCATCAACTGGTGCACAAGCACTGAATATGCAGATGCCTTATTCTACTTGGGGTGATAACAACCGTGACCAAGAATATGGTGGTTGCCCTCGTAGAATCTCTGAGGTCATCTTTGCTGAGATGTTTGGTTACAAACCTAAGACTAACTGGGCAACATTCGGTGGTATTCAGAAGATTGCCATGGGTGGTGATGCTGATGATGGTATTAGAATGTATGTTCTAGACGGTCAGGGTCAAGTTTGGGTCTGCGGTCATGGTAACAATGGTGCACAAGGTAGAAACTGGGATAACCATACTTCTCAGCAGAGAAGAATGTATCCTTCTTCTCTAAACTCTCAGGGTGATAGCAGCACTAACAGAACTTCTGCAACTGGTGCAGTTATTGATAATACAGACCATGATGATGGTGTGAGCAGCAGAAACAGAATATTCATTAGTCATAATAATACTTGGACTAATGGTTATTATGCTATTATCTCCAATCCTACTGGTGACAGAAAGGAAAGTTTCTACTACGGCAACAGAGATAACACTGCTGATCCTTCTGGTTATGGTTCTAGTGGTAGATTGTATAGCATCAACCGTAGCAATCTGAACTCTAGGATGTATGGTAACTATCCTAGAAACTCACCCGTGCATCAATATGAGGGTAATATGTACCGTAACTCATATTTGCATGACTGGTGGCAAGAAGGTGAGATTACTAACATCTGGTACTGTTCAGTAAGAGGTGAGCATACATTCTATTATCGTGCAGAACCTTGGAATGGTGGTGCAGCAACTGCATATGGTAAGAGAAACTATCGTGAGAAGTTCTCTGGTGATGTTGATGCATATAAGGGTTGGTGCCGTACTTATGGTGTAGGTTACAACGGTCGTTATCATATCTCTAACACAAATGAGACTGATCAAATGTCACTGCCTGTGTGCGTGATGAGTATGTATGACGTTGCAGTCTATAAGTGCTCTGGTGATGATGGTGCAATCTCAGTTTATCCTCTGACTGATCAAAACGAACTCTATGCTGGTGCATGGAATGGTTATGGTCAGCATGGTAATGGCACCACTAATGATCAGTCTGGTGCTGATTGTCGCAATGAATCATTCGGTCAGAGATCTCCTGGTGGTATTCATGCAGGTGAGAATACTCCTATCAATACCATTACTCGTGTTGGTGCAAGAGGCACACAATGTGGTCCTGGCATGTCATTCCTGATTGGTCAGGGTAATAGTTATGAACCACATTATTGTCATTCCTATCATCGTGACAATCCTGAGTACAATCAATCTCGTTGCGGTATTGATGAATATACTACCACTATTCACCTCATCAGTATGGTGGGTTTCCGTGATGACTCGAATGGTCGTATTCTGATTGGTGATGAGTATATTGATTATCGAGACATTGATACTGGTCCTAATGGTCAACATTGGATTTTGAGAAGATGTACTCGTGGTGTTGCTGGTACTGTTCCTCAACGTCACGAAAGAGGTGCTGAGGTTAGATTCCAAGTTAAAACTACAAATAATACTGGCACTGGTACACATAACAACAGTGGCAATGGTAATGTCAACTGGACAGGTGGTTTCCCTTACTATGGTTGGATGCAGATCAATGATGAAATCATCAGATTCCGTTATCGTAGTGAAACTCGTCTCGACTATGTTGAGAGAGGTTGTTTCGGTACATCAGCACAAGATCACCCCAATGGTTCTAATATCTTCCTAATTGCTGTCCAAGAAAGTGATGGTTCGGCATATGGTGGCATTACTGGTGGTGATGCTCAGAACGATAGTAATGCTGAATGGCCCATTGCACAGATGGAACACTTTGGCAACAGAGGATATTTCCAAACTGGTAATCAGAGAAACGTTCTGTGGTTAGACAATACTATTACTTACGATCCTGCAATTTATTACCATTCTAGTTGGCAGAATAGAGGTGGATGGAATACTAACAATAGAATGACCAGCATTTCATTCGATCAATACAACACCAGACGACATCATTGGCAGTGTGGTGCTGTTGTTGAAAAGACTGTAAACTCTGATGGCAATTCATTCGTTACTACCACACAATCCTATCAGGGTTCTAATGGTAACGCAGTTAATGGCACTTCACTAACAGTTCCTACAGTGTATTTCCCTGCACGTTGGGCACGTTGGGAAGGTGATAACTACATTGCTGCTGATACTGCAACTGGTACACCTACATCAGGTAATCCAGTGAGAACCATGGAGGCAAATCATGGTGGTTGGAGAGAGAACTTCCAGATCTTCTGGTTAGCAATGAACGCAGATAATGCGTACCATTTGCCTATCCAAGACAATGCATATTGGCCCAAGGGTGGTAACCACCGTCTTGCAGTTGGTCGTGAGTCTATGTACATCAACCGTACATCTTATGATGAGTTCTATTACACTAATGATGGCAACCTTGACTATTCATGGACTAACAAGTTCATTGATGTCAGAAGAAGAAATGAAGGTTTCGGTGGTAACAGATGGTTGTATAATGGTGTGATGGCAACACACTGGAGACATGTTGGTAATGGTACTGAACAAGTTACATCACAGACTTATCTCCACTTTGCACCTAACTGGTCCAGAATGGGTATCTATCGTCTGCAAAATGCCAAGAGAAGATATAATTCTTGGGAGTGGGGTGGTACTGATCAACAGTACACATTTGGTTGGCAGAATACTGAGAAGAGAAGATACATGGACTTGTATAACAAGACCAATGTAGATAACGATTACTTCTTCCGTAACCACTATCTGAGTGATAAGCAACATACTCAGAGAATGGCACAACGTAGAGTCATTCATGGACACTACGGATCTGGTAGAGATTACTGGTGGTCACATGGTGCACCATTTAGAATCAATGATCTATCCTCTAACTACACACGTTGGGGTTATGACATCTACGGTGAGAACTGGGAGAGAGTCAAGTATGTTGCACACGATCAGGATGCATATCAAGGTTCTAACACCACTCAAACTTACTATGTGAGAGTGAATGGTGATAACAAGTTTGAGATTTCAACTGATGCAGCATTTACTATTCCTTATCTGAGACCACACATCCGTCTTGCTAGAAACACTACCTATCGTTTCGTTCAGGCAGATGCTTCTAACGCAAATGTGAGATTCAAGTTCTCATATGTTGATGATGGTATGTGGAATGAAGTTCCCTCACTTCCTATTCAAGGTAGTAACTCAGGTGCAACCGTTAATTATAACGGAACACCTGGAGATGGCAACGCAAGTACATACACAGAGATCAACGTTGATAGAACTTGGCCCGATGGTGGTATGCCATTCGTCGAGTCTGGTATTTTCTACTATGGTGCTCCTCACGGACATTCTGCAGGTGGTCATACTCACAACGAAGCACATCCTGAAATGGGTGGTGAACTCTCAGTTGGTTCATTCACTCGTAGATGGTATGTCCGTTGGAACAACAATACCGAGAGATTTGAATACAAACCTTACAAAGAGTATCTTGTCAACCCAACAACAGGATCTGGTAGCAACACAGTTGGTTCACAGTCCTACAATGGTGATGGTCAGAACGTAACTGCACAACGTATTGTTGCAATGGCAGTGAACAGCATGACTGGTGATATGCACGGTGATGGTGTATGGAACGCAGCACTAAATGACTCTCAAGGTGAAGTTCCTATGCAAAAGGGTGAGATCTGGAGATTTGATGTTTCAGATCCTTCTATGCAAGGTCACAGATTTGCAATCTCTGAGCAACCTGATGGCACCTGGGGTGGTGGTGAAGAACTATTCAATATGACTTGGCACGTTGGTACAGTTGGCACCCGTGGTGCTGAAGTTATCTACGTTCCTAATCATACCTGGGCACCTGCAACTATCCCTGCTAACACACCCATCAAGGATGTGAGAGATAGTGTTTTTGGTGATGGTTATCTGAGTCTGTCTGATGATCAAAAGGCACGTTACTTTGAGAATCGTCTACCTTTGGTGGCAAACCAAGTTTATACATATGATATGACTAGACCTGGAGCAGGTGTTACAATTAACCTTGTGCAGCAGAGTTCAGTCACCAGTATCGATGGTATCAATCTTGGTCAAGAATATTGGGTCAGAGATGAAGGTAATTCACAATTCCGTGTCACTGACCAATATTCAGGTAGTAATATCAGTCTATCCAATATGGTCACAACTGGTTGGCAAGGTTGGTATCGTGTTCCTGTCTATGCATTCTTTGAATCAGAATATGATAGATATTTCTATCATAAGGTGAAGACACCTCACGGTTATTCTAAACAGATTCGTGACTTCTGTCCTGTTGGTTACTACGATGGCAGTTCTTCACACGTTCCCAAGACACTGATTCTCATGGGTAACTCTCAACTCTTCCAATTAGGTAGAGGTTATGCATACAATGGTCACACAAACAACTCTAACACTTATCACATGTTCCCCGTCTCTGGACAAAACTAATGGCAACTTATAGATTATTTTCATACCGTCAAGTTAGACCTACTCCTGAGGAAATTGCAGATAGTGAAAACTTCTACTTTCCTTGGGAGAGTGTCTCAACAACACCTACAATCCTAACAGAACCCAAGACTGTCACTCAAACTGAAGTATTTCAACGTGATGGTGAGGATGTAGAGGAAACTATTGAATACACCCTAGAAGCAGGTGATATTGATCCTGCTTGGATGGAAGTTGCTAACTGTACACACATGATTGAGTTGTGTTTACTTAGAGGTGAAGATGACACCGAAGTGCATATGGAACTAGAGTATTTTGATGATGTGGATGAAGATGGAGTTCCTTTTGGAAATCAACGTGAAGTTGAAAAAACTGTAACCACTGAATTATATTGGAGACGTTATGTTCTCTGCTGTGAGCATTGCGTATCATATAAACTTCCTGATAGATTTGAGGCACGATATGAAGATGTTGGCATCCTGGATGATCAGACTCTGAGAAACATCTATGAACTGTCATTTATTGATATTGAACCTCTAAAGGTTGGTGATGATTCACAACTAAATACTTTGGGACTTCGTAATATAAATTGGGAAACAACTGTTCCCTATGTGTCACCAGATGTGTCAAGGGCACCTAAAGAACCTGAAGCACCTGGACCCGAAGGTGGAACTAATACCGAAGGACAAGCAGAAGAATGAACCTCAACGACTTTCGTTCACTAAGACATACCTATGCTGGCAGGTGGAGTGATACTCAAACCTACAAGAAAGGTGATATTGTCAAACATGGCAACCAAACTTACGTCTGTACTAATCCTGTACTAGACGAGAAGCATGTCTATGGAAACGAATACTCACCACGAAATGCCTTCCGTGATGGTTTCAAATACTGGAAACCTATCCAAGAATCTAACAACTATCAAGGACGTTGGGGTAGAAAGAAAGAGTATCAACGTGGTGATATTGTAGAATTTCAGGGTGAGCAGTGGTTGTGTGAATCAGATAATCGACCCTGCAATGATAATCCTGTCTATTTGAATGGAGGTCGTAATCCATACTGGAGACCTATTCTTACAAGTCCTAGAGGTAATAATAGAAGAAGTTTCTGCACATTTGGTCAGACTAATCCACTAGGTTGGACCCGCAACATGGGTTATAGTGGTGATGATGATATGAGAATGGGTGGTACTTATCAACAATGTACTGCCATTGATGATGATGGGATGCCCGCAAAATGGGGTAGAACTTATGGTTTCTCTCCTAACTTGATGGGTCTAGGTGAAAACTATAACTGGACTGGTGGACAAGGTTATGGTATGCACTGGGCAAGAACAACTCCTGGTCTAGATTTCTGGGATTGGTATGCTAACCGTCGCAGATCTATCACTGGTGATATGCCTAAGTGTGTGCAGATGAAGGAGTGCTGGGATGGTGCTGCTTGGTTGTTTGACAATGGTGAAATGTACTACACTGGGTACAATTCACATGGACAAAGAGGTGAGGGACATACATCAACTCGTGGTGAACGTGTTGCACGTCCTGGTAGAGATGAGAACGTAATTTGGGATGATGAGCACATCATGCGTGATCATTTCATCATTAAGATGGATAGCACTGCTTCAGGTACTAATAACAGATCTGGTGGTTGTTGGTATGCACTAACTGATGAGGGTAGACTATTCGGATGGGGTCACAATAACTATGGTCAAGTTGGTGATGGTTGGACAGATAATAGACAGAGACCTTATTACATTGACAAGAAGTTCTTCGATTCTAAGAGAATCGTTGACATGTATGCATCAGGTAACGATTATGAATTTTGCGTTGCTATTGATGAAGATAATCAACTGTGGTCCTGGGGTTACAACGGTAACGGTGGTCTAGGTATTGGTTCATTTGAGAATACTAGAAGACCTACAAGAATTAAGTATGACTTTGAAAAATACGGTGGTATTAAGAAGATCATTCCTAAGGGTAAGAACGCATACAATACGATCTGGGTTCTTACACATGATGGTACAATTCATACAGTTGGTTATCACAACGAATATAGTATCCAGAGTCCTCAACGTAACTGGACTACATCTTGCTGGTTCATGCCACTGCAACGTCAGATCATGGCAAATCTCCAGAGAGATTTTAATCTGACACCTAGAGAAATTGGTGGTGCACATGAGATCTGGAATAATGCAGAAGATTTCTGGATTGTTGGTCACAGATATTATCAAATCATCGTCAAAGAGAGAAACACAGGTGCACTTTACTCCTGGGGTTACAACGATGATTATGCACAACTCTACAACCGTTCACATCAGGACGCAAACGATAGAGAGCAACTGTGGAATACCACTACATATCATCCCAAACTGATGATGGTTGATGGTCAAGATATTAGACACATCGGTAGAGCACACCGTGATGGTAACAGAATGATCATGGCAGTGGATGAATGGGGCAAAGGTATTGCCTGGGGTGATAACAACTCTGGTTCTAGAGGTCAAGGTAATCCTAACTACACACTAGATGATAGATACCGTCGTTACGGTCAGATGATCGAACACACCGAACTAAATGGTGAAACAGGTCATCCAATCGTGCCCAAGTTCAAGTCAAGAATCATGGACATGAAGGGCACAATCGGTGGTGATATTGGTGCTGATTCAGGTGCTGGTTTCATTCTAGATTCCATGGGTATGATTCAATATTGTCAGTACGATTACTGGTACTATAACTACGATAGGTCTGCAATGCAGGACCAGAGTAATAGAAGATACCCCAACTACAGTTACCTAACCTATTGACGGTCAAATAACTGGCACATAACCTGAGCGCACAGGAAATATGGGTGCTATCCTATACAGGTACTGCACCCCCATTTGACAAATGCCAATGATTACCCTTATTATGTCTGATGATGGAGAAATCCTTGCTTCTGATACTTTCGAGACGGACTATCTTGCTGAGGCAGTTAGAAAGTACGATGAGTTTCTGAATAAGGGTGGTTTTGTGCTACCTGGACCCTTGGGTTTTGATGTCAAACCAGCATCTGAACAAAAGAAAGATGCTTATCAAGAAATCCTAGAATACTACAAGAATACTAATCAATATGGAAACATCGATCTTTGAGCATGTCCTAGATCTTAATGATGTGAACACCTGGAAAGACATCTGGGGCAATCCTATCAAACGGGGTGCCCCAGTTGTTGTCATTAAAAGTGATAAAGGTGTGCCATGTCATGCTGCCCGAGTGGTAGGAAAAGATCCATGGAAACAACTCCAGCGCACAGGATCTGCTGATCTAAAGTTACGGACACCTGATAGTTTTGCAAAGTCAGTGCTTCAACATGCTTTAACTAAAAAGGAAAAGTATGAACATTCACGGTCATTATTGCATGACTATTATAGACATGTCATCAAGAAAGGTTGCGACAATCCTAACTGTCAATACCATAGAAATGGTGAACTGGTGTTCAAGAACCATCCAGAGTTTATGAATCTGAGTGATGATGAACGGTATGAGATTGCCAGTAGGCAATTTGAATGGAATCACCTTGATCGTGATGACAAATACATGGAGGTTGCCAAACTCAGAAACAACGTCAAATGTTCATGGACTGAGGACAAACAAAAGTTCTGGTTGAAGCAAATGTATAAAGAAATCCTTAAATGTGAACTATTATGCTGTAATTGCCACCGTATTAAGACTAATATAGAAGGTCATTATTCAAACCAGAAGATCTTTGCCAGTAATTATGAAGATTATTGCAAAGAGAATGACATCCCTCAGGACTATTATTATCATCAGTGGACAAAACTATGGAGTTAGGCACTATGCACCAAGTCTTCTTTCAAAGAGGAAACGTCAGAGATCCCAACTGGGATTCGGGTTATCTAAAACTCGCAGATGCTCAGAAAAGAGTTGATGAATTAGAATCAATGTTCTTGCAATTAAACTCTTCCGATGCTAAAGTCTGGATTGAATCAACGGAGAAAGATCAAGGTGTCTAGTGACTCTTTTGTCCCAGGATTGTGGTGTGATTATGATGATCACCACGGTTATATCAGATTCGTGTGTGAATCGTATGTGACATTATGCATTTCAAGTAAACCCAGTGAAGACGAAAATGCTAGACGCAATCTCAATGAGTGTTGCATCGTAGTGTATAAGGAAGACTGGAATCGTATCATTCCATGTGTAACAAGTGGGAGTCATTGAATGTGGAGATTGTGGGCAAAAGCACTGGGACAAAAGGAGGGGAGAGATAAGAAAGAAGCAGATAAGATTGCGGTGATTCGTACTCTTATCATGCTTCAATTAGTAACAACAAATGGTTTCATCATTGCTAATGCTGTGAGGCATTGGAACAATGTGCCAGACCAAAGAGTGTCACAGTGCCCTTGACAGGGCACTTTTTTTGTGCAATAGTATATACATCAACGCAAAACACGAGTGACATTCACATTTCGACCCCACCAAGTTCGTGCTCTCGATGCTATGGAGACCCGTCTTGTGGGTCAGATCTATGTGCCTACTGGTGGTGGCAAAACTGTTATCATGATGGAAGATTGTGCACGTCTGATGCGTCGTGCCACTCAAAAGATGACCATCGTTGTTGTTGCTCCTCGTATTCTCCTTGCTAATCAACTCTGTGAAGAGTTTCGTGAGTATGCTGGTATTATGCGACCCGATGTAATCATGGGTCATGTGCACAGTGGTGAGACCAAACATTTCAAGTCCACTAAACCTGAACGCATCGCAATGTTCGATGCTATGTGTCGTGAAGCAGGTGCACATCGTATCATCTTCACTACCTATCACTCCCTCAATCGTATCGTAGAGAGTGGTATCAAGATCGACTGCATTTACTACGATGAGGCACACAACAGTGTCCAGAAGTCTTTCTTCAAAAGTATCTGGGCAGTGGCACAATTCTGTGACAATCGTTATTACTTTACTGCAACTCCTCGTATCAGTCACAAGCACGATCGTGGCATGAATAATGTTGCTGTCTATGGTGAGGTTCTTTGTAATGTTCCTGCACCTGAACTGATTGAGAATGGTAGCATTGTTGGTCCTAAGATTGTACCTTTCAAGACAGACTTTGAACGTGTCAAGTCTATGGCACATCACTGCGATGCTAACACTGTGACCGACATTCTTGACTCTCTCGATGAGAGTCATGCTGCAAAAGTTCTGGTTGCTGCTCCTCACACTCGTGTGCTGTGGAACATGATCAGTCAGACAGATTTGCTGTCTGAGTTGCAGGAACGTGGTTACGAGATTCTTCACATCACCTCCAAACATGGTGCTTATGTGAACAAGACCAAGGTCAATCGTGAGCAGTTCTTTCAGACTCTGCACGAATATGGCATGGACGATAACAAAAAGTTTGTATTGTTCCACTATTCTATTCTTGCTGAGGGCATCAACTGCCCTGGTCTGACTCACACTATTCTCCTGCGAAATCTGAACTTGGTTGAGATGGCACAGACGATTGGTCGTGTTATTCGTGTCAATCGTGACGATGCCAAGGATATTGCTTCGGGCAAGATTCCTGCTGGTCAGTGTCAGTTCTATCGCAAACCATTTGGTACTGTTACTGTGCCTATTCACAGCAACTACGGTAATGCTATTGCCACCAGATTGCAACGGGTTGTTGATACTATCTTCGTCAAGGGTGTGCCACCTCAGGCACTGGTCTAATCCCCTTGACGGGGATTCGATCCTGTGCAATACTATAAGAGTCAAAGGAATCACACCATGACACACATTATTGACCACCTGGAAAGTAACACCAACTGGGATAAGATCTTCGGTGTCGTTGATGATCTTTATTCTGACGAGGGTTTCTCTTCCAACGCAGACAATTTTGATCGTGCCACTACAGTAGAGCACGCAATCGCAGCATTTAGTGATCTCGTTCGTGTTGACAAAACTGGTTACGATTTCATCTATGATGATGGTGAGAATCTTCTCAAGATCGAACTGAAGATGGGCAAGAATTTGTTCTACAAACGTAAGGACATTCATGCCACTAAAAAGTTCAAAGTGAAGTCGTTCTTGAGTGAGAAGAAAACTGTTGAAGATTTCAAGCAACTGAAAACATTTGACTACATGATGGTGATAGATTTGACTGCACGTCGTGTCTGCTTAGTTGAAGATGAACGTGCACGATCTCTCTACACTGATGGTGCTGATGGTGCGATGATTGAACTTAAGTTGGGTGACTATTATCAGTGCGACATTGGTAATGTCAACCCTGCTCCCTCTGAGTATAAACTAAGCAAAGCACTTGATCGTATCAAACAGGAGTGGATTCGTGCCCGATAAGAAAGAAAAATTCCCTTACAAGATGTTTCCCTGGCGTCTAGAATATCCTGACCCAGATACTAATTACAAAACCACAAAATTGTGCTTTTTTACTTGTAAGGAGTATGCATTGATACACATTGAAAAATATAAAATTAAAAGAAAAGGAAGGCATTTAGAGAGTGCCCCTGGGACAGTTGACAAGGTGTCCACCAAACGACCCAAACGCACCAAATGAGTGCCATACTATAAGAGTCAAAGCAATTCACCTCATGCAACTCACCGCAAAATCGATGCAAGTCGAGTTTCGTCCTCACAACATTCTCACCGATAAGTTTGTATATTCTCTCAAACTCAAAGGTGATGTAATGTCCATGCGATTGATGAGCAAAAAAGAGATGATTGAGACTGTTAATGCTCGTCTTGATATTAACTATCAAGTGACTGATTTTCTCACTGAACCCCAAGAGTATTTCCCTGCCTGCTGCTGATTGTCATGACTTACTATCAACTTCTCGAAAAACTTCAACGTCTCCCGTTGTCAACTTTGCAGCAAACTGTGACTCTCTATGATATTAGTCAAGACGAGTTTGTTGATGCGTCTGAGTGTCATTATTCAGATAATGATACCCAAGTTCTTGATCCTAACCACCTCTACATTGCGTTCTGATGATCTTCAACGTCACACAAATCGAGTTTGACTTCACTGATGATCAAGAGGGTGATGTTCCCCTTGATTGTCAACAAGAAACGATCGAAGATTGTCTCGGTCGATGGGAGGCAGATGATGAAGATGATCTCATTGAAGAGATCACATGTGCCGCAGGTTGGTGCATCAAATCCATTGATTATCGTCACGTTCTAAAATGATTACTTCCAAGGCACAAATGCTCCGAGTCATGTCACAATGTGATGGGGCAGATACTCTCACCCGAGAGGAAAAGTTTCAGGTCTTTTGTAGAGTCTGCGACAACATGTTGAATGAGGGAAGAGTTTCCAAAGCAAATCACAAACGTTGGACTAACATCTGGTGACACCATCAACTAACTCAAACTGGTTTGCTCAAACTTGTGACAAACCATATGATAGGCATTACTACACTATCAGGGACAAAAGGTTCGATGACTTTGAACTTATGCGAGAACATTGGTGGAACTCCATTATCACTGATCAAGTGGTAATTGTGCATGATTATGTAAAGAAAGGGTTCGGGTAGTGTGCCAGTTGGTCAAAGTGTCCACCATTGCCCCCATACGGGTCAAAACCGTGTATTCTATAAGAGTCAAAGGAACACACCATGAACAAAGCAACCGCAGTCCGTCAATTCCGTGACCTTTGGAATGATCTGATCGAAGAATCTCCCCAGTGGAAGAATGACACCATCGCAAAATGTGAGGCATGGGGTAACTATACCGACGCACTTTGCAAAGGTGGTGACATCACCCTCCGTCAATATGAGAACTGGACTAACCCTTTCTGATCACAATTCATTCCACAAAGTAACATCAATGACTGTCAAAATGCAACCACGAATCATCAACGGCAACACCTACGATATGCCCACGGTTGATGATATGGATCGCACTCAGATTAACACTCGTTTGCACTACATCAACGAAGAATTGTCTAAGATTAAAGCAAAGCAAGCAGCACTGATTGCTGCCCGTAATGAACTCGATCGACATGCAGAAATGCAGGAGATGGGTAACTTGTTCGATGAAATGTTTGGAGGTTGATTATGTTCACCAAGGAAGATCATGAGTTTGTTGACTTTCTGTTTGGTAAGTTGACTTGTCTCACTGATACTGACATGATTGATTTGCATGATGATGATTCATGCTGTGACCACATTGAGTTTGAAAAACATGCAAACAACAACAGCAACTTACCAGATCTCAGTAACAACTGATGAAGGCACATTGTCATTCTTGCGAACAATGCCCACACGTCCTAAAACACAAAAAGGCATTAAAGCACATAACACAAGGTTGACAAATTATGCCATGAAGCATTATCCTAACTGGAAAGAAATCGACGTTAAACTATTGCCATGACTTCCACATTCTCTGATTTCGTTGCATCCAAACCCGAGAAAGATCTCATGAAACAGCAAGTTCAAGACTACTGCAAAATGCTGTGCCAAGCACTCATCGAGTCCTTCAAATCTTACACCATTAGAAATCATGGCATCAGCATAGTTCGTGCACTTGATAACGGTGATTCTACCTCGGTTCAGTATCACGAAGATCGTATTCAAGAGGTGAAAAATAATATCAACATCTACGACTTTTATATGGTCGAAGGACGCAAATACTGGAAGATTGTAATGTCTACTGATGGTGACTATCGTAGTCAATCAGTCCACGCATTTGTTGATAAAAGTAATGGTGATGTGTATAAATCTGCATCATTCAAGTCACCTGCAAAAGGAGTAAGGTATAATTTGCTTGATGAATCGTCTCGTGAATATGTTCTGGCAAACTGCGATTGGGCAGGCAGTTACCTCTATCAACGGTAAGATCTGTCTAAATATCTTACTCTTTGTTTCCACTCATTTACCTAAACCAATGGACCAAATCGACAAGTTTCTTTCTATCAACACTCTCCCCGAAAAGTATGAAGATCTCTTCTTTCTTTGGCAGAATCGAGAGATTGAAATGGATGAAGAAATCGAGTTGTTTCAGTTCCTAATTGACACCGAATTAGCATGGGAAATTGATGAGAACTTTGAACGACGTGCAGAATACTTTATCGCGGAGGGTTTGTGTTACTTTGTGCCCTCTGAGAAAACCAGTTGAGAGAGTGGCACACAGGGGGTGGAAATGCCCCCAGAATCGTGTATTCTAAGGACATGGAAAACAACGCAACCGACATGACCATCACTGTCACCAACGATCAAGGCAAAAAATATATTTCTCTCGTGCAAGATCCTGCCTTCATTAGTGCAATTCAAGGACTGCAATCCTTCGTCTACGATAACACTGCTGACATCGATATGGCATACGATTGGGTATGCGATCAGGCAGAATGTTCCTCCTTTGTTGCTGATGGTCCTGCCTGGGATTTGTTCTACGATATGTGGGACACCACCCAAAATCTTGATGACTGATGTACACTGACCCCTGCACAATCGCACTTCAAACTGACAAACAACTCATGACAATTATGAACCCTTACGTTGAAACTCTCGTCGAGTCTGGTTATGATCGAAAGGACGTAGAAACTGCTTCTACGATGTTTCAAAAGAAAACCTTTCCTTATACTATTCACGGTCGTACTTATCAGACTGAAGAAGAATATCATGCTGCAATTCATGATTTCATGAATGGTATGTGATCTAAATACTCTCCAAGACATTTACTTTCTTTCGTCATGACTCTCTCACCTAAGTCTATCATTGCCCTTGTAATCGTCTTTGCGGGGATGGTATCGTGCAATGCAATGTTGGCAGTGCGTGATAGCGGAATAATGGAACAAATGTCCGCAAGGCAACAACAACTCTGCAAAATAGACCCGTCATATTGTAAGTAATCATGTATCAATTTACGTCTGAAGAACTCAAGTATCTCAAGACTATTCTAGAACAATCATCATCATATGCTCAGGCAAGAGGTGAACAAATCGATCATCCTTCTGTCCGACATAAAACAATCATCGCAAAGATTGAAGACCAACTAACAAAATTGCACCTATGACTTACGAAGAATTGCTATCACAAATCTACAAACTTGATCCACAAGAACTCAAACAAAAGATCAACTTGTATATCACTGAAGACGACAAAATGATCAAGGTAACTAACTTTCACCCCAATGGAGTTCCTGATAGACCAGTAACGCACTTTTCGGCATAAATGTAAAGAATAGGTGTGCCAGTCAACTAAGTGGCACACAACCCCTAGTAATGCCCCCAGAATCGTGTATTCTATAGAAGTGGAGGGGAGAGCACCCCACCACATCACAAACCCTCTCAAATCGTCTCCAATGCGTAAGATCGAACAGCAAATGTGTGCCGCAGTTCAGTCTAACTCCAACTGGCAATCTGGTAACACTAGTGTTCACTTTGACGAAGAATCTGGCACCTCTATTGTTCGTCTTCACGGCAACAAAATTGCTGAGATTGATGACACTAGCATGACAATCTTCGACGGTGGTTGGCAAACTAACACCACAAAATCTCGTCTTAATGCACTTTGCTCCGAGTTTTGTATTGCTGGTGAAGGTGTTTTCCAACGCAACTTTAAGTGGTATGTTCACAAGTTGGTCGGTCAATCTTCCGTCACTGGTAAAGTCTTCAATGAAGAAGAATTTGTCAATGGTTATGTCTTTGCCTGATTCCCACACTAACAACAATCCAATGCAAATTACCATCGAACAAAGTATTGATCTCATGGCAGAGACTTTACTTCAACAACTCCAAACGCATGTAGATAACAACAACATCGAAAACTCCGATGCTATCTACGATGAGTGGATTACACCTGATAGTAATGATCCTCAGGACGGTAATTACGAGTTCATTTATCTTCCTCACTTCACCAACATTTGATCTCTAAAATGACACTTTCTCAAGCACAACTTGATCAGTTCAAAGAGAACTATGCTTACCGCATCTTGGACGGTATGGATTACAAAACTCTTGAACAATTTGCTTTCGATACTATCATCAACAGCATGGAAACTTGGGACGAGGATGATGTTATCGATGAGATCAAACTTTGCTACGATGATGAAACTGCCGAGGAAATGTTTGAAGAGGTTACTAACTGAGTTTTCCACAACATCTGCGGAGGTTTTCCACATTATCTGTGGATAATTAAAATAGGTAATTAAATATAATTGCCTGTTTTATACCTCTCTCTAAATACTCTGAGACGATGTGATCTTAGTCCCCATGCTATCACAAACTCTCGAAAATGTCAACACAGTCATCCGAATACATTTGCCCATCCCGATGAGCATTTCTAATCACTCACTAGTTGACAACAACCTCTGAAACCCTTATACTACCAAAGTCCACACAAATCCAATGGGAAGAACTTACAAACGCAACGACACTTACAGAAGCAACAGACCGAAATCTTTACGAGAGAAACGTCAATGGTCTGGGAAGAATAGCAAAGACAGTTATTCCACAGGTTACGAAGATTCTGTGGAAAACTATAACAAACGTTCCCAACAGTTCGACATCAACTCTCAAGACTTCAACGACTGATTAACACAAACACCATGACAGATCCTAACACCGACCAGATCAATCTCGATGATTTTGATAATGATTGGGTAGAAGAGTTTCTAACAGAAAACTCTGAGGATTATGATGATGACACTGAATACGATGACAGTTCAATTGGCACTGAGTTTGATATAGACATGAGAGGAGATTGGGGATGATATCTAACACTAACTGAGAGGGGTCTGGGTGACACTCTGAGGGCATACATAGACCCCTTGGGTGTCACCTACCTCCATGACAGTTGTTGACACTTAGGACAGTGTTTTTGGGGGTATTTGTGATAGTTTGCGGGGGTTCTATATTAAAACAATGGGTCCTCCTAATCTATAACGGTCCCTAGTACCCTCTATCGATATATCACACAGGTTATTTGAATTGGGTCCCCCCGA
>Ga0213858_10000161_pt1 | contig 31313 bp, 32 predicted proteins | sample PICome_FD_160122 | JGI IMG/M metagenome (GOLD analysis project Ga0213858, IMG submission 160122) | Coastal seawater microbial communities near Pivers Island, North Carolina, United States - PICO245 | ecosystem: Environmental > Aquatic > Marine > Coastal | place: USA: North Carolina | collected... | reverse complement strand
GACGTGTCATCAATGCCTGAACGTGCTGTTCTGCTTTAGCCGGAGGCAATTGGCCAACATCGACATAGAACACACGACGCTCAGGAGCACGTGATAGGTGATAAACTAGTGTGGCATCCTCAAGTGCACGAAGCTGATTAAGTGGCTTAATACCATTATGCAAATGACTTACAACGGTTGTGTTGTTCTCATCCATCAAACCAGATGGGCAGTGAATGATAGAGTCCTTTGCAATCTTGATACCAGAAGCACCACCTAGATTATCGGCTGACCGTGTTCCTGTGCTAAATCCTTTCTCAGAAAACATGTAATATTCAGCGGCAATCTGAGTCATAACGACTTCAGTTTCAGAATCTTTTTTCTTTCGATTCTCACGCACTTTACGAATTTTGCGTGGATCGACATAACGCAGTTCCTTGATGCCTTCGTCTGGCTTCTTTGGATCGATGATAACGTGATAATATGAACGACCATCGACATACCATCGCTTGAAAATTTCATGTGCGTCATGTTCAAAGTCCAGAAGATTTAGAACGTTTTCAAATTCTTCTTGAACGACGTTTTTAACTCGTTGTGGAAGCTCTAAATCTTCCATAGTCATGGCAACAATATTATCAATATCATCGTCATCAACGATTGCTTCATTAACGATTTCGTTCACAGCCTTTTCGATTTCTGGCTGATGCATCATCTGACGATACTTAGTAACTAATTCTGCTTCGGTACGAATCGTACCATCAAGGTCGACATATTGACCATAAATGCCACCTGCCTCAACGTTTACTGCGCCGTCTTCCCTGACAGGGGCGGCAAAGCTCGGAAGCTCGGCTTGTTCTTCATCTTTGACTCTAGTGATTTCAAAACCAAATAATTTCACGTTAGTATCCTTTATTGTTCGCGTCTCACTAGATTTATATATGGTGAAAGGGGACCGAAGTCCCCTGACAACATTAAAGTGACGAGTTTCGTCCACCTTCGTTAACAACAGCAACATTAGAATCACCAGCACCATTTTCATCAAATGGCAACCAGTAATCAATAGAGAAGTCAACATCGAACTGCATGACTTGGCTTTTTGATTCCCAATCAAGACCCATCTGTGAGATGCTCAGAGGAAAGATACCAACCATGGTGTAACGAGCAATTTCAAGACCTTCACGACCATAGTGAATTACAATCGCGTCCTTCTTATAAGAACTTGGCGAAGATGTAACACCTTGTGATGGAAGGTTTTCGATATGCTGGTTAAGACCAGTGTGCCATGCTTCCATGGAGTTACGAACGTTGTATGTTTCGTCATGCAAAATACTGACGTTCCAGTCCATATAAGTACGGTCACCAGCAACCTTCATTTCACGGCCAAAGTATGGAACTTCGATCGATGAGATTGAGGATGCGGGCAAAGAAGTTGTTCGACAATGAAAACGAAAGTCTTGCTCAGCTTGTGGCGAAGAACCAGGCCAACCTGGAATGATTACCTCAAATAGAGCAGGACGTGCACCGCCCTCAGGGAGCGTACGTGCACGGAAATTTTCGATATTAAAAGCCATTTGGGATGTCTCCTATTTTTAAACTATTTATATAAGGTGGTGGGACCGAAGTCCCACCGTATCCCATTAAAACTTGCCAACGATTTCACTGAAGGCCACACCTGTGCGGACAGCAACGAAATTAAGCTGAATGAAGTTGATCGAACGTGCTGGCTTAATGTAAATGTCACCAATAAACTCGTTACGATCGATAACTTCTGGCGTATTGTTTGTTCCATCGGCAACAACCAAGAAGTCAGTGATACCACGACGACCCTTGACATCACGAAGATAAGGAACAACCAGATTCTTGAACTGCAGACGAGTAAACTCATCATTGAATTCAAAGAGGCTATACTTAGAAGCTTCTGAGATTGCCTTTTCTAGGACAATGAACAAGCGACGAACGTTAATACGGTCAAACGCAGATGGCTTAGCAAGAAGCGTCTTATCACCAAACATCAGTGTGCCCTGACCAGGGAACGTAACGATTGGGTTAATACCATTCTTGTAAAGTTCATCACGGAATGTCTGGCGTGGATTCCAAGCAAGTCGGATGACATTTTTGATAATACCACGGTTATAACCAGCAGGTGAGAACCAAGGATCATTTGTACGGTCTGTGCGAACCATCAGGCCAGCAATATCACCATTCAATGGAACCCAGCGATTGATGTCATTGTAACGGTCATACATGTACTTGTAACCAGAATCCATGACACCATATGAAGATGATGGCAAAGAGTTACGGAAAGTAACACAAGCAGCAGATTCGTTGTTTAGGTTGTTAACAACATCGCCTTTTTGTGGAGAAATCAAAGCAATGCAATCCATACGAGGTTCACAGATCTGTTGAATCAGATAGTTAGCCAGCGTAGTACCACGTGCTTTACCCTGAAGTACCAAAGAGATGTCGACATCTTCTTTTGACTTGTACAGTTCATAACCACCGGTCAAGGAAGAAACTTCGATGTTTTCTTCGTTTGCACCGTCACGACCAAGAATGAAGCTCATTACAAGCGTGTCAAGCGTCGGTGTTGCAATGTTTGTGGCAGTGTTAGAAGTAATACCAACTGGATCGTTCGCAGCCCAAACAAACTGAGAATTTTCGTTGATAACTGTGCGATAGTAGTTTGTGCCACCATCAACAGTTTTAGCGTTTGATGCAACAGACAAAGCGTCATAACGCTCAAGAATAGTACCAGGAACGCCTGTGATACGACCAAGATTGTCAGTAACAACAAGGTGCATTTCGTCGTTTGCAGCAGTGTTGCCTTGCTCACGCTGGAAATCAGACTGACCAGGTGCAACATCAACGAGGTTTGCAAATTCCCACTCACGAGGAATAAACCTAGTAGCAGTCACTGATGACTGGAACTTATAATCAGTTGAGAGTGTGAACTTGTCTTCAAAGTTGATGCTAACAGAAGCAACAGGTGAAACCTGGATGTCTTCAGAAGCAAGCGTATAAGTTGAAACAGAATCGATTTCAAATGAAGTTGAGTTCGTGACAGAAGCAACCTTTTTGCCGATCAGTGTAGCATCACCAGATGTGATGATCATGTCTGCCAACAGTCCAGTTGTGTCTGTTGTTGTCACTGTCGTGTTACCAGCAACTGTATCAACAGTAACAGCAACGTTTGCTGTACCAGTGTTTGCAGCATTTGTAATTTCAGTGATTTTCAACTTTTGCTCACCGATCACTGTGTTACCAACCGTCAGAAGATCAGTAACATTAAGCAGTGTTTGAATTGCTGTCTGATTAGCAGAAGCATCAGCAATAGCATCAGCAGTAATAGAAAGTGTTGCAGTATTTGAACCAGAGACAACAGCAAGTTCTGCATATGAACCGAATGTTGACAGATCAACATTCGAAGAGAAACCAGTTGTGTTTGCACAAATAGAAACACGCAGGGTGTTACCCAGACGACCAGGCCACTTTGCAATGAACTTAACGTCTGTATCAATCGTTTCGTCTTTGTTATCCCAGTCTGTTTCATTTAGAATAGTTGAATATTCTACGTTAGCAACAGGACCGGAGTTTGCAACAGAAGAGAAAACAGTGTTTGAAAGGAACTGTACTGAACCAGTAGCAGAACCAACAACGTCGTTTACATCAGTTATAGTGAAAGCTGTTGTGTTGATAACAGAAGAAACAGTTGCACCGGTTGCCAGTGTAGTTGCACCAGTTGTGATAACTTCCATGCCAGAAACCAGGCCAGTCGTGTCAGCAACAGTAACAGTTGTTGTACCATCTGTCGTAACAGAGAATGATGGCGAAGAACCGGATGTGTTAGCAACACGCGTCACATAAAGCTTGTTGCCATATGCAAGGAAGCTTGCTGCAGTGAAGAATGTTTCTGGGTTTAAATTAGTTGGTTGTCCAAAGCGATTTACAAGATTGGTTTCACTATCGACAAGCACACGCTCATCAACAGGTCCCCAACGAAAAACGCCAGCGATTACGCCTTCTGTAGTTGACACGTTAGGAACAATCGTTGTAAGATCGATTTCCCTAACCTCAACACCAGGTGAAATAAGCGAAGTAGCCATATTTTTCTCCCTCATGGGTTGGTGGTTATTAATGCTAGTTTTAGCTTACTCGATATTTATGAAATTGAGATATTTATAAGCTATCGAAACATCCATGAATCATCTGCAAACCAATTTTCATCAGTATGCTTTGATAACTCAAGATCATCTGCTATATTACTAGCAGGGCTCGAATCAGTTGAAAAGCCAAATGGTATCAGAGCTTCTTCGATCTGCTCTTCTCTTCTTTGTCTTAACTCAGCTGCAGTATTATGATCAGTCAATAGTTTGAAGTACTGATCATGTGAGAGCCATGCAAACATAACCAAACACATCACAAGATCATCATTATGACCGGGCTCTGCTTCATATGATCGACCCTTTTTCGAGAAGGTCGAAAGTTCATGAATTGTTTCATGGTCTTGAATAATAAGCTGGTGTTGCTCAATCAACAACTTCAATAAAGCACATCCCTTTGACTTAGTAGTTTTTGAGGTACGAATACCTCTATAGGTTGATGACTTCACATTTGTAGTAACAACCTGTCCACGTGAACCGGCATTGTCGGTACATAACAGATTATCATATTGAAAGTCACCCCATAGAATATCAGAAACTTGACCACCAATATCATTGACTTCAACCAATACAGCAGCATTGCCATAATGTGTTGCAAAGCGAAATACAACTTGTGCAAAGTCAATTGGCGTCTGGTTGTTATCACGATATACAGCAACTTGCTTGAATGGCATTTCAGTAACATCGATAAGTTGAAATGCCGAGTAGTCAAGTCCACGACCCCGAGATACATCAACTGTCATGACATACTCATGCTGTGGAATATATTCTTGATAGATTTTTGCACTTTCATGATCAAGGCCTGGTACCTGAACACCTTCAGTGAGCATTTTGAGAGCTGGACCAGATATCAACGTTCCCGAAGAACCAAGATATTCATTTTCAAATTCTTGTGCAAACCGCTCGGTATCAAACTGCATACCAGCAAGCGTCTTTTGTTTCCATTCTTCGTCACGTCCAGGAACTGCATTCCATGGAACAGATATAAGACGAAAACCATTCACACCACATTTAGTTTTAGGATCGACATCTTGACGAGCTAATGAAGTGATACGATGAAAGTGGTTCAGACCATTAACGGTACTGACCAATATAAGCTTTGTTGTATCACTTGATGAGATCGTCGGATAAACCGATGTGAAGAAGTCATCCCAGCCATCAATGAATGCTGCCTCATCGATGAATAGCATATCAATAGAGAAACCACGAATGTTGTTGGATGATGTTGCTGCAGCCAGAATCTTTGAACCATTTTCAAGTTCAATATTACCTTTGTTCCATTCCTTTACACCATGCTGAATCCAGTCAGGCAGATGCTCATACGCAAGCTTGATGCGTGATAGAATCTCACGAGCGGTGTCAGCTTTGTTGGCCAGAATAGCAACAGAAACATGTTCATGAAATAGAATGTACCATAGAATAACAACAGTCATGATGGTTGATTTGCCTGACTGTCGAGCACACTCAGCAACAACAGAGTTCGTTTCCATTACAGCAGTTGCGATTTCTCTCTGATAGTCATACATATCAATGGCCTGAAGACCCTTACCCTTGACAACGATTTTCATGTATCGTTCACCAAAGTAGATAGGATCTTCAGAGCATTTCATGTATTCTTCCAGCAGTTCTTTCGTCCAGGGAATCTGTTCACCTGTACGTTTCAGCTGGGCATTACCCAGATAACCTTTCTTTTCTTCGCCGAGTTGGTTATCAAATGTCATGGCAAATTACCACTTGCTTTTTGCCTTTGTCTTACGAACTGGCTTTTTTGTAACCTTTGGCTTGATTTTACCCATTGCCTTTTTGGTTTCAAGAATATCTTTGTACTTTTTCATTCTTTCTTTCCTTTTAGTTGCTCAAGAAGTTCGGCAGTTGAACCCACAAATAGGTTATTATTTACAACCTTGGGATCTTCAACTTGTCCGCCATTCTTCTCTTTTTCAATCTCAAGCTTCAGTTTCTCTATTTCAAGTAACTGCTTGTTTGCATTAACAATCTGCCCAATCATTGTTGATACGACTTCAAAAGCACGTGGATGTTGAGACGCCGACGCAATCTGTGCGAGCTCCTGAAGCGCCATTTCACCAACATCAGCTGCGCTGCGAATATTAGCTTGAACTTCACTGAATTGTTCATCACTATCAACATCATGCCTTTTGGCAGGAACATTGATTGTTTGTGGCATAGGCACAATGCCTAGCTCTTCTGCTAATTTATCATCTGCCATATCATTTCTTCTTTTGTCTCAGTGCGTTATGTACACAACCTTTGCTGTCTGCATCTCATATAGGTATCGCTTAAAGGTCTTCATGCTGCTTACTTTCTGGATAGCAAACGAGACAAGAATCCTTTGCGCCGTGGGCCAGTAGGTTTGACGCCATCATGAGTTAGAGTGGCATGATGCTCAATTACAACGGTAGGCTTAGAGCCTATCCGAGGGTCTACTGGTCCTTGCACGGGTTTTGATTTATGTACATGTATTTGTGCGTTACGATGCAATAAGAATTCTTTCTCTTCTGGATGATTTGAGTGTTCCCTCATCCAAAGTCCATGTGATCCTTTGGGAATCTTGGCTCGTACTACATGATGGGCTTCTTCCCAGGTACCTCCTGAGTGTGAGGGAGACCTCAATTTCAGACTATTAACGTGTGATTCGTTTTTCAGATCGAATTGCTCACCGTGCTCATGCGCATGGCGGCCTCCGAGAGATTGGTGAAAATAGATATGGTTATGCTTAAGAACTTCTTTTGCCTTTTCATGATCTCCATTTTCAATATGCTCTTTCAACTTGGTGACTGGGGACTTCCTCGATGCACGCCCGGCCCTGTCCATGGCAACACTACGCTCTATTGAAGTTGACGTGAATCCCTTGTTTTTAATTGTCAATTGACCAGATTCATCTCTGTGTCGTTCAGGACTGCTTTGTAAACCAGTGTAGACGTCAACATCTCGATGCACTCGATGTCTTTGAATTGCCCTAGAGATATGATGGATCGAACGTGTATGTTCCTCTTCTTTGGGACCTTCACCCCGCAATTGCTTATTGATATTAGCTGAAGACTCGTCAGAGTATTTACGAACATGTTCAATTTCATCGTCATTCAGATTCGGTTTACTTTTCTCATCTAATTCACGCGCTAGATCAGCCTTATAATCCATGCTGTGTATGTCATTTTCTTCCTTGAGTAGACTATCATCATAATAAGATAGCTGTCTAGGAAGACCCATTATCACGCTGGGCAATTTTTTCTTCGTCTTGATATGTTGCTTAAAGGTCTTCATATTAGAAACTCCATGTTAAAAACTCGTATTTGAATTGGTTTCATCTGACCATGTTTCAATATACCCATATGAGTCATCAACAGCAATATTGGCATATGGTATGGTGATAGAACTGTTTGTTGTTGCTGAACCATTAGCATCAAGACCCGGTGTGACTTGAACTGATAGTGGTGCAGTGTTTCCATATGCAGATGTATTGCCCACAAAGAAATTCGTATTGCTGACTTTGATGATTGGCTTCTCGGTAATAGGACCAAAGAAATATGCCATCATTGTAAAGTTCAATGTCCAGAAAACATTTCGCCGTGCTGTCAATTCACCTTCATAGACATCCTGAAACTGAACACCATCAAGCACAATAGGAATGTCTAAGACGATATCAAGCTCAGGAATTACCTCTAGCGATGAAGTAAATGATGGCGAGAAGAATGGCAAAATCTGCTCAACGATCTTATTGCCCTGTGTAATGTTCTTTGACATAACATATACAGAGAAAGTCAAATCCCATGCAGATGGCCGAAACTGTGCTCTCAGTTTATTGAGGTCAGTTGCTTTACGAACAGTACGATCCATAAAAGGCAAGTTGCGATTTGGATCATATGACATACCATTCATCTCAAAACCAATGATAGGAAACCTCAGAAAACCGGGTGGGCAATTTTCAAATTCAGGTGAATCTGGCTTAGTATTAACACGCAATAGGTTCTTATCTCGACCAGAATAGTCAAGAGGAACGCGTGTTAATCCTATCTGTGTACCGTTCTCATCTTCTTCTGTGATACGAATATCAGAAAAAACTCGGCCAAAATAAATTACATATTTTCTCAGAAGTTCAAAATAGAACGGCTGGTTTCCATATAATGACATTACGAGTCACCTTTCATTGCGGTTGCTGTATGGTCAGTCGTGTCGTTATCAGACAACTTGTCGTTCTTATCACGCTTAAGTTTCTCAACGTACTCTTTTAACCATTGCATAAATGTAAACATTACCAGTCGCCTTCTGACCAAGGATTATCTGCACCCCATTGAATAAGTGGTTCGGCATCTTCTGGTTCACCGGCTTCCTCAAGAAACGAGTCATTTCCATTGCTAAGGCCAAACACGCTTTCTTGATGTGTTCTAAATCCTTCACGTGTAAGAATATCACCATATTCAAGTTCAATAACCAAACCGTCTTCTGATAGAATGGCCCAGTCATATGAATCGGTTGATGTATGTCTGCTCATGCAATCAATACTACCGATACCGGTGCTGAAGTCTTCACCAGCGAACTCAAAGACTTCAACTGTCAAATCCCACATTGGCAAATGACCATGTTGATAGAAGTATGGATGTTCATCAACATACTTGATTTCATATAAGACTTTGTCCAACGGAAAGTATATCAAGTCGCCTTCATATGGACGATATAGCGTTGCCTCTTCTGGAATGATGTTTGTTTCCCATTGCATACGAGCAATAGTCAGAACCAATGAGCGCCTATTCTCAATGCCAAAGTGAGACATCAGAGCTTCTTGGCCCATGAAGCCTTGTGCGGTTTTGACATAGATAGGAATCGTGTATGCCGTATCAAATGACGAACCTGCATCTTCTGTAAAGACCCCATCTGTATTTGCTGAACGACGACGTGGCAAATACTGCATATCCATGCCAAACTTCTGAATTACTTCAGTAACAACTTTATCTAGCAAGTTGATGGTGTTCTTGCGCTTGAAATGGTTGAAGAACGGCTTTGTTGTTTTTCCTAATGGCATGTGACCGTTTCCTTAACCAATGAAATCCATAGGTGGCATAGAGAAGTTATTGATCATCTCTGCTTCAAGTTCTTTACGCTCTTGTAGACCTTCAGAAAAGATTGTCTGGCCATCAAGCTGAATGCCACCTGGCAGCATCACGCCCTGATATGTTTTGAGGTTTGTGCCCCACTGTTCTTTCATAAGAGCACACGCATAACGAAGCAACCAACGATCTGACCAAGCATCAGTGAAAACGTCTGGATCAATAATCTCATGTGCTTCAACAAGCATTACTTCACCGACTGTTGCCTTTTCCCAATCCATATCAATGAAAAGACGATCACGGTGTCGGTTATAACGAATAGGATACTTACCAACAAGAAGATCTTCAAGCAAACCGATGTGTTGCATAGCAGAAAAATATGGCACAATTGAATTTGACATCAACGTATACATGTCATTGAGTGCAATCTGATACCGAATGTTGAACATGTTACTGGTTGAACTTTCAGCAGAACCGAGCGGAAAGACACGAACAACGCCTTTGATGTTTTCTGGAACAGGAATAAATCCACCAAGTTCAGCAGTCAGTGTTGCACCAGAACCTGTTGATGTCGTGATTGTAACATCAGGCGCAATCGCATATGCATCGCCATGATCTGTCATCGTAACAGCAGTAATCGCACCATTGGCATCAGTCGTCAATGTAGCTGCTGCGCCAGAACCTAATGTGCTAGTGAGTGTGAGTGTATCTGTATTTGCGTAACCGGTACCGGCTGCATCGATACGAATGCCAAACACAGCATCACCACGATTGCCAGCAGTAACAATGTGCTTGAAGAATGCTTTGTCCATACCATTGAAGTGATAATCCCAATAGTATTTCAATGCTTCATCAACAATATCATCTGCTTGTTCTTCTGTGATGTGCACTTCATTCACAGGCTCGCCCAAACGGCGAAAGCAATGATCAACAAATTCTTGTCGTGATGTCGGTAATGCCATGGTTATCTCCACTCTTCTTTATCATTATTTATAAAGAAAGGGAGCCGGAGCTCCCTGACTATTATTTGTTGAAAAGGCTCTTTGCTTTCTCAACGGCTTTGTCTTTCAGTAATATTGCCCACTCTGGAGCATCTGTAATCCAAAACCATCCGATGCAAAGACCAACAAAAATACCTAGTAAAAATGACATCAATTATTTACTCCTTTTTCTAAGTGCATCATAGTACGATATCCGAACCAAAACCCAATACAAGCACCAAAAATGGCAGATGTAGTTTCATCCCAGATGACAGGCAGTACATCAAGAATAGGAACTCCCTGCCAAATCATAATGGCAAGAGATACGACCTTAATGATTATAAAGGTAAAAAAGAAAAAGTAAGTAATGATAGGCCGAACACTTGCTCGAAGAGTATTAAGGAATTCACCACCATCAAGAGCCATATCATGCTTGCGAAGTGATTCTCCCTCTTGGACAATGGCACGAGTATTCTCAACAATAAGTTGATAGTCCATACCTTGAGCCGCGGCTTCCATGCGTAACCTGATGAGTTCAGCTTCATGTTGCATACTCCTTGATTTCTCAAGATAACGAATTGTCATAGGAGCAACAGATGATAGAAATCCAATGATAGTTGTAAGTGCAGTAATCATTTGTCTAGCCTTATATCTTTGCCCATTTGCTTCAGCTTTTCTTTTGTTCTTCCATATGCAGTGACACCAACAATGCCAAGCATAGAGACATGAAATAGCCCACCGCCTTTAAGTGTAATTGGTTCCCACTGCTCAATGCCTTGTGAAGCAAAAAATTGGCCTGCAGAAAAAACAACAGGTGCTATTACAAAATCAAATAACACGACAACGAAATACAACCAACCGATAGCAGGTCGCCATTTGTTGTGCATCCAACGTTCGTGTTTTGGCATTTCGTTATCCATTATCGTTTTCCTAGCCTGAGTAATACTCTATTACGAACTGAGTCTTTGCCCTCGGCAATTTCAATGGCAGCCTCACAATGACCAGGATCTATATAATCAAGTGTATTTGCCAAAATGGTCCAAAATTTATTGCCTCGATTACGACCCTTACCTGCCAATGAAGAAATTGTTTCATCGGGATCTGCTGCAAAAATTACAACAGCTGCGAGTTGATCGATTGCAATCAAGATGTTCCATACATAATAACACATAAACAAAAAGGCGTGTCGTAACATAGCAACCTCCTTTGTTACGGTTTATATAGTAGTACTATTTATATGGAGATCATATCATGTTCTTAACTGCATTAGCACATCCTCTTCCATGGCCAATACTTGTAATATGCTTATTGACTGTAATCGTTTGGTTGGTAATTGAAAAATGACACGACTTACGCCCATTATGGATGTTGAAACTCGCATTGCTACTATACCCGACTCGGGTCTTGATCCTGATTTGAGAGTACTTTGGGAAGGTTTATTGCACTATCAAAGAAAGAATTTGCATTGGCTACCAGAAAAATATCAAGAGCCAAGACACTATAAACATATCGCCTGTTGTTACTTTGAAATGTTCACGAAACTAAGAGAATATGGCCACAAGAAAATTTTAGACTATGGTTGTGGGACAGGTCTTGGTTACTTGGTAAACGAATTCTGTGATTTCGATTTCGATATTGTTTGCACCGATTGGCAAGAAGATTGGACAGATACTAAAGAAAAAGAAGCATTTGACCATTGCAAGCAAACGTTCAGTGTTCCTCTTTACTACAACAATTCTGTATTTGACGAGAATGTTGTCATAACACCGAGACCGACCATCAAATTCGATGCTGTTATCTTTGTACGCAATCACTATATAACTAATGATGAAATATCCATTGATGAACTGTACAAAAAGTTTGCACCGCTTTGTGAAAACGACTTTAGGATATGGTGGTCAAACAGTTATCAACCATACCATTATGATCCAATCGAGTTGCTTGAAACTTTTAGTGAGAGATTTGATGACCAACCACACACAAGAATATTGAGGTTTTAATGAGACTAATATATCAACATAAGCATGTTTTTCCAAATAAACAACTACGAGCAATCTGCAACTTTGTTAAAAGTGAGTTGTATGCCGATCGTACTGGTAACTTCAACGTAACTGACATTTATTATGATCCATTACCAAACCCAAACACCTCAATGACTATTGAAGATTGTGTCATGGAGTCGGCACAAAACATCTGGGCTAAACATAAATCGGTAACGTGCATGTGGTCAGGTGGTATTGATAGCAGTGCCGTTCTGATTGGTCTGCTTGAACAGAAACCCAAAGATGCAGAGCTCAAGGTCTATTATACACCATCATCTATCGAAGAGTTTCCGGTAATGTATGAGAAACTAGTTAAAGATAAGTGGGATATGCCAGACATTATTGAATATGATACATTGGTTACAGGTGAGTGTGGTGACCAACTATTTGGTTCAGAAACTATGCATAGACTACACCATGACATGACAAAGCCATGGGAACACGTATTTACATATGACTCCAAAACGTTCTATGGTAAAAATACCCCTGACTCGATGTTTTGGGAAGAACAAAAGCCTATTCTAATGGATGTTGCTGACACTTTAGCAGATAGCTATCCTGGCGATATGATAACACTAAAAGATTTTCTATGGTGGGCAAACTTCACACAGAAGTGGAATGCCGTACAAGTTCGTGCCATGTATTACTATAAGGTTCTTGAATTGAATCATCCAAGCAAGGTCGTGTCATTCTTCAACACACCAAGCTTTCAGCAATGGTCGATGTCAAACCAAGACAAGACGTTGTCAGGAGAATGGAAAACCTATAAGCAACCACTAAAGGATTTCATTCATAAGTATTGTCCAGATGAGACATATCGTAATGAAAAACTAAAGGTTCCGAGTCTTGTCAATTTATTCAATAATAATTGGAACGTGTTCGATAATAGCACAATCATAGAAGCATTTGATGATGGGTCAGTGAGATATTATGATAGTAAAAGCGATGATTTGTAATATTCATGGATTCTGCCCATATGATGTTGAAAGCATTTACAAAGAACATGGTGTTCTGACATATCAACATATTCGTGGTGACTATGCCATCGAGATTATTGATGGTGATGAAACGACGTATATCACAGACTTGACAGGTACCAATGCCGCCGGGTGGTTACCAAGAAATAGCACGCTTGTTCTTAAGAATAATCGCATAATATACAAACGTAGCAACCATAATATTTCTAAGTTGAAATATGATCCACCATCTGGTCTGCCAAAGAAAGACTATTATGATGACTTCTTTGATGCTATAGATGAGGCAGTTCGTTTTCGTTGCCAGGATGCCACACTACTTCTTAGTTCTGGTCATGATAGTGGAACTATTGCAGCATCAATATATCATCAAAACTTGCCTTGTAAAATCTTGTCTATCACCGGACAGGAAAATCAAGAGACGCTTCATAAACGCCTGGTGCTATTTGAGGACAAAAGAGTGGTGACTGAATGGGATGCACAGAAAGATAGTCATCAAGTAGCAGCAGAGCACATTGATACACCAATTATGCTTTCAGGCCTTGGTGCAGATGAACTTTATGTGTCATTTGATTTACAGCTTTATGCACGATTTCTAAAGCAGTCATTGCCACATTATAGAAATCACAATATTCAAGTTCGCTATCCTCTTAATGACTGGAACGTTTTTCGTGAATGGCGGTTACTAAAAGATAATCTTAGAAACCCATTACATCAAAAGAAAGCTTTTACTGAATACATGCATGACCGAGGATTTCCAATATACAAGGGGCAGAAGATCTCTTTTGCATTGAATCCATGATTGTAGATTTGTCATTTGAAGAAATAGATGAAGTGTGGTTCGAACAGGACATGTGGTTTGATATCAATACACAACTACGCCGCATGGAATCAAATCCATACTCAAACAGAACATATATGGGTGGTCGAGAAGAACACGCAGGCAATCCGGTGTTCTATGGATATGTTGAGGACGAGGTACTGATGGGCGTCAACTCATATTCACATGTGAACAAAACAGAGTGTCGTTCACGTGGTCTATATGTCTATCCAGACTTCCGTGGTTCTGGTGTTGGTGAAAAATTATTATGTCATGCGATTGAAGCAAATCGTGATAAGGGTTACAAATTTATCTGGTCAATGCCACGACTTGCTGCATGTAAAGTATATGAGCGTGCTGGTTACACGCTCACCACAGAACCATTCGACATGGGTGTTTATCAGAACAGAATGTGCAGATATGACTATTGAGCATTTGGAAAAGGCATCTTGAGTTTTATCATATGCAATGGTTGTATTCCATAGAATTCGTTTTCAACATACTCATTTGTTTCTTCATCGAAATTGAACCATGTTGCAAATGATTGTATGAGATTGAGTCGTGTCTTTTCGCTATAGTTAACAACTCGATGATCAATACAGAAGTTCCAGATATAAACCTTGCCCACTTCCATATGCACCGTTTTAGTTAGTTGGTTTCCACCCCATGATCCATCGATTTGCAATATTGTACTATTCTTTTCTGTGATAAGTGGAATGTTATAACGAAGCGCCTGTATCCAGGATTCGTCTTTATGCCATTGTTGTTCATGGCCGCCTTCAGCCCAAACAACACGACCACGAGATGGCATCAGATCAACAGAATCATAAAAGTTACCAAGATGTTTTTTGGCTAATGGATGAAGCTCATTGAACGCATATGTATCATAGTATGTGCTATAATCAGTTTCCCATGGTGGATTTTCATTTGTTGAACGACTGTGTGACCAGTTCAGTTTAGGATGACCGAGTGTGGCACGTGGTGATTTATACCATGGATCAACATCACCTCGCATAATAACAGGACTGAACCCTCTGTATTTCTTTGATTCTTGTTTGCCTTTTGTCCATCCATATATTTCACCGAGTTCTTCACGAATGGACTCACAGCCATGTCTCAGTTCATCGGCTGATGGTAAGCCAAGTTCTTCGAGTGTAAATTCAAAATAATCTTCGCCATTATTGAATGGTTCAAAGGCTTCATGAAGATTGTATTGACGATCAAGATCACCGAATATATTTGTTGAATGATTCATTGTGTATATCCTATAACCATAAACCTTTTGTTTCTATTCAGTAAAGGCATTGCGCCTTTATACTTGACATTCAATAAGACGTTTTGTTTTTCGATTTCATCTGGGTTGTTAACTTGATTGCAGTGATCAGATGCATCAGCATTCGTTGATTGAATCGCAATGAGTGGATTATTATCATATGTCCAATGTGTAGCAAAGGTTTCTGTCATGTGCTCTGCACAACAATTAATGACAACATCAGGCGTAGTTTGCTGTTTATTCCAATAGTTATCATTGACACACTCAAAATCAAAACTACTGACTTCTCTATAGACGCTTTGCATAGTCGTTGCCATCGGATCGATATCCCATATAGTAATACGATCAATGCTAAAGGTATCATATAACATATCAATCAAAGGAAAGCCAAACCATCCACCAACAATTTCTATTTCAAGAGGTTTAATAGGAACATGCTTTGCCAACTCAGTAACAAGCCATTCTTTGCCTTTTACTTGTGACAATCTCAGAGCATCAAGAAATCTTTTCTGGCCATCCTCACCGAAGTTCAATTCAGCAAGTCTATATAAGTCCAGGTACATTGCAGCTCGTTGATAAGAAAGTTGAAACATGAAAATTCAAGTCCTCACTGTCAAATGGGGTGATAAGTTTGACTCATCATATGTCAATCGTATATATGACATGGTAAAAGCCAACACTCGTTTTGACATCACGATGAAGTGTTATACCGATGACCCGAGTGGTGTTCGTGATGAAGTCGAAATCATACCCATACCAGAAGACAATAAGCTCGAAATATGGTGGAACAAACTTTCTCTATTCAATCCTAACGTCATCACAGACGATGCTCTATGCCTCTATCTGGATCTTGATGTTGTCATTCAAAACAATATTGATGAGCTCATAGAAAGTAATCGGCCAGGTAAGGTGAAAATACATCGAAGCCAAAAGCACCTGAACAGTTCTGTTATGCTATGGACACCAGGTGATGGCCAAGAAATTTGGGATAAGTTCTCATCAGACCGAAATAAATGGATTAACACATATCGTGGCATTGATGAGTTTATCTGGCACCAAACTTATTGCTTCTCACTATTCCCAAAAGGAATGATATATTCAAGGCTGTTTGGTGATTGGTATGACGTACACAATCAAGGGCCAAGAGAAACAGCACCCGATGTGTTTAACTTCTATGATAAGCCAGATTATATGATATGCATATTCAATGGCCTTGGACACAACTTTGATGAAAGCGCATATGAAGGCTTTGAACACTATTGGTCAAGCCCTGATATCCTCAATCATCATTTCCCACATCTCAAGGTGCGGCAAGACGAATCCAAAGGTCAGACGATCTTCATTGAAAGTCTTAGCGCAGTGCCAAAAGATCTTATCGGGTTCATCAAATGAACCAAAGTAACCAACCTTGACGGCCCAGCCAGGACGATCTTGAAGAGTAACAATTTCCTTGGTGGTTGGATCTTGATAGCGAAACCAACCATCACCGGTCTTGTTATATGATATCAGAATATTATAGCCAGATGCATTGGCGTTATTGTGCCATGACATATATCCGTTCTTAGGATACCACATAGCAACAGCGGAGTTTCTGGCACCAAGATATTCAACTAACTTATGCCGATAATCTTGAAATGTATCAACATATTCATTTGGCATAATGCGCGGTAACTCACAGTTGGTGCCATATGTTATCATTGGAAAGCCTTCACCTTCCTTCGAGTTTTTATCATATGTTTTCATCAGCTCAAGATATTTTTCACCAATATAATACTCATCAATATCTGGTTTGCCATCAAGCTTAATACGTAAATGGTCTAAATTAAAGAACCAGTCAGAATAACCATTCAAAATATCAAGAAGCTCTTCATTCAATTCATCAATAAAAAACATAGTATCAACCTTTTATGGTATGGTGCCAAATTATAACGTCATCTATATCTATCTTTTCACGAGAATCTTGATATGTGTTAACCCAGTTCCATATACAGTCAGGTTCAGGAAAATAACTGTGCTTGATTGCATGCTCGGTTTTATTCATTAGCCACCAATATGTCCATTGATCCCACTCACGCAAATGCTTTGAGGGATATAAGTTTTCATCCCATGGCCATTGCGTGCATTGCATCTCATATGTTTCCCACCACTTATGCATAAAGTTTATGGTATGTGGTTTAGAGTTATAAACAAAGAGACCACAATGATCAACAAGCGAACCACCCGGAAAATGAACATAGGCCGCAGCGTACTCACGAATTTTGGTTAGCATGATGTCATCATCACCAAGCAAATCAAATGCTTCGGTTATTCTATTTGATCTAACTTCACAATCAGCATCAATATAGAATGTTCGTTCATATGGAGTTTTTGGAAGTGCCCAGAGCTTGGCACGTTTGTGGTTGGGCGCATCATCAAGAACAATGTCACACAGATCATGAATCTCATCGGTAACAAAACGTTTTTCGGTGGCAAATGTTATGCTGGCATCAGGTGCGTATTCACGAATGCTATCAGCACATGAGATGCCAGCTTCAACAAATTTCTGTTTTACCGAAGCGACGATGAGAAACCCATCGCCTTTATGCTTCATTTTTCGGCGCAGCCTTTTTAGCAGCGGCTTTGCTAGTCGCGCGTTTCTTTGTGGGTGGCTTTTTTGTGGCCGGTTCTTTTTTTGCAACAGGTGCTGGTTTAGGCTCTTCTGCTATCGAAATATCCCACTCTGATTTCAACAGAACGCCTGCCCACAGTTGAACTTCAAGAGGCTTCTTTGCACGACGGATCTTTGACTTCAGCTTAGTATTCTTTGATGCCTTGATTTCTGGAATCTCAAATACTTCGAGCTTAAGGTTGAACAGATGCTCTTCGAACTGTCGCTTTTCACCAGCCAGACCTTCTTTTTGTCTGGCAATATCTAACTCAATTACTTCTTTGGTTCTCTGTTCGATATCATCGACACCAAAGGTTTCAATAATTTCTGACCAGTCTGGATTGACATCATCACCATTCATTTTGTTGACCATGGCTTGAGCACGTGAACCATCGGCAAACTCAAAGACACAACTAATCTGATTTTTTTCATCACTAGTAAAGTATGGTTGTTCAATTTTGCGTTTCATTATGCACTCCTAATCCAAAGACTGAAATTGGCAACACCAACTTTATTAGCAGCATCACCATCAATTACCGTATTATTATATATCTGTGAGAAGGCCGGGCCAGAAAAAGATCCTTGGTAGTTTGCGGCATATCCTGCCTGAAACGAACCAACGAAAAAGCCGGTGTAGTATCCAGTGTAGTATCCAGTGTAATTCACGATGCGGGAGAAGAAACGAGTTGATGAGCCGCCGCCATAATATCTTATAAAATTTACTTGTCGTCCAAAATTGCGGCCAAAGTTTCGTGCAAAATTGCGGGCAAAGCCTCGTGTAAATGCAGGACCAAGATAAGTTGGACCAGCAAAATTTGGACCAAGATATGACTGTGAGAAGAATCCTGTAAATGAACTAGTTGTTGTACCAGCCTTGTCATCAGTGTGTTCTGTACCCATACGAACCCATGTTCCGGTTCCAGGAGCCGTTGCTTGTAATGCCCATGTGCCAACACCTGTTGTCACACGCTGATTATGAAATCGACTATACAAAGCTTCTAGTTCAGCATCAGTAAACTCAACAACCTCATATGTGTTACCATTCAATTGTGTCTTGAGTGGTCTAAATTCGGTTGGTGTTGTTTGTGTTGTTCGGCGCCAAAGCTTTGTACCAGTGTCTGATAGAGATGCAGCAAGTTCATCGGTCAATGATGTCACTTCAACCCATGTTCCACCTACTGTTGGTGCTGTCGGTGCTAGATGATATGAACCCAAACCATCAGCGACATAACGAGTAAGAGCATGTGTAATAAGCGATGAATTTAGTTCAGTGTCATTCTGGCGCTCAAGCTTTGAACCATCCCAATGTAATGGTTGCTCAAAGCTTTCTGATATAGAATCACGATCTTCCAGAAAATCAAAACTGGTTGTTGCTGTTGTGAGGTCGGTTGAACCCGCAGCATTTACATAGTCAACATCATCAAGTGTACCAATATTGATACGCGTGCCAACTGAACCATTTACTTGAAGTGTTGTGACATTATTGTAGTGTGCTTCAAGGATCTTATGCGCAGCATAATCCATTTCAGCATCAGTCATAACTCGTATTGCATTTGGTGTTTTAGTTCTATCAACTCTAACAGGATTTGCCATATCAACTCATCTTTGTATTATGGGAACAGTTGTGTTGTTCCGTCGTCATCAAAAACTTTCAATTGATCGCTTGCCAGAACTATTTGTTGCCAAGCACCAGATATATATGCCTCATAATATGACTCGGTTGAGTTATAGCGTATCATGCCAGTTGCTGGCGTTCCTGGGCGCTGTGCCGTTGTTCCTTGTGGAAGTTCAACCGCATCTGTAGAACCACCGAAGTCGATAACATTTGTTGCAGAAAGGTTTGATGTGGCAGTAGAAACTGCAACGGTTAGCGTATCAACATCGATTGCTGTTGCATTCACAGAAGTTGTGCCAGTGGAAAGTGAACCCGAGACATTGCCGGTGAGTGGACCAATAAGACTATCAGCAGATACAGTCGTCGAGTTTACCACTGTTGTACCAACCGAAAGAGATCCAACAACATTACCAGTCAGAGTCGCAACAGTTACACTTGTTTCTGTTATAGCAGTGTTGACAGTTGAGTTACCAATGGTTAAGGTGTTGCCTGTTGAGACAGAGACATTGGAACCAATCGTAAGAACAGCAGCAGAAGTGACATTACCACCACGCAGTTCAGTGTTTGCAGATAATGTGGTGACAGAGAATATGCCATCAACATAAACATTGCCAGTCGTCAAACCTTGTGTCGTGTTTGCCGTGATAGCAGAGTTACTAACAAGATTTGCAACCTCATTGACTTTATCAACCAGAGCCTCAAAGTTCTGTGTGTTGATGTCAATCAGTGTAACGGATACAGTCATTTCGCCATCGCCTTAATTATTTCTTTTAGTTGTTCAAGCTCTTGCTTCATAGTATCGACGTCATTCGTTACAGCTTGCATCTCCTGCTTGTGCTTACGTCTTTCAAGGATAAGCTGATAGTCCGAGTCATTCTTATTTATAATAACACCATTGGAGTTTCTATAGAATCCAGGTGCATTCTTGATCGGCGTCTCTTCCATCATATCCTCATAATAACATAAAGAAAGTTGGTTGTCAACTAAACTTTTCTATTGACAACCTTTTATTTTAGTGTATAATAGGTCTTGACCTTATGAAATACTATGCACTTACTGCTGCACCACTAACATCATCAATTCTTGGTATCCTTTGTGGATTACTTGAAAGCATAACGATCTTGAATGCCATTGTTTCATAACCATCAAACTTACCTTGATTGCTATTATAATAACGAACAACGTTATCATTTTGCTTGTTATTGAATGCCTGTAGTGGATAATCTATCTTCTCAATCTTCATACCTTCTGCAAGAATAGACGTGTTGGTTGTGCTAGTATCTATCTCAATCGTATCAGCATCTGTAACAGAAGAAACAGACACCACCATATGATTCTCAGGGAACAATGGTTGATATAGATAAACCAAATCACCAGAAGCTAGGTCAGTGACAAAGTCAGTACCAGAACCTTCAACGGTTGTTGAACCAGATGTTAGAGTAACCGTTCCATCAAGAACTGTTCTATCCGGGGGTACTTGATAGAAACCATATTCCAGTTGAACAAAATCATTCAGATCTGATACAGAACTGCGCAATGATTCACCTTCTTTGATTTCAAGCTCAGTCCAGTTTTTATCATCAAATGCATCGGCGTCTTCGTTTTTAAAGATGCGCGCATATACCTTGATATCTGTTTCTGCTGGCTTATATGCAGTAATGAATAGTCGAATATCTTCTGCTGTTCTAGCCAATTTGATGTTTTTGCTAATACCTTTAGCAAACGCATTACCGAAATCAGTATGCTCGTTAGTAGCATCGTTATTGATTATATACTTAGTAAAGGTAACAGTTGGTTCGAACATACGAAGAGTATTCCAATCAGTATTGACATAATCAACATCAACAAGCATCTTCAAACTTTCACTAGTAATGTTTGTTTGATTCGCTGATACTTTATCATTTGGTGAACCATCTTCATATACAGTTACGAACTCATTTGACTTTGACATAATAGCATTAATTTCATCATTGAATGATGTGCTTGTTTTTTCATATACGAGTACATCAAATTGATTGTTTGACGTTCCATCGTTGACAAAAAATGCTTCTCCTGATAATGTGTCAGATGCATCCTTTTTAATGTAGTTTGCTTCAAGTCTCAACTTATAATCGACTTCTGTTGCACCCCCATCAATCTTAAAGAATGGCAAAAATTCTGCCATATCAAGATTGCGAATCTCACAATCATAAAATTCATTATTACCATATGCCGTTTTGATAACAGAACCAGTGGAGTATGAGAATGTTGCACTTGATCCAGCAGATGTATTTGATGTGGTATTTGTGGTTTGTGTGGAGTTTGCCACAACAGCTTCAATAGCATTCGTATTAACGAAACCACAACCTGTGTTCGAGAAGTAAACGGCAGTGATTGCGCCTGCGCCATCTGTTACGATATTTGCAGTGGCAACATAACCACCAGTAACTTTATCAGTTACATTTTCAAAACCTTTGATATGCAGAACATCTGAGTTTGAGTATCCAGAACCACCGCTTGTGATTGCCACCGAGGTGATCTGGTTGTTGGTAAAACGAACAGTTGAGTTGGCAGTTGAATTTGCCAATGTAAGCATTGATGTTCGCACGCCAAACGGTGATGAACGGTCAAAATAATGAGCACGACCAACTGGTGTTACCATAAACTTAGCAGATGCATTGCTAAAAGTAATACCCTCATCAAGTGTCATTTGTGTATTTGATTGAATCGACCTAATTTTGCGGATATTTGTTTTGGTGCCATCTGTTATGACAATTGCATTTTCCTGATTTTCAACAGAATAGATATCAGACCATGCAAAAGTTGAACCGTTTGGTAGCAATGTATTTGCTACAATAATATTGTTTCCTTGGTTTGTCGTAATAGTAATATGATCGCTGCCATTGTTCCAGCCACCAGGATAATGAACGGTATTTGCATAAAGCATCTGCCCACCGATGAACAATTTTTCTGATGACTTATCAAAATCATATGTGACGTATTCATATGAATTGAAGTTGATGTTGAAACCTGTGTTTGAACTCGTATTATTTGCGGTGATGGAAGTCCGTGGTTTTGTGTTTCTAACTTCACCCACTGGCAATGATGTGTTGCCAGATACTGGAATGCCACTATGTGCATATCGAGCAATATTGATATCAAACTTAATCGATGTATCTGCCAGTGGTCTCCAGTTTTTCAAATATTCATCTAAATCAGTCGTCGTATCAGCCACGAAAAGAGTATTGATTGTAAAGAAGCGGCCAATGAACTTATTTGAAGGTCCTGGTGAGATATCAGTTGAACCGGTCAATATTTCATTTACTTTTGATTTCCATAGAACATATTGTGCTGATGCATCGAAAGCAAATAACAATGCATATTCAGTATCAGTCGTTACGCTCATTGGTCGTAAAAAAGTAAACTTTGTTGGGACCGTAGCATCAGAAGATGTCAAAATATCATTATAACTAACTTCTGCTATATGACCCGTGAACAGCGAACTGTCACGTGTGATGAATGGAACACCATAACGCGTAGGAACAACGCATACATATGCACCAGTCGTATAATCATTTAAATTCAAAAGTAAATCTGGTTTACTTTTGAAGTACAAATTCACAGAACTGATGTCACATGTTGATGCGCCATCTACTGTTGATGAGTCAACATAAAAGACTTGTGCACCATCAAAATTACGTACAAACGTCATAATGTAATCCTTTAGTTTGTTACCTGATTATGAGGTATTAAAATTTGGCCAGAGTTTATTACGCGTTGGGCTTTTGATAAGCCAGTAGAATTTGATACTTCATAGACAAGATTTGAGGGTTGGATATTTCGTTTTACTTTTGCATCAGTACTAATATTATTGCGTGTCTCACTACCAAATTTAGTAATAGGATTTTTATCATATATTGTATTATTCTTTGAAGCATTTACGAAAGTTGGCACTTCAATCAAAGTCTCAAGAGACAATACGCCTTCAGCATTAGTAAACAAATCATCACCAAAATCAGTTGCACTTATACCAGTAACACGAGTGCAAAACCCCATATCTTCGCCATTTAGCGTAATAGTGTATTTTGTATTAGGTAGTAGTCCAACAAAAGATAAACTTACACTTGAAACTCTGCGCTTTCTTGTTACATTTGTAATATCTGTAAGATTTGTCATTCTTGTCCTCAATCGATAATGTCCGTGAAATATATTTATAACATGGACATTATGTGTTTATTTTTTATCTGATATACATTTACCAACAATCTTAATTCATAGCAGTGCAAACTATTTTATTGCCGGCGCGACCGCCACCTTCACCGGCTGTTGGTGTCAGTAGGAGCAATCGTCTGAGCCCGGATCACTACAGCTAGGATCACCAAACTCCTGTTCTAGACCGAAGCCAGATCTTCCAGGTTGTCCGGGAGTACCAGGTTGTCCGGGCGCACCTGGTCTACCAGGAGCACCAGGCCGTCCAGGAGCACCAGGAACGCCGGGAGCACCAGGTTCTCCCGGTGGTGGTGGTGGACAACCAACTGTCGCTCTATCAATTGGATATTCAGCTAATAGTTTCCAACGCCATGAACCAGCACCTTTAGATGTTCTAATTGTGTAGTTACGACCCAGTGTGGGATTATGTGTAAATTCAATCTTACCCATATAGTTTGCGTAATCGGTTGATACTGTTGTATCAATGCCATAAGTAGTAAAATCATCATCGAACCATGATGATTTATCAGGTGATACTACAGCTGTTTTTTCTTGTGATGTTAATGCAACTGCATTGGCGGTAGATGCAAGCAGTGTTGAGCCTTGATAAATTTCTACCTTGATGTTTTTGTCATACGCATAAAAGAAAACTTTTGCGGTCGAATTTACAAATTCAATAGTACCAAAATCGGTTTCCTGTGCACCACCGGCAAAAGTCAATTCCCATGAATCAATATATGAAGATACTGTATTACCGACTCGCGTTGCATCAAACTTTGTTCTAAAGGCATTAGTATTAGCAATCTGTGTGTTTGGCAAACAGGGTGGTTCAATAACATCAGCAGGATCTGACGAGTTTTCTTGTGACAATAACGGTACTTCTACATAATCACCCCAAGATGTTTCATCAAAATTGAATTGTGCTACCCACTTATGTTTAATTGGAACAAGCGCTGAATCATCAACTACTGCAGCAAACTTAGGATTTGTTGTAGCAAGACGGTTATAATTATCAAAGCCATCTGCAAAAAAACCAAACTTAAATCGATTGAGATTTGCATCATTTGATGATGGGATAACCCGATCTTTGATATCAGATTCAAGCAATGAAAGGTTCATATAATATTCAAGATCATCAATTCTGCGCTCAAGTTGGTTAATATCTTCCATTGTCATACCACGAACTTGTGTGATATCGGTTGTGGTTGTTTCAACGGTGTGACGTGTAATTGTACGATTTTTTCGTCGTGCCGTACTAGCTTCTATATTATAAGTACGATTATTCAAAATTTCTGACATTTGAGTATCAACCACAGATACTGGAATATTCGGATATGGCGGAACATAAATGTCACCAAGTTTGATATTACCATTTGGTCGATTGGCGCTTTGCACATTATTTTTATTTGAAGCTGGATTACCAGAAGTAACTGTAAACTGGCCATACCGATTTAGAAATACCGTGTCAAGTCTAGCCATGAATGCCGACACAGAAGCACTCATAATAGAACCGGGTAATGGAAATTTTTTATTATTGGTCGGATCTGCTGTATCGCCAAAACCGACAGTTTCTTCTGGGTTGATAGGAGCGGCTGCTGCCGAACCACCAGGGCCTGCGGTATTTGCAGCATATGGGCGGAAATCAAAATGACTCAACAAATCATACTCAACTCCATCATTCGAAATCGTATAACCAATTTCAGAAGAGTGAATAGTTGAAGTAATATTTGAAAGTGGTTGACTATCAACTAAAACACGCTGCTCGGTGTTTGATGAAACATACGAAATGGGATCAAAGAAACCACCTGCACCTGATTCAGTAAAATAGTCAAACTCAACTAAGAGATAATCTCCTGATGTAATACTAGTGCGTGTTCTTGGGTTTTTAGTCAGATATGATAGACCATAATAGTTAGGATTCTGGTTCGTATCAACTACAAAATCAGAAATTACTGAGTTAGAAGAAGTAGTAATGGTTGAATTTCCAGAATGATATACGTTACGCAGACGGAAAACATCAGGAACACCCAGGCACCAAGGTCCAGAGATACCACCAGCATTATTTGATGTATCGATCTTAACATAACGCGTCCTATTTGGTGTTTTTGTTTTTCGCGCAGCACCAGTACGTTGAATATCGATTGCAAGTGCTGCAGTCTGTGCAGTCGCCAAATCAAAAGCAGGCATCGTTAGCGTCAAAATTTGCTTTGTGCCATCAATAGAACCAGACAGACCGGATCTTAGACCAAATGGCATTGCAACATGTTTCGGGAATGTTCTGCGCATCGTAGCAACGGTATTGGCATATTCACCAACACGGTCAAGCTGAATGACAGATGAATTAACAACCTTTGTCACCTGATGAAGCGATGAGTCGCCTGATGTGTTTGCAAACACCGAAACATAATCACCTGCTACAAGTTCACTTGTCAAATCAGCTGTTGTCGTAACAGTGTTTGCGCCAGTTCCATAGTTTACAGTACCGGTAACAGGAGAAGGCAATACCAGATCAGCGTTCAGCGGTGCAACATATAGTTCGCGCAATTGCAAATCTGACATTGCACCTGTTGTTAAAAAGAATTCATCAGATGCTGCTGAAATATTATAAGTCAATGTGCCGGTATTAGCAAAGGCGGTTGTTTGCTCAATAGTGCGATATGTATAACTAATTGCATTGGCATTATGAATAGAATCAACACCCGAATAGAAAAGCAATTTCGAATTTGTTCGATCGCCAAGCTCAGCAATTTGATTGTTTGTTGTACCTTGCGTTACCGTAACAACATCAGCAATTCCTTCATAAGATGTGCCATTATAATGAAGACCACGAACATCTGTGAAATTTTTACCGGAGTTCATGTTAACTTCAAATAGATGTAATCTATATTGTGATGCAGCTGAACCGATTTGTGCATTTTCTGGAATGATATTTCCTAATGGCACCATTGATCTGATACGCGCAGTACCGATAATATTACCAGTAGGTGTAATAGTACCAGTTTGAACATTAGTAATGTCATCAAGATAACTTGTTGCGGTGTCATATAAATTGATTGTATCACCTGTTGAGAACTGAAATAGTCCTACAACATTATCGACAACTACGTAATTACCATATGCTAATGAAATATTCTGTGAGGTAAGTTTTGTATCTGCAATCCTTGAAAGCGATGTCGAAAACGTATCAAATGTAGCAGTACGATAACCATCAATATAAGCACTACCAGGATCTACTGTTAAAACATATGTATTTGCAATAAAATCTGTTGGCTGTTTTGTACTAATTAGAAACTTATCAATGACATAATCACCCGACTCTTCGCGTGTTCTTCGTGCCATCTCGTCATTGATTTTATTATATTGCGTAGTACGATTTTGTTTGAATGCTCGACCATTACTAAATTCAACCAAAGTGAAAAATTCAGTATTACTTGTTGCAACTTCAGTATTCGAAATAATCAAACGAGGTTCTAGCTTCATTCGATTCGCACCAGGTGCCAACTCGTTTGGTTCGCCGGTTGCGTTATCAAGCAAACTTGTATCAATATCCGGGGTAATCAAAGTTTCAATAGTTTCGAAACCGACTGCCAAATTATCTGGTAATGTATTATATTTCGATACTGTTACACGTTGTGCAGCTGCTCTCTGAAAGTAACCACGTTGATAAACCACGCCTTCAGAAACGCCAAATGCATAACCATTTCCCACGGCATCTGAAACAGTAGAAACTACAACTTGTGCTTTAAAGTTATGTGCGGTAACATCAAAAGCAGAAATGCCGGTGCTATTATCATCAGACTTAACAGAAATAATTGGTGGGGTAGTGTAACCAGAACCATTATTAGTATTAGTAATTTTTGTGATACGACCAACTGCGTTTGTTTCAACAATAGCTTCGATACCAGATCCAATAACTCTCTCTACTGTTGCTGTAGCGGTAGCACCACTATCAGCAATTGAAGAATTATTTGCAATTGACCAGGCCGTTGATGTTACGAATGCATTTGCTAGATCTTCGTCACGTGGTTTAATGGACCAAATTTCCTGGCCATTATCAGCAAGAGTTGCTGTATCAATCGCAACGATTTCAACATTTGCTGTTCCGCCATCATTAATATACTGACCAACTGTAAAGGAACCAGATGTAACATTAGCAACAAGAGCAGATGTTGCAATTACGGTATCTGAGTTAGAAAAATTGATACCACCATTTGTTATAGTATATTCACTTACTGAGCGTTGGTAGTCATACACTTCTAGTGTCTCGCCCGGCGTAAATTCGGTAGTTGTTCCATTATCACCAGAGTTGACATAATTGAGATATAGTGTTTTAAGATCCGGATCACTGGACTCGAATCCATCTGCATAATCTTGAATATAAGCACGGAGCCCCGTAACATTTGATTTGATATTCAAGTCTACAAAATTAGAAGGAATAGCCGTGGTTGTGTTATCTGACTGCAAATCATTTATTTTGATATATGGCGCAGGATTATAAAACGTAAAATTGCAACCATCAATAATCGTGCCCGTTGTGAATATATTGTCACCAAACCGCTCAACCTGCTGTTGCAGAATAGATTGCAACTGGTTAAGTTCACGTGTTTGAACACTTACACCGGGCTGAAACAGAACACGGTAGAAATCTTTGTCGGGTGAGTAGTCATCATAGTATGGTGCATTACTCAGTGGTGTTTTCAACGGCATATCTATAGTATCCCTTAAAATTCAAACAGTATCTTCAATGATTCGGACTGATTGTTCGCTCTTGTTACGGCATTGATATTTTCTAGCATCAGAACATCACCAGAACCATATAGCAGCTCTGGTGAGTATTTATTAGTCAGAGAAGCAGAGGCCGAAGAAGTATTACCTTCCATGGAACCAGTCGTGTCAAAGACACCGATCTGATTCGTTAGAAAAATTGTTGCAACTCCACCATCAATATCAGCACTATGAATAAATCCATTGGCCGTTGAAGTGTTGGCATCAACACCTTGGTATACCAACTCATTCTGTGTAAATGTGCCAGATGACATGCTTCCGGTATATTTATGCATCTGAATGAAAGTATCAAATCCTTTGGTGACATCATTACGAATAACAGTTTCAACAACAGCTTTAGCACCAGTTGTTTTGCCAACATACAAATCTTGAGTACCAAAGACGCCTGAAACATTGCTGAATGTCATATGAGTCGTATTTGTAGTTCCCTGAACAATTGCATTCGCAGAAGTATTTGCTTTATATATCAGAATGTCTGTACAAGCAAAGGTCCCAACAGAATCTAGTTCAAGAGCAGAATTGCTTGTGATGCTAACAACAGTTGAAAGCATATGTGCTGCGTTATTTGAAGCTTTCAGATATACGTAGTCACCCGGACTAAATTGATTTTCAAAATCAGCAGTGTTCGAACTAAGCGTGTTTGATGTCGTATTCATTGTGGCATTTACAGCAACACGAACCGGTTTGATTTTATGAACCATTTCGCCATTCTGGAATGTGCCATTTGCACTAGAATAAGTAAATGCCACGTTAGCAAATACAGGATCTTTCAGAATACCAATCTGCTCATATGAGTTAAGAATCGGAATAGTATTGGCTTCTGAGTTAGCAAAGTTGATACCAAAACAGAAATGATTAGCACCAAGCTCAACTATTGAATTTGCACCATGACCATCAGCCGGCGCATAGATTGGACGAACGTTAGCAGTTGAAGAAACACCAACAACAGCATTTGCTACGACATTAGCAACATGATACTGATAGTTAGCACCACGATTCAACATCTCAACACGATACACAGAATTTGATGCTGTGGCATTCACCAAAGCACGTGCAACGGCATTTGTTGTCTGTAGACCATCACCAGTAACAACAACTTCTGGATTGATCTCAAACGTCGTTCCATTCTGTGGTGGAGTCGAGAAAGCAGAGTTGACAACAACGAATGTACCGGTAGTATTGCTGAAGTTGTTTGCAATGGTTTTATATTGCCCGGCGCCATCACCCGCAGAAAGATACATGATGCATCCAGTATAGTAACCATTTGTTGTTTTGACTGTGTTATTCTGCACTTGATAGAGTGCAGAGTTACCACCAATACGAAGATCAAGACCAACAAAAGTTCCGGATGTATAATTGTTATATTGACGACCACCGTCTTCGACTTTGATTACATCAATTGCACCACGTCCGGCATATGACTCAACATCAGTATTAGCAACAACAGGAATATATTTGCTGGTGGCGAACTGATCATATTCAGTTCGTGTGATTGAATACATATATTTCCAACGATAACCATCAGATGTCTGATACATATTGGTGTTTGAGTTAACAACATGTGAGAATGTTGGCACAGCAGTGCTTTCTGCATTCATGTTATTATCAAGACACTTGTAAACATGAAGATATGCAGTCTCATCAACATAAACAAAAAAATCTTTTGTTAACAAATCAGCATCCGTGTCATCATACATCGCATACTTTGTGCCAGTGGTCCATTCAACACTACGAATCATTGGCTTTATATCATTTGGTGTAATACGCTTACCAAAGAGCATTTTATTATAAACATCAACCGTCGTTGTTCGTGTCATATCAGACGGCGTTGGTAGTGTATTTGATGTTCGAGGCACATGTTGCGCAGCAAACACATAATAAGAAGTGTTCGCAACTTCATCAACAGACTCTATAATCTGTTGAATAGTATGTGCTTTAAACGCAGATGTTGTCAACTTGGTCATTACTTAACCTTACGTAATTTCAATTTTCTGAATGGCTTCTGCCGCCTGCTTAGAAGCCTCAGTTTTTTCAAACTTCAAAACGGCGTTTCTACTACCTTCAACAATACCATTAAACCATTCTACTAGAATCTGCTCGGTCGTTGGAACAAATGGCGCACCATTTTCGTCTTTCCACTTGTCTGCATAAAGTACACCATACGCCATAATAAGACGTTCTGCATCTGCGTCAGACACCGACTTAATGATTTCTACACCATTGCCATCGGCAAGCATGCCAACAGTATCGCCTTCAACAGTCAATTTAATAGTTCCAGCCATTTTTATCTCCTTAGCTTACAACAGCACGATCTTGAACACGTCGCCAATCTGTACCATCAGAAAAGGCCAATGTTGCACCACCAGTTTCATCACTCACAAAAATTAAATCACCGGCAACTCCGGTTGGTAATGTTGCAACGGTATATGCTTTCAGATTTGTTGGCACATTCATACTTACATGTGTAGTATTTGCTGCCATTTTCTCTGATTCAACAACAATCTTAATGTTTCGTGTTAGACCAGAACCTGTTGATTCAGTTCCAATGATAAAGTTATCTGAATCCCATGAAACTGTGCCGCGCTCATAGTTTGAGTTATCTGAATACGTGTTATAGACATTGAAGTTCTGTGGATTGATTGTGCGGCGCATTTCAAGCGTATCGGCGGCACCACGAACTACGACTGCATCACTTGCTGTGCCAAAGGTTACTGCACCTGTATCAGATAGAATATTAACATTTGCAGAAGGTTGAAACTCAGCAGTTGAACTGATAGACCCATCTTT
>Ga0213858_10000160_pt1 | contig 31393 bp, 47 predicted proteins | sample PICome_FD_160122 | JGI IMG/M metagenome (GOLD analysis project Ga0213858, IMG submission 160122) | Coastal seawater microbial communities near Pivers Island, North Carolina, United States - PICO245 | ecosystem: Environmental > Aquatic > Marine > Coastal | place: USA: North Carolina | collected... | reverse complement strand
TCGTTGGTAGAGGTACTGAACGTGCATTAATCACTTGGCAAATGGACAACGGTCTTACACCAGATGGTGTTGCAGGCCCTCTGACATTTGAAAAACTACTGGAGGACTAAATGACAGCAGAAAATAAAACTGCATGTATAGATGCCATAGATGGACACGAATGGAGTTCATCTAATTCTGCAGATGATATGTGGACTGCAATAAGTGGTGATGATTTACCTAAAGGTGTTGACATGGTTGTTCTTGATAATGCGATGGTAGCAGGATCTGAAGAAGCACTTGCATGTTTAGCAGCATTACACTCTAGACCACTAACAGATTATCTAAACAAAACACCAGATGATCAGGTTATTCTTTCATATACAATGGAAAGACTAAATCGTATGGAACAGGGTGATGGACAAACCGAATCAAATACTTATGCTCGTATTAACGAAATGCAAGATCTCGCACTGTCTAATATCGGTGTAACATTTGAAGCAGCACCACCCCCACCCACACACAATAATCCACAGTGATAGTCAAAAATCTTTCTTGACAACATTTTGAGACTGTGATATAATACATCTATGTTTTATACAAATGTAGTTAGATATTCAAACTTTATTCTTTACCGAGGTTATGATGATCTCGGTAAAAAAGTTTTTAAAAAAGAAAAGTTCAAACCAAAGTTCTTTGTTCCATCCAAGACTGAAACTGGATGGCGTGGTTTGGACGGTAATCATATAGGTGAAATAGATTTCGATTCTATGAGAGAGGCACGTGACTGGTTGGAACAGTACCAACATGTCACTGGGTTTCAAGTCTATGGAACAACCAACTATCTTCACCAGTATGTCACACGTAAGTTTCCCAAAGATATTAGATTTGATCGTGATAAGATCAACGTTACCACTATCGATATCGAGACAGAATATGAAGGTGGGTTTCCTCAAGTAGAAGTTGCAGACCAGAAGGTTCTTGCAATCACTATCAAAAATAATATTGACGGTGTCTATCATGTGTGGGGTCTGCAAGATTATGACACAGAGAAAGCCCTAATCAAACCAGTAAACTATGTCAAATGTGAATCAGAACCAGAACTACTTGCTCGGTTTGTAAATCACTGGAGACAAGAAGAAAACATTCCAGATGTTATTACTGGTTGGAATGTTCGGTTCTTTGATATACCCTATCTTGTCAATCGTGTCAATCGAATATGTGGTGTTGACATGGTCAGACAGTTTTCACCATGGGGTCTGATAGATCAACGTAAGGTACGAAGACTTAACAGAGAAGAAATGACTTACGACATCAAAGGCATCCAAGTCATGGATTACCTTGAGTTGTTTCAGAAGTTCGGTTACTCGTATGGTAAACAAGAATCCTACAAACTTGATCACATTGGTCATGTTGTACTTGGTGAGAAAAAACTATCCTATGAAGAATCTGGTTCACTGAAGAACCTGTACAAAGATGACTTTCAGAAGTACATCGACTATAACATGAAAGACGTGCAACTGGTTGATCGTTTAGAAGACAAGATGGGACTCATCACACTGGCAATGACTATTGCGTATAAGGGTGGTGTGAACTATCAAGATGCATTTGGTACTACAGGTATCTGGGAATCTATCATCCATCGAAAACTCAACAACATGAAAATCGTTCCATCTGCATTTAAGATAGAACATGAGAAGAGTGAGTTTGCAGGTGGTTATGTTAAGAATCCACAGACAGGTGCACACAATTGGGTCGTGTCTTTTGACTTGAACTCACTGTATCCAAACATTATTGTCCAATGGAATATGTCACCAGAAACTTTATTGAAAGATCCTTCAGATCATTTACCAAGTGGTGTTGATCACTATCTAAGTTCTTTCGATGGTGGAGATCCCATACATCCTGCACAGAGAGAAAGAAACAACGCAGTTGCGTCTAACGGATCTATCTACAGTAAGAAGATCGATGGTGTGATCCCTAATATCATTATCGATTACTATGATGAACGTAGATCTGTCAAGAAACAAATGTTGTCTGCAGAGCAAGCATATCAGAAAGAAAAGACATATGAATTAGAAAAAGAGATCAACACTCTCCACAATCAACAGATGGCAATTAAGATCTTGATGAACTCTTTGTATGGTGCGATGGGTAACAGATACTTTAAGTATTATGATCTACGTATTGCAGAGGGTGTGACTCTCACTGGTCAGATGGTTATCCAGTGGGCAGAAAAAGCAATCAACAAAGAAATGAATAAGATACTAAAGACCGAGGAAGATTATGTACTGGCTATCGATACCGATTCTGTTTATATTAATATGTCTGCTCTTGTGGACAAACTCAATCCTAATGATCCTGTAAAATTTTTAGACAAGATCTGCAGGGAACACTTTGAACCTAAACTTGCAAAAGCATATGATGATTTATTCCATAAGATGAATTGTCACAAACCTAGAATGGAAATGGCACGTGAGGTTATTGCGGATCGGGGTATCTGGACTGCAAAGAAAAGATATATTCTCAACGTACATAACTCTGAGGGTGTGCAGTACGAAGAACCCAAACTAAAGATGATGGGTATCGAAGCAATCAAGTCTTCAACGCCAGAGATTGTCCGTAACAAATTCAAAGAAGCATTTAGAATTATTATCTCATCTACAGAGAAAGAAACGCAGGACTTTATCCAACAGTTCAAGTCAGAGTTCAAACAGTTACCACCAGAATCTGTTGCATTCCCACGTGGAGTATCAAACATATCAGACTGGAGTGATCGTAAACAAATCTACAAGAAGGGTACACCCATACATGTTCGGGGATCTCTACTATATAATAAGTATTTGAAGGACTACAAAATCACCAACAAGTACGAACTAATTGAGAATGGTAGTCGTATCAAGTTTTGTTACTTGAAGATGCCAAACACAATCAAGGAGAATATAATCTCGTTTCCAGATGTAGTCCCAAGAGAGTTTGGTCTGGAGCGGTTCATAGATTATGACAAACAATTTGAAAAGACTTTCGTTGAACCATTGAAAATGATATTAGATGCAATCGATTGGTCAGTTGAAGAACAGCAAACACTAGAGGATTTTTTCGCATGAAGGCTGGTAAAGTATGGGGTACGACAGAACTTATAGAGGCAAACGGTGCACTTGAGTTTCATCGTATTGAAATGAAAAAGAATGGAGTGTGTTCGAAACACCTTCACAAATATAAGTGGAATGGATTCTATGTAGAATCTGGTAAGATGAGAGTCAAGGTCTGGCAAAAAGACTATGACCTAGTAGACGAAACCATTCTAGAGAAAGGTATGTACACTAAAGTCAAGCCAGGATTATATCACAAGTTCGAGTGTCTTGAAGATGGTGTTGCATATGAATTATATTGGGCAGAGTTTGCTCACAACGATATTGAAAGAGAATCTGTGGGATTCATGGGTAATGAATATGACTAGCTACACTACTAATTTTGATCATGTAAGAACATTTATGAAAACATTTGGACAAGAAGTAAATACAGAACCAGAGTTACCAAACGATGAAACTTCTAAACTTAGATTAGAACTTATTGGAGAAGAACTCGGTGAACTAGAAGAAGCAATCGCAAATAAAGATCTTGTTGAAATCGCAGATGCACTAACTGATATATTATATGTAACCTATGGTGCAGGTCACGCCTTTGGCATAGATCTTGACGCATGTTTCAGAGAAGTTCAAAGATCCAATATGTCTAAGTTGGGGGAGGATGGTAAACCTATCTATCGTGAGGACGGTAAGGTTCTCAAAGGCCCAAACTATTCTGAACCAGATTTAAAAAAGACTTTACAATTATAAAGTTTTCTGGTATAATAACATTATGACTACATTGAATACAGAACAAGCACAATTTTGTGCAGGTATCTTTAATGATTACTTTGGTCAATTTGATAGAATTGATCAATACATGCGTGATCAAAAACTTGCACAAATAAAAAATGTTCCAACTGCATTGCCAGGCATGGGTCTGGAAGATGATATGTTTGACGATTTTTCTATGTCACCAGAAGACATGGATCTGAAAGTGGTGGAACCAAATAATTTTATATGGGATACTTCCTTGAGCATGATATCAAGCCATAGTAATATGGTGAGTATTCCTGGCAAAAATGTTAAATTTGCAATAAAAGAAATGAACACAAATAAGTATGTTGGGTTTATCCGACTTGCTTCTCCAGTGATAAACTGTAAACCTCGTAATGATTTACTAGGACAGGTTCCAGAACTTACTACGTTTAACAAAACAACTATCATGGGATTCGCTATAGTTCCTTGTCAACCTTTCGGATATAATTATCTTGGTGGTAAACTTCTTGCAGCCTTGTGTTGTTCTCATGAGGTAAGAGAAAAACTAAACAAAAAATATGACATGAACTTGTGTATGTTTGAAACTACAAGTCTGTACGGTAATTCTAAATCATCAAGTCAATATGATGGTATGAAACCTATGTTAAGAAATAGGGGCTTGACAATCTCTGATTTTATCCCTATGCTTAACGGTGAACCATATCTTAACCTTGTTAAGTATGTTGAGGATATTGTAGGTAAGGGTGGACTAGTACCAGAAGGTGCGTCAAGTAGAAAACTAAAAATGACTAATGCTATTATTGGATTGTTGAAGAGATCTCTGAAGGGTGAAGATCTTACAAAGTTCAAACTAACAATTGATAATGCAAAACAGTTGACAGAACAGAAAAGATATTATGTGTCTAACTATGGTATTGAAAACTATGTTGACATTGTAAACGGTAAAACGGATAAGATAGTTGAAGCACCAAACTTCGACAGGTACGGTCAAGATCAACTTATAGAATGGTGGAAGAAACTTGCCACTAAAAGATATAACAAATTAAAAGAAGAAGACAGACTAAGAAAAGATCTTGAGGTATGGACTGAGGACAGTCAAATTGATATTATAAGGTGATACATGTATTCACTAACTATATTTAAGAATAGATACGATAACAAAACGCATCGTAGAATGGACTTCGACAATTGGTCGGAGTTCAAGAATTTATTCTATCAACTGTCTAAGAGACCACTGGCATCTAAAGAAGATGCAAACCTGATTTCTCCTGCAACCTATCAACCTAATACAACACGTAAAAATGTAAACGTAGTTGATTGGGGTGGTTGGTGTGCAGTTGATGTAGATGAACACAATTTCAAAGGAGACTTAAAAAATGAGTTGGATAATAGGTACACTTATATCTGTTACAGTACTGCTAGCAGTAGAGAAAGTTTTCCAAAGTTTCGCTTGGTGTTCCCACTTACAAAAAGAGTTGAATCGGAGTCTATCAAACATTTCTGGTTCGCACTCAACACCGAACTCAATTCGATTGGAGACAAACAAACTAAAGATCTATCACGAATGTATTATATCCCTGGCTCGTACACTGGCGCTTTCAACTTTATTTTTGATAATGTTGGTGTGGATATAGATCCAGAAGAGTTGATGTTCAAACATCCGTATGCAGAAAAATCTAATTTAAATAATTTTTTTGATAGACTACCCGAAGATATAAAACAAGAATATTTAAAACACAAGAAACAAAGACTAGACAATACTGATGTTCATTGGACATCGTACCACGACTGTCCGTTCTTTCCAAAAAAACTAGGATCTGAATACAGAATGATTACTAACACTGGTTGGTATCACAAGATGTATCAGATCATGGTGGCAATTGCAGGTAATGCAATAAAGAAACAATATCCAATCACTGCACAAGAAATATCTAAACTGTGTAGAGAACTAGATATGGAAACTGGAAACTGGTACGAGAATCGTCCTCTTGATAAGGAGGCAGATCGTGCACTTGAATATGTTTATAGGAATAGTTAATGAATAAGAAACACGATTACAACGATAAAATGCAAGATCTAATATTTACTAGTGCAGGAGATTTTATAGGAATGCAAGAGAAGGAAGAACATAACTACTGCACAACAAAAGGTCTTGGTTGGGCGTTCCTTATCATTGCACTGTTTATGATAGGTGTACCTATAATAATGCTTATGGTTATGGTGGGACTGGATGAGTATGCAAGGTATTGTAATTTAAATATCATGCCATGTTTTACAAACACTATCAACTTTTTGAGAGGGATTTTAGGATAATGTCAGACCCAAGATATAAGATACAAGCAGAAGCAGAAAAAACTTTTCAACAATTTATTCTTTGGACTAAACGAGTTGTCTATATAACTATATTCGGATTACTTGTTGTAGTAGTAGGGTGTAACAACGGAGTAGACGGAACACAAGGTGGATACAACGGCGAACAGTACAGCCCTAGAAATTTGAGTGTAAAATGAAATGGTTGATATTATTCATAGTGACTACATCTGATCCCTTTGTAGTAAAAACATTAGAATTTGAAAGTGGGAATGAGTGCACTGAATATGTAAACAATCCCAATAACGCTAGTAGACTTGCAATAGAAGTTATTGATGTAGCAGGTTTTAATGCAAAAATAGAATCAATAATGTGTCTACCAGAAAATAAAGTAAAGGAATATTTAGATGTGGGTTCTAATATGGTTAGCACTTGAGGCAAACCAAAAAGTAGATTACTATCATATTGGTACGTATAATACAGATAAAGAATGTCAAGTATCATTGAAAGAAGCAGTGGTTCTCGTTACTAATAGCAACCAGTCAATTGCATGTTTATATGTTGGAGAAGACGCGGATGGATAAAGTGAATATTGCCATTGTTGGTCATGGATATGTTGGTAAGGCAGTAGAGTATGGATTCAATACATCAAGCGTAAATCAATACATTATAGATCCGATATACAATAAAGGTATGGAGACTATCAAGGACGTAAAGATAGATGTTGCTTTTGTTTGTGTCCCGACTCCTTTTGGATCTGACGGTAAGATTGACTCATCTATCGTAGAAGAAGTTGTAGGTGAACTAAAATCTAAAAACTGTGTCATTGCAATTAAGTCCACAGTGACTCCAGACATAGTAACTAAACTACATGAAGAAAATAATAAGGTTGTCTATAATCCTGAGTTTCTTACAGAACAAAATGCTTTAGAAGATTTTGTTAATCCACCTATGCATGTGTTTGGTGGAGAGAAAGAATACTGTCATTATCTCTGGACGTTATACATAGACCATAGTAGATGTAAGGATACAACAACTAGATCATATTACTTGACTCCTGCAGAAGCATCGTTTGTTAAATATGGAATAAATTCCTTTTTAGCATCTAAGGTATTATGGTTCAATCAATTTGCAGATCTCTGTGATAAATACAACGTCAAGTACAATGCTGTAACCAGTGCGATGATGACAGACAAACGTATTGGTAGTAGTCACATGACAGTGCCTGGCCCTGATGGTAGGAAGGGTTACGGTGGTGCATGTTTTCCAAAGGACACAAATGCATTCTCTAAATTTGCTAACGGCGATTTTACACTTCTCGATCTAGTTATCGAGGAGAATAATAAGTATCGTTCTGAATACATGTTAGACGATAGAGAAAAAGAACAAAATGTTGTTTACATGCGAAGTAAAATATGATATAATATATTAAAAGGAAAGATTATGTCACGTATTGCAATTACTGGTGCTGCAGGGTTTATTGGGTTTCACCTAGTAAACAAATTGATTGGTGAAGGTCATGATGTTCATGGGTTCGACTCATACAATGATTACTATGATCCCCTATTGAAAGAAGCACGTGCCAAAGAAATTATGGGTGAACATGCAGTGTTCATCGATTCAGTGGATCTAAAAGATAGAGACTCATTGTTTAGTTGGTTTGAAAAGACAAAACCAGAAATAGTAATTCACCTTGCTGCATATGCAGGTGTTCGTAATTCTCTGGTAGAACCAGATAACTATATCCAAAACAATGTTGTCGGTACTCACAATCTAATCGATGCTTGTAACATGTACAGTGTAGAGAAAGTAATCTATGCGTCTACTTCATGTGTGATGGCAGGTAATGAGTTACCATGGAAAGAAGACGAAAAGGTTGGGTATCCACTTAACCCATATGGTTACACTAAGTTGTGTAATGAATCTCAGTTCATGGCAAGTGCAATACCTTCAGCAATTGGTCTACGGTTCTTTACTGTATATGGGCCTTGGGGTAGACCAGACATGGCACTCTTTGATTTTACAAATAAAATAATTAAAGGTGAATCCATAGATTTATTTAACAATGGAGACATGATTCGTGATTTCACATATGTCGATGATATTGTAAACGGTATTAACATTATTGTAGACTTCATAGAAAGATCAATGATCGTAAAAGAAATCTACAATATTGGTAATGGTCGTCAAGTTCCACTGATGGAGTTTGTCGATAATATTGAAAAGCAACTAGATAGAAAGGCAATCAAAAACTATGTACCTAAACATCCTGCAGATACGCAGGCGACTTGGTCAGACACAACCAAGATACAAGCATTAGGATACAAGTCTGAGACACCTATCGAAGAAGGGGTTGCTAAATTTATAGAATGGTATAAGAGGTACTATAATGTCAACTGAAGAATTGAATAAAGAAGTTGCAAAGTTTCACAACATAACTGAAGAGGAGTTGTATCAACGAACAGTCATTGGTGGAGAAGCATTATTCCATCAATACTATATGCGTAACGGTGGTTTCTAATGATCACTGGACTCACTGCATCTACATTTGACTTGCTACACGCAGGTCATATTGCAATGTTGAGAGAAGCAAAGTCACAGTGTGACTATCTTATTTGTGCATTACAGATAGATCCATCAATTGATAGACCAGAGAAAAATTCACCAGTGCAATCTATTGTAGAAAGATATGCACAACTATCTGCAGTAAGATATGTGGATGAAATACTGGTATATCAGTCTGAAGAAGACTTGTTGGATATCATACAGATGTATCCAATAAATCTTAGAATCCTTGGTGCAGAATATCGTGACAAGGATTTTACTGGTAAGGATGAGTGTCGTAGATTAGGCATTCAACTTTATTTCAATAACAGAGAACATAGGTTCTCATCATCTGATCTAAGAAGAAGAGTAAAACTTAAGGAGGATACCGATGAAGCAAGAAAGGTATTACGAGAGTGTCATGAAGATGAACCGAGAAGCAAATCAGAAGGAAGATCTGAAGGATCAAGTTCAACAACTCGCAGAAAGAGTAAAAAAACTTGAAGAAGAAATAACTTGGAGATCCAAAGAATAGACTTTACATCCGTTTTATTATGTGTTATAATGTGTTTGTTAGGAGTAATTAATGTCAATAATGGATAAACTCAAAAAGAATAGTAAGTTGGATCACACATCTATTCTTTCTGAGTCTAAATTTTTTAACGAAAAAGATATGGTTCCAACTCACGTTCCAATGATGAACGTTGCCTTATCTGGTTCAGTAGATGGTGGTCTTGCGCCTGGTCTTACAATACTTGCTGGCCCATCTAAACATTTCAAGACATCATTTGCCTTGATCATGGCAAGTGCATATCTCAAAAAATATCCAGAGTCTGTTGTACTATTCTACGACTCTGAATTTGGATCACCACAATCGTACTTCGAGCAGTATGATATCGATCCTGCACGTGTACTTCATACACCAATCACAAATGTCGAGGAACTAAAGTTTGATCTAGTAAATCAACTTGAAGGTCTTGAACGTGATGATCGTGTGTGTATTGTAATTGACTCTATTGGTAACCTAGCATCCAAGAAAGAATTAGAAGATGCAATCAATGAAAAGTCAGTTGCAGATATGTCTCGTGCAAAATCTCTAAAAGGTTTGTTTCGCATGTGTACACCATACCTTGCGATGAAAAACATTCCTATGATTGCAGTAAACCATACATACAAAGAAATTGGATTGTTTCCAAAAGATATTGTTGGTGGTGGTACAGGTCTGTACTATTCTGCAGATAACATTTGGATCATTGGTCGCCAACAGGAAAAGAAAGGCACCGAGATTGAAGGATATCATTTCGTAATTAATGTGGAGAAATCTAGATATGTCAAAGAAAAGTCTAAAATCCCTATTACTGTTACTTGGGATGGCGGTTTGCTTTCTCATAGTGGACTCCTCGATGTCGCTATCGCAGGTGGTTATATCAAGTCTCCTAGTTCTGGCTGGTATAGCATTGTTGATAGAAGTAGTGGAGACCTCTTACCATCAAAATGTAGAGCAAAAGATACCCTACATCCCGAATTCTGGGTGCAAATATTACAAGAGACTGACTTCAAGGAGTTTATCAAACAGAAGTTCTCGATTGGTGGGTCTCTTAATAACGAATTTGGTGGCGAAAGTGGAACATGAGGAAAACGACACGTATCAACTAATACCCAATGAAGTTAATGAGGAGTTCTGGTCAGTCAGAATCCTCAAGGGTATGTTTAATGAAACTGTAATCCGTTATGGTAACATTGCATTCAATGAAGTTGCAGAAGGTGTTATGTCATTTAACTTCACTGTTGAGTCTTCACCAGACTCTACTATCACCGAAGAGAATGAAGTACTTCAAGAAGTTGCAGGTGACATATTGCAAAGAATTATTGCAAACGCACTAGACAACAATGAGGGTATTGTAGGTAAACATCCAGAAGCAAGTGACGATGAATGGGAAGAGGTAAGTGCTGAAACATGAATATTAACTTAGAACAAGTAATTCTAAGAAACATTCTAACTGATGATGAGTATACAAGGAAAGTTTTACCATTTATCAAACCAGAGTATTTCGAAGGTATCTACAGAATACTATTCAGAGAGACTGCAAAGTTTGTAACCAAGTATAATAAACTACCAACTGCAGAGGCGTTTAAGATTGAACTTGATGCCTCTGATAGATTGAATGGTGAGAACTACACAGTAGCGATGGATCTTATACCACAGTTATTTGCGGTAGAAGAAACTGACTCTGAATGGTTGATACAGAATACAGAGAAGTGGTGTCAAGATCGTGCTATCTACAATGCGGTGATGGAGTCTATCTCTATCATTGATGGTAAACACGAGACCATGACTAAGGGTGCATTACCAGATCTGTTGTCTAAAGCTCTGGGTGTTGCATTTGACACAAACGTTGGTCACGACTATATTGACAATGTGGAAGATCGTTGGGACTTCTACAATAAACAAGAAGAGAGAATACCTTTTGACCTTGAACACTTTAATACGATTACTAAAGGTGGTGTTCCAAACAAAACACTTAACATTGCTCTTGCCGGCACTGGTGTGGGTAAGTCTCTTTTCATGTGCCATGTTGCTTCTAGTGCTTTGACTGATGGTAAGAATGTATTGTACATCACTATGGAAATGGCAGAAGAACGTATCGCGGAACGTATTGATGCGAACTTGTTGAATGTTCCGATTGATCAGTTAGAAACAATGCCTAAGACTATGTTTACTGAGAAGGTAAAGCAACTATCTTCTAAGACAAGTGGTAAACTAATCATTAAAGAGTATCCGACTGGATCTGCACATGCAGGTCACTTTCGTGCACTTTTAAATGAATTAAAATTAAAACGACAGTTTGAACCAGATATCATTTTTATAGATTATTTAAATATTTGTGCATCAAGTAGAATGAAAGGAATGGGTGGTGCAATCAACTCATACAACTACATTAAAGCAATTGCTGAAGAGTTACGTGGCCTTGCAGTCGAGTTTGACGTACCGATCTTCTCTGCAACACAAACGACTCGTAGTGGTTATTCTAACTCGGATGTTGGGTTGGAAGATACGTCCGAGTCTTTTGGATTACCCGCTACCGCAGATCTCATGTTCGCTCTCATATCTACAGAAGAACTCCAACAACTAGGTCAGATAATGGTCAAACAATTGAAGAACCGATATAATGATCCTACTCAGAATAAAAGGTTTGTTGTTGGTGTTGACCGTAGTAAGATGAGATTGTTTGATGTAGATCCAAATGAACAAACATTGACAGACGATACTCCAGTGTTCGATAAATCAGACGCAGGAGAAAACATATCAAAGTTTAAAGATTGGAACATCTAATGAAGAGAAAACTAATATCAGAATTTTGGGGTGATGAAAAGAACCCAGATCGTAAAGCAGAAATATACCACAATCTAATCTATGATCATTTCGAAGTTGATTTCTACAACAAGACTGAATTAAAAGAAATGCGAGAAATGAAAACTGACGGAGTTATACATAGTTTAAGGTATGCAGAAGATGCTGCAGAAAATTGGTGTTTAGGTTATATACCATGAGTGAACGTTTATTTGTTTTTGATGTCGATGGGACACTTACTCCAAGTCGTGGACTAATAGACATGGAGTTCCAGAAATATTTTATGGACTTTTGTGAAGAAAACTTTGTCTATCTTATTACAGGATCTGATAGAGAGAAGACAATAGAACAAGTGGGTATCGACATTTATTACTTGGCAGACAGAGTCTATAATTGTTCTGGTAACCATGTATTTGAACAGAGTAAAGAAGTTTATAAAACAGATTGGAAGTTGCCAGATCCTGCCGCATTTTTCTTATTGGACAAACTACAGAACAGTAGGTTTTACAGAAAGACAGGTAATCATATAGAAGAAAGAACAGGTACAGTAAACTTTAGTGTTGTTGGTAGGAAGTGCAACTTTGAAGAACGTGTCATGTATAAAGAGTGGGATGAACACAAAAACGAGAGACGTATAATTGCAGAAGAATTTAATTCTAAGTTTCCAGACATCGAAGCATTAGTTGCAGGTGAGACTGGAATTGATATATTTCCAAGAGGTGCAAACAAAGGACAGATTTGGGAAGAAATAAAATATTATGATGTTCACTTCTTTGGTGACAAAATGGATGAAGGTGGTAATGACTATCCACTTGCAGCAAAAAATAAAAACGGAACAAACCATCATGTCACATGTTGGAAACAAACAAGAAAGATATTAATAGACGAATATGAAAGCTAGGTTAATCTCATACTCACAGACAGGAGAAGATTTACATGTCGGTAATGATGTACAGGAACTTATTGCGTATTGCGCCCGTGTCTCCAATCCATCGAATCAAAATAACTCTGAAACGTCCGAAAAACTTTTACGTTACCTTGCCAAACACAAACACTGGTCACCATTCGAGATGGTCAGTGCTTGCATAGAAGTAGAGACTACTCGTGATATCGCAAGACAGTTATTAAGACACAGATCATTTTCATTCCAAGAGTTCTCTCAAAGATATGCAGATGTTCGAGAGATAGATAACAACTTTGTTATCCGTAGAGGAAGACTACAAGATCCCAAGAACAGACAGAACAGTATTGTTACAGATGATGCAAGACTGTTGACTGCATGGGAACAACACCAGAGAAACGTCTGGTATGCTGCGATGAAAGCATATGACTGGGCGATTGAAAATGGTATTGCAAAAGAACAGGCTAGGTGTGTGTTACCAGAAGGTAATACTTTGTCTCGACTTTATGTAAACGGTACGTTAAGATCTTGGATTCACTATATAGAACTAAGATCTGCAAATGGAACACAGAGAGAGCATATGGACTTAGCAGTAGAATGCGCTAAAGCAATAACAAAAATATTCCCTAGTGCGGTGGGATACATTGACACACAAGGAATCTCATAGACTCTTTTGGTTAGTCAAAGGACATCTAGGGGAAGAACAAACCGTAATTGGTAGCGCAAACAGTTATTTCAAGAGACTATGGACTACGTATCAAGGTGAAGACACTAGTTACATAGAGGAAGGTTTTGAGAAAGCATATTATGAAAAGTATCCAGAAAGAAAATGTCATACACAGAATTAATAAAACGTAGAGCGACTAACGAAGAGTCTGATGAATGTTATACACCAGATGATCAGGTTTTTCCTCTACTAAAATACTTAGATAAGGATAGTACTTACTATGAAGCAACTAGTGGAAAAAGTTCGAACATTCTTTCTGGGTTCAGAAAGCATGGTTATAACATCGTTTCTTCTGATGGCAGGGATTTTTTTGATTGCACACGGAGTGACATCTATGATGGGGTTATAACAAATCCACCATATAGTAAGAAGGATAAATTTTTAGAACGCTGTTATGAATTAGGTAAACCCTTTGCACTGTTACTTCCTGTAACAAGTTTTCAAGGATCTAAACGAGGAAAGATGTTTATGGAAAAAGGAATGTCTGCACTTGTTTACAATAACCGAATAGACTTTACAGGAAAGGGTTCACCTACTTTTGGTAATGCTTGGTTCATATGGGGGTTCATGCCTCCTAATCAAATTCACTGGGTAGATAACTAAGGAGAAAAAATGGAAGGGCCTATCTGTAAGTTAAGAAAGAAAATCAAAACTTGGTTGAGTAAGAAAGATGATAAACAAGTAAAATACTTATCAGGTAAAAAGAAATAACTTGAAAGAACTTGCGATACTATGGGTAGGCTTGATACTACTATTTTTAAGTCTAGCACACTTTGTACAATACATGCATTAGGGGGTTGACAAGATCCCCTTTTTCTGTTATCATATGTCTATAATAATATTGAGGTAGTTATATGATAAAGCAGTTAGTTTTTGGAGTTGTTGCACTCTCTATGATTCCTAGTGAGTCTGAGAGTGCATCAATCGCAGAAGCAGGTGAGTTTCACACTGCACTAAGTGAACAGGTTTGTCTTGCGAACAATATCTATTGGGAAGCAAGAAACCAAACAGAAGAAGGAATGATAGGTGTTGGTCTTGTGGTACGTAATCGTGTTCTTGATAATCGTTTCCCACATTCGTATTGTGAAGTGGTTCATCAAGGCCCAACGCGGAGTAGCTGGAGAGATCCTAACGTTAAGATCCCTGTTCGACACCGTTGTCAATTTAGTTGGTATTGTGACGGTAAGTCTGATGATATTATTGCTAATGAGTTGGACATTTATACCGTTGCTTCTGATATTGCTCATCGAATTTACTCAGGTGCAATTGATGACGTTACCAATGGTGCTACACATTACCACGCCGACTATGTAATACCTGCATGGGCGGCAACAAAGATACGAACAATAAAGATTGACGATCACATATTTTATAGATGGGAGTTTTAATGAAAATAGATTATAAGTTCAATGAAGAAAAACTATTGACGGAATTTAAGGAGTATGTAGATGCAACCTATGACGCCCATTATTCCAAGGAAAAATTCCAAGCGACTGAGTTTATCGTAGATAGTGGCCACGGAACTGGGTTCATGATAGGAAACGTAATGAAGTACGCCCAGAGATACGGCAAGAAGGGTTCCGATGCAGACGCTAGAAAAGACCTTCTTAAGGTGTTGCACTATGCGTTGATGCAACTTCATGTGCATGATACTAAAGTGCTCCGCCAGAACTCTTGACATACATGTAAACAAAGAGACCAATAACGGCAAGTATAGTAAGTGCTAAAGGTATTGCAATCATGAGTTTCTCTTGAAACTCTTCTTGTCTTTTCATTGCTTCTCTTTTTAACTCTTCGAGACGTTCTTTCTCTTCTTTGATTCGTTGTTGACGTAACGCGACAATTTCTTTCCACGTTCCCCAACCGAATCTATGGTCAATTAGTTCTCGCATTTCTTCCATTTGTTCGGCCGCAATTTTAGCATCGATTACCTCTTTGGCAACCGATTTAATTCCTAACTGGTCAGACATAGAGTTTCCTCTTTCGAGTTTTGCTTTTTGAACTTGAGCATTACCGTCTAAGAGGTTTTCTAATTGTGAACCAATCTCACCAATGTCTTTTACTGTGTTGATATTTGATTTGATGAAATCAACTGATTGTTTCACCAATGCAATACCTGCGAGAACTTCTGCGACCATTTTTTTCTTTCTATTGAATTTGATCTAGTTCACGAGTTTAATATGAATCACAACTATATTTATACTAAAAGTATTTTTTAATATAAATAAAAATTGTAGATGTTGGAGAATATTCTGGACATGGGGGCAGTACCCATCACCTCCACCAAAATTACATGGAGAAGATATGGATGAAAAGAAAAAAATAATAGATGTCAAAACAGGCACAAACGAATTTGAAGTAGGAGTAAGACTACTAGGAAATGAATTGATTGGGATCAGACTTGCATCGACTAACGCAAGTGGTAAGATGATTCTCTGGGCAGTACTATTATTGTTCTTTACATTTATGATCATGGAAGTATTTGGGTTTAACCAGTATTTAATGAACATGTAATTTTGTGGGGGTGAACTAGGATCGACAGGTATTTGAGTCTACGAAACACAAATGCAAACGATAATTTTGCACCATCTGGATTACGCCTAGCGGCATAATCGCAGGGGGTTGGGCACTTACCTAGCAACAGAAAAGTGTCACCAAAATGGAGAACAAATGCGTATTAAATCAATAAATGATGTAGTAGTCCCTTTTAGACCACCTGAAATTCATAATGATATTATGAAATTTTCTATGGAAAAATATTTCTATTTCGATCAAGATTGGAATATAGATAAGAGATTCGAAGTAATAGATGATTTTCATAAAACCTTTGAATCTTGGATTGACATTAAACTACCAGACTTTAAAATATATACTGTAAATGGTAGTACAGAGGCCATAACACAATGTTTAATTGCCTTATCCCACACAAATAAAAAGATTGCATTAGTAAAAAACGAATACAGATGGTATCCGTTCATTGCAGACAGATATAACATTGATATTGTATGGATTGAAAATGTAAATGATCTAACAGATCATTGTGTTTTTGTAACCAGTCTACCTTTCTGTAGGGATGGTAAGGTACACGATTTACAAATACAATTGTTACATAAATGTCAAGAAGAAAATATTGAATGTTGGTTGGACTGTGCGTATTACGGAGCAAGTAAACCTGTAGAGTTTCATATCCCTAAAAGTGTAACAAACATATTTTTTAGTTTCTCTAAGAATTTTGGATTAGCATTAAATAGGTTGGGTCTTTGGTATTCTAGTGAGTATATTGTAGATAAAGGTGTACTGAATAATGTTGCATACTTACCCATTGGCAATATGGCTCTTGTAACTATGTTAATGAAAAAATATCCTAATGATTATTTATGGAATAATTATAGAGATTTACAACTGCAGTGTACAGATAATCCAACTGATCTTATTTTCATGTCTAATGACGGTGAGTGTCTGAGCGGTAAGATGACAGAGATTGTAAGGGAAAAGTATCAAGGTCTGTAAATTCTGTCCAAGCTATATACTGCCAACAATTGTCTATCGCAGGATTACATACCAAATGTCTATCAGTTTTGTATTGCCATTGATGATCCATAAATGCATTTGCATCTTTGGCGAATCGTTTCATAAATCTGTAACTATTTAATTCTCTACTTGTAAAAGCATAATCAAAATGTTGTGACGCAAACTCTATTTGATTTTTTAACATTGTGAGACAGGTTGCGCCGATCTTCCATTGAAAATTATTTCTTTCCTCTGATACAGTCATCAACCTATTAAGAACTCTAGCACCACCTTTAAATACGTCTCTTGTTATGACAGTACTACCTTCAACAGGCATATCATCACGATATATTACTGTGGAAAATAATATCTCATCACTATAAAATTTTCTTTTACTGTAATTATCTTTTAGAGTATCATCTATAGTACTATGATAGATTTTAGATCTCAACCATTCTAAGTCATCATGTTTAGAAGTTACATTTACAAACTCAAGTGCCATGTCGTTCAAACTGAGGCAGACCTTTCATAAAATCTTCCCTAAAAAATTTATTATGCAATCCTTGTATTCTCAGATTGTATCGAACCTCATCACCTTTATTAGTAGTACCATGTGGTTTACTTTGGTTGCAAAAGAACACACTACCTTTTTTGTAAGGCAGTTCCATACCATCATGCCATGCGGTTATGCCTTTAGGTAAATTTAATTCAACAAGAAAGCTATTACACATATTATACGTGTTACGTGTATTTAAGAAATCAAAGTCTTCTTCTGGCAGATCTTGATGAATAGGAACATCACCTCCAGGCCCTAACTTAGAGATCTTTACATAACTAAACCGCATGTATTTACCCATCTGTTCCTTAATCCACTTAACAGTTTTTGGCATCATTGGTTCTAATTGAGTCCAACTATGGTTTCTTAAATTCCTAAAACTTTTTCTGTAAGTTTCATAATTGTGGTTTGGTAGAATCCCTTGTGTTAGGATATCTTTATAATCTCCAGAACTACTAAAAAGTGTAACAGAACCCCACTCTTTCTGATCATCAAAGTGTGTTCCGATTCCTGTCGTACCTTCTTTTGCCTTTAGTGCTTCAAATTGTTCTGCATCCCTTTCTTCAAGAAACCAACTTTCGACTATACGAATTTCATTCATGATCTCATCGACAGGGCATGGATCAAACATTGATGTAATGTCTACCCAACTAGTGTTTGTAATTATATCAAGATAATCGGACATCTAATTTTTCCTTCAACTTACCAGAAAATAAATCTTCCCAGTATTGTTTATTGTGAAAAAATGATTTGTTATCTTTTGTGTAAACACTTGCTATTTTTTTCCAAATCAAACTGTCACATTTTTTGTAATATTGTAATAACGAACTATCATTGTGTTTATGTTTGTGTATATCCAAATGATCTTCTTCATCATGTATTAATCTTTTAGTCATCTTTTTATAGTATTCATTTGTTCCATGTTTAACATACATTTTAAATAGAAATGTTGCCCTTCTTTCTACAACGTAAACAAATTCTGGAAAGTTATCTGGGTCTAAATTATCAACATCAATTCCACACAAGTCCTCATAGATAGCATTTTCAATTGAGTACTTAGTGTTACTATAAAAATGTTTTATATTTCTTCTACGTAGATCTTTCTTTAATGCACCTCGTGCCATTGCAGAGTGTTTCTTCTCATCATTTAATTGTTTTATAATTCTAGTATTATTACTGTGAGAAAAATGTTTGTCCATATATTTCCACAACCACAACTCACTTGCGTAAATGTGATTTATATAATAGTCATCAACTGTAAAATCTAACATTTGAATATTTTCTCTATAATAAATGCACTAGGATCTAGTTCCCACCATTTATGTCCATGTCTATAGTCACTAGAATTTGAATGGTGGTAATTATGCCAACCCTCACCTAAACTCAGTAAACTGGCAATAGGACTATTTACACTATCATCATCTGTATTCGCAACCTTATATCCAGCCCATTCATAATGTGGTATAACACCAATGGTTGATGCTCCATGGAATGACATAATTGCAGGGAAGGAAAAACACCAAACCAAAAGCATCGGATCAATAACAAACCACACAGTCGCTAATGCCATAATGAATTTAAAATAGTGTTGATGAATAAACTTAGAATCTTTGTCCTTCATTAAATCAACAACCATGCGTGGAGAAATCTTTACCTCTGGATATAAACTAGACCAACTGCGAAGTGCCCCAATTTCTTTTGGATTTTGAATATCTCTCTCTGTATCAGAATATTTGTGATGATGTCTATGAAGAGCAGCCCAACTGATAGGACTACCAAAACATGCGAGGATAGACACGTATTTTAAAAACTTATCTTTGTAAGGAGTGGTTTCAAAACTTTTATGGGAAATATATCTGTGCATTGAAATGTTAGCAGAAATCAAACCTACAAATAGGTACATTAAAAAACCTGCAAGTACATAGTACCAATTTGGTGTAAACCAAACACCAGTGAGAAACACAAGATGATTTATCAAGGTTAATGCTTGAACCTTACGCCCGTGGTTCATTTGTCCATCCTAACTTATTAATAATCCAACTACTCGGATCATATTTAAAATAACTTAACTTTGGTTTATTGTGATGTGATCCATGTGTAATACCATCTGCAAATACAAGAAACCACCACCATGATGATATGTCCTCAGCTTTACCATTCTTATGCGAAAGAATATTTACAATATAATTTATACTAAAGATGGAACAACCAACTGGAATTGCCCAAAGTGTCAGAAACCAAGACCAGTCCAACAAAAGAAATAGTCCTAGATTAATTCCAATAACAATATATATTTCATTTTTAGCAAGTGTCATTAGAAAGGAATCACGTAATCTATCAACTGCTCTTTTTATTTGCGCTGTGTGATAGTGACTGAACATAATATAAAAGGCACTTTTGAATATGGGAGAGTGTGGATCTTTTTCCGTATCACTATGCGTATGATGTGTTCTATGCCAAGCAGTCCAAGCAATTGGTGTACCGATAAGTGCTCCAACTCCAATGACAGATAAAATCTTTTGTAACCATCTTGGTGGATTCCACAGTCTATGTGCAGCCCAATGATGGTAAAACTTACTTGATACTATATCCACCATAAACCAATAACAGATGTATCCTATAATAATTTGTTCCCATGTAGCAGTAAAAATCCACAGTGGTAATAATGAAAGATAAAGTACAAATATAATACTTACGATGTGTTTTGTCATGTTTTTATGAGTCGTATTATCCATGCAGGTGGATCTAGTTCCCACCATTTTTCACCTGATTTCCAAGAACGGCTATTATTGTGATGATTATTATGCCAACCTTCACCTAGTGTTATTATACTAGCAATCCAACTATTTCGACTTTCATCATCAACCTTGTATGTTTTATATCCATGTTTATGTGCTATTACAATAATTGCAGATGTACTATGTAATACAAGAACCGCTGGAATAGCATAACCGTAAATAATCCATAGAGGATCAATCAGTGCTAGTGTTGCACAATATGCAAGAATGATTCCAAGATAATACTTGTGAGTAAATTTATAAAAAGGTATCTTTCTTAAATCTTTTGCCAACATTATATTAATTGTTTCCACATTCCAAAACCCAAACCATGCTTTAAGGTTTCCTATTTGATAAGGGGAGTGTGGATCATGTTCCGTTTCAGCATGTTGATGATGTTGTCGATGAAGTGCTGACCACGCTAATGGAGAACCAACAGTTGTAATAATACCAACTAGTGCTAAAAAATATTCAACTGGTTTCCATGTTTCAAAACTACGATGTGATATGAGACGATGATATCCGATATTGATACCTAAAACACCAATCACCCAGTAAATCAAAATACTGTAAAGTATTAAAAATGGTTGTATAAACAATCCTGCAATTAATAATATATGAGTTAGAATCTGTAAAATTCTAACAATACTGTTATGGTTCATTTGGCATATCCTTTATGGTGTCATACCAATTACTTATAGTCGTTAAATCTGAGGTTAAATTACCATTATCAGCAAGCATAAAATATCCATAGGCAGTTAATACATTTGTTGTTGGCCCAAATGCCACACTATCACTTGCAACTGCCACTACTTGATTATATGGTGATGGGTGAATTGTAAACTCAACTACACTATCTAAATTATCTGGAAATTCTTTTAGAAGATTTTCATGAGATATTTTATGAGGTAAATTAATTACCACTTTTCTAATATGTCTGTTAACTGTATACATTTCAGGTATTGTTTTATTATCAATAAAAACATCTAAAAATGCACTGTAATGTGAACGTCCAGTGCCTTGTGTGTACCATGGAGTTAGTGCATGACCATGAAATCTACAATTTATTTCAATTAGATTAATATCATCACCAGATTTAATCATTTCTATATTGTATGCACCGTCACCAAAATTTAAATCATCTAATTTATTTTTTAAGAAATTAAATATAGTCGTTTGTGTATCTAAATCATCTACTAGTCTAAGTTCTTTTCTAAGGGGAAAGAGTAATGGATCTAACTCAATTTCAAAAAGACCTATACAATAAGTTTTGTCGCCCTTACGAACTAAATCCATTTCATATTCTACACCATCAAATTTTGGTTGCATGATGTATTGATCTAAATCTAGATTTAAATTATCAAGTTCAGTTTGTGATTCTACAAAATGAACATCATCACCACCACCAAAAGAATCTTTTGGTTTAACTACAGCAGGAAAAGAGGTTGTTGTTTCTAGGTATGATCTATCATTTCTATCAACGCCTCCTAGTTTACCATCAACCCAACTTACTGCCTCTTCTGTGCAAGGAATAAAAAGAGTTGAATCATCTAATACCAGATCATCTTCGGAAGAGGTGAATGTTATGTTATGTTTAACAGCCATTTCTTGAGAAAGTCTATCAAAGAAACCATATGATTTTGTATAAAAAATATTGAAATCAATATTTCTTTCTGACATTTCTTCAATCATTTCTCTATTTGTACGGACTGGATCTACTAAAATAATACTCATGTTTAATCCTTTTAATGTTATGTCTGCTATTTATATCATATATATACTTATATGAGTTACTTGTATGATAGTCTCGCCCGATATGGAGACGTATACGCTTTAAATCTAGATCTCAGTCCAAGTAAGATTATGGATGAATTAAAGTTATACGAATCAGATTGGGTTGCATATAATCCCAGAAAAAATATTCCGAGAAAAGGTTTAAGTATAACCAGTTTGGATGGCGGACTATCAGGCATTCCAGATTTAGATTCTGTCAGAGAATACAATATAAAACACAATTTAGATCTAGACGAAACTAGTTTTAACAAGAAGACCGAATTGTGGCCTCTGGTTCAAGATGCACTTGCACCTTTTGAGAATTATTTAGGTAGAACACATTTTATTAGGATGGAAAGGACTGGATGTTTTCCACCACACAGAGATCAGTATTCTATAGATGTAAACTCTTTTAGATTGTTTATTGCAATTGATGGTTGTAATCCACCAGACAATTATTTTATCATAGATGAAAAGATTTATAACTTTACGCCAGGCAAAGTATATTTTATAAACACCTGCAAAGAGCACACAGTATTTACTACAGGATCTCAGTCTACTTTTGTAGTTGCAAATATTATTATAAGTGATAAGTCTGTCAATGCAGTATTAAATAACTTACTGATTAGTTAGATTGCTTTAGATACATCCACACTCAGTATTCTATCAGTGTAAATGTCGCCGTCTTCTACGATTATATTTTTTTCAAATGAAGGATATATAAAAGAAGGATCTAGTTGATGTTCTCTATCATTTCTATTTGGATCATTATAACCTATACCACACATTAATAACACAGTTCTTCCAAACATATCATATACTATATCTGTATTACGTGCAGAGTTGTAAATGCCAGTTCGATAACCTAATAGATGAGAGGTAAGTACAAGATACCCCATAGCTAAACCAACTGCACGATCTTCATCTACTCTTGCACCTTCATTGAGTGTGATGTTTTTTCCATCAACTACTCCAAGTCTATGTTCGTTCTCGGTTCGATGAGATTCTTCGAAATCTCGGTCTCTAAGGAACACAACTAAACAGTTAGCAAGAACTTGAGTATTTGTTGTCGCTTCGTGCGGTTCCCATCGAATAGTAAAACTTTTGGTTGTTTCGTGTATATGTGCAATTGCGTCACGATCTGTGATAAAGACAGGTCTATAGAAAACTCTATTCTGTTTTGTTGGACATTGTGACACTGCAGTTTTTAGAACATCTAAATCGTGTTCTGGTATGGAACGACTAAGATCCCAACTTCTTTGACAGTGTTGAGAATTTTTTATTATTTTTTTTAAATTTTCCATAAAAGCGCTTGACAACTCCATATTGTTGTGGTAGTATTATCTTGTATTTAGAGAGGTTATTATGAAGAAAATTGTTTATGTCGATATGGATGGAGTCTTGGTTGATTTCAATTCTGGTATCGATTCTCTAACATTTCAAGAAGCGTTAGAGTACGAAGGAAGATACGATAAAATGCCTGGCATCTTTTCAAGGATGGAACCTATGATTGGTGCAATCGATGCATTCAAAAGGTTGTCAGAAAAGTATGATGTATACATATTGTCAACTGCACCATGGGGTAATGCTTCCGCTTGGAGTGACAAGTATGAATGGGTTGAAGGAAACTTAGGATCTGCTGCGACTAAGAGATTGATATTGTCTCACAACAAACACCTAAACATGGGCGATTACCTCATTGACGACAGGACTGCAAATGGTGCAGGAGAGTTCCAAGGTGAGCACATTCATTTTGGAAAGGGAGAGTTCCCTGACTGGGAAAGCGTTCTAACTTACTTGGAGGCGTAATGGAAACCGAACCGTTACCAAAACGTGCAGAAAGAATTATGAGAAGTAAAGCTGCACGTGTTAAACGTAAAGTAATTAAAAACATTCGTGAAACTCGAATTATGAATAAGTGGGCAAAAAAAAGAAGAGAAAGGAAAAAAAACGCTTGACATTACATTGAACTTGTAATATACTATGTACTATTATCACGTAAGAGCCATTAGCGCCTGTGGTAAACCATTAACACAAAAGCGAACTTAGTTCGCAGTTAGGAAAACAAAATGAATTATATTACCGAAGAAGTTCGGAATGTATGGGCATTAATGAACGCGAAAGCTTCAAATCCCCTAAATGTTTCAGAGAAACTTGTTGAAAAATCTTTGAAGTTATCTCCACCACGTAAAATCGAAGGAGCAAGATGGTTAGGTAGAGAAATAATACCTACAAGTTTTGTACGTTATTCACATGAAGAACAAACTCGTGACAAATCGAATGATGTTCAAGCATTGAATGATCTAACAAATGATTTCAAAGTGAATAAAATTTTATTGAGTGAAGAAGTACCAATTGCTGCATATAATCCACAATTTCCACATATGCCAGATGGACTAGCTGGATATCATAGAAATCAAGTATTTCAAAATTTGGATCAAGAATTGTACATGTATGATATATATGACTTTGATCCAATACATGCTGATTTTAATAAAGAAGTTGTAAGGAATATTTCGAATCACCATAGAGGCGCTTTTAAAACTCAAACTAAACTTGATTACATAAAAGTAGTATCAAACGCCTTAGCGAATAACCTCATAGAAAAAAGAGAAGATGCAATCGTAGCTTTTGTCGAAAAAATATGTGACAAAACTTCAGCTGTCAAAGAAAAAATTGTAAGTGAAGCTATATCACATAGTGACATATACTCAAATTTTGTTACGTATTCTTCACAAAGATCTTCAAAAAACAAAAACAGTCTTGTTGGTTATTTGAGAGATCAAGGGTTTCCTCCTGCAGGTATAGAACATAGAACTAGAGAAGAAATTGAAAAACAAGGTTACATAGTATATTGTGCAGCATCAGGAAGCAACCAATCAACATGGGCTCGTGCAATAACTAATTCTATGAAGTATGGAGTTCCAGTTTATGTGTTAGGATATGCCCCGACACGTGTAGAAGATCTTCGTGAATTTCGCAAAACTTGGATCGAAGAATTCAATTTTCAAAAAGATATCATGATAGATTTTGTAATGAGTGTTATACAAGACGATGTTGCTATTATTGACGATGAAAAATTTCCTGTCAAATTTGGTGGTTTCTTGCCACAATATGTGAAAGCAAATCCTAAAGACAAAGGTGCTCCTACAGAAGTTGGTACAGTTGATCGAAATGGAAAAACCATAAATTTTCATAAAAACATGGATTGTCTTGCTTTGCCAGAAAAAGGAGAGACAGTCGCAGCATAAAAAAATTTAATTTATTTGAAAAAGGGGGTTGACATGCCCCCTTTTTTATGTTATAGTTATTGTGTTGTTAAGTTAAAGAGGAGATATAACATGGCACATATGGTCGAAACAATGGCATATGCAGGAGAGGTTCCATGGCATGGACTCGGTGTTCCTGTATCCAATGACCTATCACCAGAACAAATGATGGTGAAAGCAGGAGTCGATTGGGAAGTTGCTGAAGTCGAGTCCTATATTAATTTTAATGGAGAACAAGTACCGACAGGTCAGAAGTCTTTAGTACGTACAACTGATGGTAAGATCCTTACCAATGTTGGTAAAGGTTGGAATCCTTGTCAGAACTCGGAAGCATTTGACTTCTTCCATGAGTATGTAATGGCAGGTGACATGGAAATGCACACTGCAGGTTCACTACAAGATGGTCAGATTGTCTGGGCACTTGCAAAGGTGAAAGACTCTTTCGAACTGTTCAAAGGTGATACAGTCGAGTCATACTTACTTTTCTCAAACCCACACAAGTATGGGAAATCTATCAATGTGATGTTCACACCAATTCGTGTGGTTTGTCACAACACATTGACTTTTGCGGTTGACAATGGTTCAGATCGTCAAGTGAAGATCGGTCACCGAGGTGTCTTCAACCCAGAGATCGTAAAAGAACAGTTAGGTATCGCAACTGAGAAGATGGCAAAATACAAAGAGATTGCGTCATTCCTTGGTTCTAAGCGTTATACTAACGAGTCGTACATTGACTACATCAATACAGTGTTCCCACGTTCTTCTGACAAACGAGTCAAAGAAGGTATGACAACTGCAGAGTCATTGTCACGTAACGCAAAACTTGCTCTTGATGTGTTGGAAACACAGCCTGGTGCAAACTATGCGGAAGGTTCGTGGTGGCAAGCATTCAACTCCATCACTTACATCACAGATCACGTTCAAGGTCACAACCAAGAGAACCGTCTTGCAAACAGTTGGTTCGGTTACAACCAGTCTAAGAAACGTGATGCACTACAAACAGCAATCAAATTCGCGGAGGCGGCATAGTGTATGGAATAAAAACGGACAGAGTAATGCGCTCTGTTCAACGCGACTCCAAAGCGATTGCTTTGGGGTTGCCTCGTGTAGAAGCAGAGATCAAACATCTTGAAGGTGTAAAACGCAGGGTTCGTTCAGTCAAACAAAGACTTGAACGATTATACACTGCACGTAAACATCTAATAGAGATGCCAGAGGAATCTGCATCATTAGTAGATCAATTGAAAGCGATTCAAAATGGGTAAAAAGCATGATATCAGAATGATCGCACAATGGGCGCGTGATTGGGGGGTAGAAGGATACGAAGAATACGATCCTAAGTATAAGGAGAAGATCAAGATCCAAGCACTCAAACGAATGCGACAGAAAGATCAAAAAGATAAACGACAGAAAGAACGCACTTAGGTGCGTTTTTTTATTTACAAAATGTTATAAATAGTATACAATCAGACCAGTTTAGTAAAAGAGTAAGTAATATGTTTAATTTTAAAAATTATTTAACAGAAGGTTCACTCAAAGCAGAAGACTATGAGGCTGCAATTGTAGTGGGGTTTCATAAAATCACTGGTCAAAAGTTTGACGTAGAAAAGTCTGGTGTTGGTGCGAAAACAATGTCAGTACTTGAAAAAAATCCTGCAGCATTAGAGGCAGGAGAGAGAATTGCAGTTGCAGTAAAGAAACATTTTAAGTTGGGTAATGGTGCAAAAGCAGAACAATATGGTCGTGCAAAGTCTTCTTTGACTGGAGAGTGGAAAAAGTACGGTGCAACTGATACAACACCTAAGACAGATATTCTAATTGGTAACAAAAGACTTTCACTAAAGATTGGTGTTGCACAATTGATGTCTGGTGGTAAATCAGAAAGTCTTGCAACATTTTACGCAGCGACAAATTCTGTTTCAAATCAAATAAAAAAAGATCCCAACTATAAACTTACAGAAAACATTGTGAATGATTTTGTCACCGCATCTGTTGCACCAAGTCAGTTAAGACCACTGATCAAGTCTGGTGAGAATGAATTGGTGAATAAAGGTGAAAAGGCACACAAAGCCGCAATGAGCGCAATGACAAAACTATTTGAGAAAAACAGAGATTTTAAAATTGCATTTGCAAGAGAGGCAATGTCTGGGTTTGTAAAATATGGTGCAAAGTCAAATTCTGCTGCAGAGTTTATGTTAGTCGCTTCGCATGATGGACGTAGTGTTAGTATTCATTCTGTATATGATGATGCGTATTGTGAAAAGATTGCAGACGCGATGAAAGTACAAGTGAGATTTAAAACATCATCACGTAAACTAAAAGGTGTAAAGACTGGAGAATATAATTTTTGGTCAGTCGTTTCTCTTATTGTAAATGCAATGTCTGAGGATATTGAACATAAGAATAAAATGATAGCAGAAAATATTTTAAATAAAATAAAAAATAAAATAAGTGGAGTTTACAAATCCGTTATATCTAAAATTAAAAACAATGTATTAAATCTAGTTAAGTTCTTGACACCAGAGAAACCTGATGTTATTGTAAGCACAAAGGTTAAGTTCTGATGCAGTTCTCAGATTTCATAACAGAACAGAAAAACACACACATGACTCATATAGAGGACAAAGTTCTTTATGGTGGAGTGAAGGGTACTCGTGATGCAATTCTCGCCTTAAGATCTCTTAGAGATATGTTAGGAGGCGAACATGAAGGTAAAGTATCTGTTAAGTGGGATGGTGCTCCTGCTATTTTTTGCGGCACCGATCCACGAGACGGAGAGTTCTTTGTCGCAAAGAAAGGAATCTTTGCAAAGTCTCCAAAGGTCTACAAATCAAATGCAGACATTGATGCCGATACCAGTGGAGACCTTAACACTAAACTAAAGTTGGCATTAAAACATTTACCTGAGTTAGGAATCAAGGGTATCATTCAAGGAGATTTTTTATATTCCAAGAGTGATGTTAAGACTCAAAAGATAAAGGGAAAAAGTTATGTTACCTTTCATCCAAATACTATCGTATATGCGGTGCCTGGAGAGTCGGATGCAGCTAATGCAATTAAGCAAAGTAAGATTGGAATCGTCTGGCATACAACCTATAAGGGTAACTCCTTCGAGACTCTCAAAGCTTCGTATGGAGTTGACGTATCAAGGTTTAATACAACCAGAAATGTGTGGAGCCAAGACGCAACGCTCAGGGATCTAACTAAACTCACCATGAGTAGGAAGGACACAGATGAAGTTACAAGTTATCTATCAACTGCCGGTCAAATTTTTAACCAAATTAGTGGGACTACTCTTAGGACTCTTGAAAAAGATCCTGAGTTGGCTCAACTCATTGAGCAGTTTAATAACACGTATGTTAGGAAAGGTCAAGTCATTCAAAATACCAAGACCCACACTAACCGTCTCATTTCTTGGATTAAACAAAAATTCCAAAAAGAAGCAGACAAAAGGAAAACGGAAAAAGGGAAATCCACGCAAATAAAAAAACTTAATGAGATACTAAAATTCTTTTCACCAGCGAACCGACAATCGCTGGTGAAGATGTTTGATCTACAAAAAGTTATAGTTCTTGCGAAGATGAAACTTATAAATACTTTAAATAAACTCTCAAACGTGGACACATTCCTTAAAACAAAAAGAGGTTATCGTGTTACAGGTCAGGAGGGTTATGTCGCTATAGACAAACTTGGTGGTGATGCAGTGAAAATTGTTGATCGTATGGAGTTCTCCTACGCCAACTTTTCACCAGATATATTAAAAGGATGGGACAAGCCGGGAAGGAATTAAGATGGCAAAACCGTTGTCGTTTAAAGACATGATATCAGTACAACATCGTCCAGGCGAAGATGAACTGACAAACTACAGAGCAAACAAGAGACGCAGAGGTCAGGGTGCTGGCACTGACGCTGAGTATGCGTCTACTAATCCTCCACGTAAAGAAGAGATTGAAAACGAAGCACTATCCATACAACAACGCATGAAGCGTGGTCGTATGATGAAAAGACTCAAAGCAAAAATAAAAATTGGTCGAGACAAGGCCAAAAGACGCATGGCAAATAAGGATACCTTAGAGAGACGTGCGATGAAAGCAGCGCGTAAAGCAGTTGTCAAAAAATTAACTAAAGGTAAAGATAAGAACGATTTACCTATGGCACGTAGATCCGAACTAGAAAAACGACTAGATAAACCTGCAGTAAAAAAACGAATTAAGATGCTTGCGAAGAGAATGTTTAAGGATGTTCGCAAGAAAGAAATCGAAAGGAAGAAGGGTTGATCGGGTCTTTTAAGAATTTTCTAGTTGAAGAAGAAAAGACAGTCTTCTTTACGTGGGGTAGAATGAATCCACCCACTATTGGTCATGAGAAACTTTTAACTGTTCTCTCGCGTAAGGCAGGGAACAACCCATATTTCGTATACCTGTCACAATCCACAGATCCAAAAAAGAATCCATTATCATATAAAGATAAAATAAAAATTGCTCGTAAGATGTTTCCACGTCATGCACGTAGAATCATGTTGGATAACAAGGTAAAGGTTCTATTTGATTTACTTACTAAACTGTATGACATGGGTTATAAAAATGTAACTATGGTTGTTGGTGCAGATCGTATTCAAGAGTTTGATATCTTAATCAAAAAATACAATGGTAAAAAAGGTAGACATGGTTTCTATAACTTTAGAAACATCAACGTAGAATCTGCAGGAGATAGAGATCCAGATGCGGAAGGTGCAACAGGAATGTCTGCATCTAAGATGAGAGCGGCCGCAAGTAAAGGTGACTTCACAAGTTTTAGTCAGGGTTTACCAAAGACATTTTCTAATGCAGATGCAAAGAATTTATTCAACACAGTCCGTAAGGGTATGGGGTTGAAGGAACAAAAAGAATATAAAAATCATATACAATTAAATCCAGTATCAGAAACACGTGAACAATATGTGTCAGGTAATCTCTATAATATTGGTGATAAAGTGATAGTAAAAGAATCAGATGAAGTTGGTGAAGTGACTCATCTAGGTGCAAACTATGTAATTGTAGAAAAAGGCGAAACCCAGAAAAGATATTGGTTAGACTCAATAGAGTTACTTGAAAAGACAAAGGTTGCACAAGATCCTGATGTCAAAGATAAGAAGGGTACACAACCTAAAAAATACTTTGCAGGTTTGAAACCGTCAACTAAAAATAAAAGAGACGCACACTTCGCTAGAGGTAAAAAGAAAGCAGACAATGATCCGTCTGCATATAAACCTGCGCCAGGCGATGCAAACGCAAAAACTAAACCATCGAAATATACAAAAGCATTTAAGTCCATGTTTGATGAACAGGACGCAGAAAAACTTGCACGTAAAAGAATTGAAAGAGAAAAAGAAGCAGATAGAATTAGGCATGATCGTATGATGGATCGTGCACGATTACGTGATGTAAGAAAACAGAATAGGGATTCAAAATGAGTTTTAGAAGATTCTATGACGGTCACGAACAGTTGAACGAAGAAACTCCTTATGATCGTAAACAGAGAGCAATGGTCGTAAGTCTGTCTCAAGCATATCGCATGTTTATCTCTGGTATGAGAGATAACAATAAAACACGTATGAATAATGCAAAAAAGAAAATAACAGAAATAGAATCTAAGTTGGGTCTACCAGCGCCAGGGGGAAGACTATGATAAAATTTAAAAATTATCTAGAGGAGGCAGATAAAGCAGGTAAGTCTCTTGCAGACAAAGCAAAAAAGTCTGGTGTTTCTGTAGGTACATTACGTAAAGTTTTTAATAGAGGAAAAGCAGCATGGAAAACTGGTCATAGGCCAGGCACAACACCAGATCAATGGGGACATGCAAGAGTTA
>Ga0213858_10000159_pt1 | contig 31533 bp, 24 predicted proteins | sample PICome_FD_160122 | JGI IMG/M metagenome (GOLD analysis project Ga0213858, IMG submission 160122) | Coastal seawater microbial communities near Pivers Island, North Carolina, United States - PICO245 | ecosystem: Environmental > Aquatic > Marine > Coastal | place: USA: North Carolina | collected... | reverse complement strand
ACAGTAACTTTAACTTCTGGTGCTATTAGTGCTATCACTATTTCATCTAGAGGTATTGGTTATAGCACTACACCATCCGTGACTATCACTGGTGGATCCCCAACCACACCTGCATCTTTAACTGTTGTTGGTGGTTCTCCAATTTCCACAGTGACGTTAAACGGTCAAGGAGATGGATATTCTAGTGCTCCAACAGTTACAGTTACTCCTGATGGAACAGATACTACTGGTAGCGGTGGTGCTGTTACCTCTGTTATCGGTTTCGGAATTGATTCAGTAACTCTTAACACTGTAGGTAAGGGATATGCTGTAATTCCTACGATTGCTTTTATCGGTGGAAGTCCAGATACAAACCAAGATGCAGAAGCTACTGCAGTTATTAATAAATTAACTGGAGAAGTTTCTTCAGTAACTCTCAATCTTCCTGGTGGTGGTTATACCTCAGTACCAACAGTAAGCATCCTTGGCGGTAATGGATTCGGAGCAGACTTAAACGTTGAAGTTCTTCCATTACAGGGAACGATTACTAATGGTGGTACTGGATACGCTCCAGGAGTATATCAATCTAATTTTAGAACCATTACTGGTTCTGGAACTGGAGCAAGTGCATCTTTCACAATTTTAGGTCTTAGTGGCAACATCACTAACGCTGGTAGTGGTTATACTGCTGCAGATTATAATAATGTACAACTCTTTAATAATAGTCCATCTGCTACATATGCGGTAACTGTTATCCAGAGAGATTTAGTACAACTGACAGGTGTTACTGGAACTATCGCTGTAGGTAATACCATCACAGATCCTTCTGGTGGATCGGGTACAGTAACTTTCGTGTTTACTGATGGTAACGATACTTATGTTTATCTGAATACTGGTTCTTCTCAGTTTACTGTTAGCGATACTGCAACTGCTAGTGGTGGTGGAAGTGGTACGGTATTTGCATGGTCGCAAAACCAAGATAGATACGCAATCAACGGACAAGAAACCCCATCCATCAACTTAAATACTAGTAACACATATCGATTTGACCAGTCAGATGCTTCTAACACTGGTCACCCATGGACTTTAGGAACATATACTTTTGGTGAGTATGTAGTTCAAAACTGGGGAACTGCTGGTACCGCTGGTGCTTTTGCTGAGGTTGTTGTAAAATCTGCTGCTACTGGTCCTATTACTTACGTATGCACCACGCATGGTGCTGGTATGGGAAGGGGTGGAGAGTTAACAGTTTCTGCTGGATCTGTTGGTGAGTTTGGATCTGGCGCTCTTGCTGATGTTACTGTTGCTGCAAATGGCACGATTACCTCGTTTGCAATTACAACACAAGGCGATGATTATAAAGTAGGTGATACTTTATCTACGGATAATACTTATCTTGGTGCTGGTAGTGGATCTGGATTTGCATTTTCGATCACTACAAACGACACCTCAATTAGTTCTGTAACCTTAATTTCTCCATCTGGATCTGGATACGCAGTAAACGATACCGTTGGCGTCGAAGATGCTACGATTGATAGTGTAGGTAACGGTGGTGGATTTGTATTTACAATCACCAAAGCAGGATTTATCAACTCTGTAACACCATCAACAGCAGGATTTAACTTTAGCGTCGGTGATGTTCTTTCATTGGATACAAGTCCAATGGGAAGTGGATCTAATTTATCGATTGCAGTTGGTAGTGTAAATGAAACCGAAGTATTCCAATACAGTCCTGATGGTTCACTTACTAGCACCAATTTCAACATTGCTGAGACTGGAGCTGTAAGTTTTAGTAATGGTGCTTCTATTTCTTCTGCTGGATTATTACAATCTCCAGATATTCAAAGCATTGCAACTGTACAAGTTGGAACTAATCTGACTGTTGGTGGTACATCTATATTAACTGGAGACTTAACTGCTAATGGCACTGTAAACACAATCACAAATGGTCAACTCCAGATCCAAGATGGATCTGCAACTACTCCTTCGTTTGCACTGCAGAATAGTTTAACGACTGGTTTATACGCCGCTGGTACTGATGATATTGGTCTGAGTATCTCTGGAACGCAACGTGGAAGTATTAGCGCAACTGGATTCGATCTCTCTACTGACTTTGTAGTAGATCAAAACTTAACAGAAACCACACCATTCTTCAAGATTGATGCAGTCAACGAACGAGTTGATATTGGCGCTGAAGCAACTCAACTTAGAATTGGAAATGATAATTCTATCACTGCAATTGGTACTGATGCTAATGTAGATATTAGTGTTGCTCCAAAAGGACAAGGAAATCTTATCCTCAAAGGCACTGGAGATGTAAATAATCTCATCCAAGTTACAGATGGAACCTCAGAAACTCTCAGCATATTACCTAATACAGGTGATCTTTCATCTGAAGGATTTGTTGAGGCAAGTAAAAATCTGAAACTTGTAGATAACACTATTGGCAACAGCAGTTTAACTTCAACTCTTTCCTTCGGTCAAGTCAAGATCGTAAGTGCAACTGGAACTGCGACTGGATATACTGATGGATCTTATACAAGAGTAGCAGTAGCGTCTACAACTGGAAATGGAACTGGTGCTGAGTTTGATGTTACCATCGCTGGTGGAGACATCACTGCAATCACTCCTTCTACAGGATATCTTGGATTTAACTACAAGTCTGGTGATACTTTCATTCTGGATACATCTAACATCGGAAGTGGAAGTGGAAAAACTCTTACGATTACTGCCATTCAAGGTGCTGGTATTGATATCAAACCTCAAAATGGAAAGGATGTAAGAATCGATACTAACAGTGCTTTGGTTATTCCTTCTGGAACAACAAACCAGAGACCATTGACAGCGAACAGACTGACTGGTATGGTTCGCTTCAATACTACTCAATTACAATTTGAGGGTTATAACGGATCTGACTTTGTTTCTCTTGGTGGTGTTCGTGACGTTGACCAGGATACTTACATCCTTACTGAGTCTGCTCCAGGTCAGGATGAAGATACTTTTGAATTCTATGCTGCAGGTGTCAATAACCTCAGCTTGAATAATACTTTGATGACTTTCCGCAGTAATATGACGGGAATTAGAATGGACGCAGCTTCATTCAAATTTGATTATCCATCTGTTACTACCTTTGATAGTGCATCAACAACAGGAAATACTTTTGAATTCCTTTCACGAGGATCTGCAATTGTTTCTATTAGAACAAAGAGAGATCTTGAAATTAGTGGAGGTTTAAGACTCCGAGCTGTACCTCCTCAAGGTGTAATTGCTACTATTGATGCTGCTACGATTACAGCAACAAACGGAGCATATACTCCAAATGGTAGTTTTACAAACCTCGCTTCTAGTGCTCAAATTGATGGTACTGGAGCAACTTTCGATGTCACGATCGATGGATCTGGAAATGTATCAACAGTCGCTATCAACAGTGGTGGTACATTATACGCTGCTGATGAAGTAATTACTATTGCTGGTGACCTCCTAGGTGGACTTACACCTGCTAATGATGTCACATTTGAAGTTGACACTATTAGTGGAGCAACTGCCGCATTCACCAAGCAAGAAGTCCTGAATCAGGATCTTGTTACGTTCATGGATAACAAACCGTTTGTTAGCTATGATGCAAATGGTAGTGAAGCGGGATTCAAAGTTAACCGTGGATGGCAAGCAGGCACAGAATCATATCTTACCGTAATCGATTCTACAGCAGACTTCGTAGAACTTGACGATTGCCGTGTTGAGGGTGGTCAATTATCATCGTTCACAACATCAACTTCCTTTGCTCAGTTTACTAGAAGTGATTTCAAAGGAGCAAAATCTCTCATCACAATTGAAAGTGATGACGGCAAAGTGCATATGGTAGAAGTAACTTCCATATGTGCTGCAGCAGGTACAAATGCATACGCAACTGTCACCAACTCAGTAACATCTGATAACGATTTGATTGACGTTTCTATCTCCGTTATTGGTGGTATTGTTACAATTGCTCTCGCTAAATCGTCTGCCGCAACATCATCCACATCCTTCACTGGTAGGTTTACAACCACTAAGGTCAAGGTATAAATAACCTAAGGTAATCTAAAGTCATGCCGATTAACAATTTTTCGTCTATTGGAGGCTATGCAGTAGCGGCTACAGAAGTTCTCTCTACGGAGCGTGCTCTGAAGAATATTTCTGCTATGCACATGACTAGTGATAGTTTTACCGATGCCAATAAAGATACTTTTCTATTAAAAAGAGTAACTGATGCATCTAATAATACCATGCAATTGTCCCTTGATGGAACTACGCCTCTGGCATCAAATAGTATTCCTCTAGGACAAAATAGTGTTGCTTTTGTAAGGGCACATGTATTTGGGCAGGAGACTACATCTTCTCAATACGTACATGCAAGCACTTATGACGTTGTAATTCATACTGCTTCTGGTTCTCCTGTGGTGTCTGCATCACACGAAAACATTCTTAGAAACAATCCACCAGGACAAGAATCTTGGTCAGTCACTCCAGACGCATTTACGATCGGATCAGATCCATTTTTTACGTTTGAAGTTGCAACTGTAACCACATCTTCCACAGTTAAGTGGATCGGTGTATTAGATATCACTCTAGTTACTTAAGGGTAAACATAAATGAGTCTCAATTTTAATTCAGAACAGCAAAGAATCGAAGGTTCTGGTGTAGTAAACACTGGCGCATGGATTAACGCCACTTACTTCAGACAATTAACTACTGTCAATGTTATCAGTCCGTCGCATGGACTCGACAGTAACGACTCTCTTTACCTGGATTTCACCTCGGGTGGAGCTACGGATGGCATCTACACCATCACCGTAGTTGATGATGATAATTTTACAATTACCGATTCCGCCAGCGGCACTATTGTTGCTGGTAACACAGTATCGTATCGCCGTAGAAGATCAGTAACTCTACAAGGTGATAACAATGTTTCTGTGGCGGTTGGTGTTGGAGCTAACCAAAAAGAAGCTATCTTTGTAAACAAAAACGCTTCTCAAAACGTTCGTGTTGGTGTTAATACTGCCAACCCTGAGTTTGAACTTGACGTTGAAGGTCAGATTAGAACGACTCGTTCTATCATTTCTGATACTGCACAAATTTTAAACCTGGATATTGACACTATCGTCAACCCAGCACTGAATCTTCGTGCTCCAAACTTAGTTAACTTTGAAGATACCGATGTAAATAGTCCCACTTTCGGTACTACATTTTTCCCAACAGCAGATACTCCTCCTCTGAGTGATCAGTCGAGACGTATTGCAACTACAGACTTCGTATATAAAGTCGCCACCAATGACACGGGTGGTCGTGTATACGTATCTTCTACTATTGGTAGTGATACCAATGATGGTCGCTCTGCAGCAAGACCAGTTGCTACTATTAAAAAAGCTGCTCAAATTGCATACGGATTACAAAAAGCAACTCCAGATCCTAGTGATGAGTACGTATCGATCATCGTATCTGGTGGTGAATACTTAGAAGATAACCCAATCTCTCTTCCAAGAAACTGTTCTCTGATTGGTGACAACCTTCGTAGAGTAGTTGTTAGACCAATTAACGCTGACCGCCATATGGTCAAGGCGTCTAACGAAACTTATGTTAATGGAGTTGTATTCAGAGATGCTCTCCAAAACGCTAGTGATCCTCAAAGTGAAGTAATTCACACTTGGAATTTCGCATTCGTATTTGACGATAAGCAGAGACTTTACTACGAACCTGAAGTAAGACAAATTCCTGCTGTTCCAGGTGATCAATTCCGTGGTGAAAACATTTTCAAGGTCACCTTCACAAACCACACAGGAACTACAGCTACACCTGGAGTGGGTTTTTATGTACAGGGTGGATCTTCTGGTACTCAAGGTAGAGTTCAGTCAGTAACCTTTACTGGAACTGGAGCTACCCAAGCTGCAACTGGATTTGTAACTATCCTGGTCACATCTGGACCAACAGCAACATTCAATCAGGCAGAAAGTATCTTCTACGATTCTGCTTCTTTTGCTAATATTATTACTGATATCAATAACCCAAGTGTATCTTTACGTTTTGAGGTTGCTGATACCGAGTCATTGAGACCAGAACTGGAAACCATCTCTAACCAGATTTTCCAACACACTGTAGATTCTGAAAGAGAAACTCTTCAGTTTATTCCAGATGCTACAAATATTCCAGATGTCCTGACTGATAGAATTACTATCCCAGGACATAGACTTGCTACTGGTTCTGCTGTCTCCTATAACAGAGATGGAAACCCAGTTATCCCTGGTCTCATCGACGGCACAGTTTATTATGTAAGATCTGTTGATAGTAACACTATTGAACTCTATGATACTTGGGAAAACTCTACCACGATTACTGAGGTAGAGGGAAGAAAAGATATCACAGGAACTTCTACTGGATATCATTATCTAACTTCTGGCAATATCATGCCAGAGAACAATCAAATTTTTATTGAAAGACACGGACTTGTATCTGGAGATCCATTAGAATATCGCTCCAGCAGTCTTGGTGACATTGGTGGACTTACCAATGACACTCGTTATTATGCATACAAGTATAACGATAATTGGATTGCTCTTGCAGCTTCCGCTGCTGACGCTACAAATAAAAATGCATCTGGAGCTGATGATCCTGTCCTGATTGATATCACATCTGCAGGAAAAGGAGATCATAGATTTGATTTATCCAATAATCTTGTCAGTGTCTCTACAATCGATTGTTCGTTAACTACACAGCAAGCTTACAATGGAGTTTTAGTAACCTCTACAGGCACTAACTTCCATACATTTGAAGTTGGACAAGAGGTCAATCTTTATGGATTTACTTCCAGCACTATTGATTTTGGTGGAGCTGCAAGTTACGCATACAGTCAAACTGGAAATGCTATTGAAGTAACAATCACCAGCACTGATGCTAGTTTAGTAGGTACTCTTTGGGGTAATTTAACTTCTCTTGGAGAAGCTGGTTTAAAGTTCAACTTTACTTCTGGAACAGCAGTATCTAAGACATATCATATTGATTCTTTTGGTACTGGATCTTCACATCCATCTCTTCCAGCAAATACAGCTCTAGGTGTTGGTTATGGTGTTTATGATGTTGGAACTAATACTGTAAGATTTACGCTCAAAGCACCTGATAGTAAATCAACAACAGGTTCTCTAACGATTGCTGACAACATTGCAGACCTGAATGGTAGAAAGTATGTAACGCATAGAATCGAAAGAGCTGATGGATACTCTCTGCAATTTGCAGTAAGAGGTAACTATTCAGTATTCAATGCTGCTCTGGATCCAACTGGAGATCAGACTGTTATCTCAGCAAGTAACTATGTTCTTGCATCACTGAGAAACTCTCCATATGTGTTTACTAAATCTGAACCAGTATCAGATAGATTTAGAGATGGTGCCGAAGCTATCAGGGCAAACCAAAATCATATTGCAGAAGAAGCATATGCTTTTGTAAAATCGCACCATACTAGTTCGGTAACTAGAGGAACTCAACCTGTTATTGATAGTGTAAATTATTCAACTATCTTAGGAAATACGAGAGCTGGTACTTACTCTGTTTCTGGAACAACTTGCACTGTAACTGTTCCACTTGGACATGCTGGATATGCATTACAGACATATAACTTTACTTTTAGTGGATCCCTCGGTGCCGCTAGTTACCAAATTGCGGATCAAACAGATCACAGAACATTTACAATTACTCTTCCAAACTCCAATAATGATGGTGAGACAGGAACAGTAACGTATCTCACACCTCTTCCACATATCACTCCAGGAAGTCTTCCTTACGGTGATAGATATGCAGACGCATCATCTTTGATTCTTGCTAATGCTGATATGATTGCCGAAATGGCAGTTGAAAGAATGATTGCTGAGCAGTCATTCACAGTCCCAACAGGAACTCAAAACTGTAAGGATGACGTTGTTGACTTCTTAAAATCTCTTACATATAACCTCACCTACGGTGGAAACGATCAAGTATATGATGCTGCTAAGTATTATGTTGATGGTGCTCATGTTGCTGGCGAAGAAAATGAGTCTGTAATTGCATTCAATTATTCTAGAGATCTCGCTATTGCAGCAATGCGTAACGAGACCTTTGCATCTGCATTCACCACTTACAACCTTGGTGGGTATACTCAGGTAAAAGATACCAGTATTACTCAGGACATTCAAAGTCCAGCATGTCAAGATGTAGCTTCCACTATCACAACTCTGTTTGGAGTCTTAACTACTGCTATTGGTAGCACAGGTAATCCTGGTAACTTAAGCGGTGTAACAAGAACTTATGCTGAGGGAGATCAGCAATGTGTTGATGATATCATTAAGATCCTCAAAGCATTCCAATTTGATCTTAGATACAATGGTAACTCCAAAATTGTAGAGGCAGCAAATCTCTATATCAACAGTGGAGCAATCCAGTTTATCGCAAATGAGGTTGACTTCTCTAGAACTGTATATGCAAAGGCAAAAGAACTTGCAGTCAAAGCAATTAGAAATGACCTTACAACTGGATCTTTCAGTCAAATCACTCCAGTAGCAAATGGATCTGTAACTGTTGATTCAGTTCAACCAGAATGCGCTAACGTTGTTGCTGCTCTTACTACTAATTGGCAGATTCTTGACACAACACTGAGCACTTCTACTGCTTACAGTGGAACAGTAACTAATCCAGATCCACTGATCACTGAGTTGGGATCTGGTGGATATAGTTTCCCACTGCTTTCGGACAACCTTGATCTGCCTGTTATTGAAGCATCCCCATACATTCAGAACTCCTCTCTAATCTCCTTCTTGGGTGGTTCTGGTTGTGAAATTGATGGTGCTAAGGTTGCTACACCAAACGTACCACGTCCAGGTCTAAAGGTAGATGGACAAGGTAATATAACTGCCAAGTTTGATCCACAAGGTAAGTCGATGGTTGCATCGGCATTTACGATTATCTCTTTCGGTGGTACAGCATACAATATTACCAACGATGGATATACGCAGTTAGTTTCTGTGTTTGCTATCTTCTGTCAAGATGGTATTGTATGTCAGTCTGGTGGTTACGCTTCTGTTACCAACTCGGCATCTAACTTTGGTACATTCGCTCTCCGTGCAACTGGTTTCAGAGCGGAACCATATGCCTTTGACATCGGCACTGTACAGAGTGTTACTAACGAAGTTGATGGTAATGGAGTTGCAACTGGAAGACAGACCTTAAGAATTGGTGGAACAACATTAACCAACATTCCAATTGAAGATTATATCGTCAAGTTTGACGGTCTTACAAATACCAATACTGCAATTGAATTTATTGTTCTTGAAACTGAGTTAATTAGTGGTTCTCCAGGTACTCAGATTGTTGCAGACATCACAATTAACCAGTCTCTTGATCTGACAGAGACATCTACTAGCACTGTATACAGTTATGCAAATGGAAATCTAAGTTCTGGTCTGGTAAACAGAACTATTAAATTACATAGACCATCTGTAGTTAACTCCTCTTCTCACACTTGGGAATATTCTGGTTCTGGTAACACTTACGCTGCTCTTCCACAAAACGGTGGTGTTGGTTTAGGAACTGCATACGAAGCAGCGGAACAAGCGTTCGGTCAGGTCTATACTTCTGGTACTAACGAGTTTGGTGATTTCAAGGTTGGTAACTTCGTTACTATCTTCAACAGAACTGGTGCTATTAGTTTCGTTGGTACTGTTAGTATTTCCGAACTGTCCTCCATTAAAATTGTTGGTGGTAACATCACTATTACAGGTTTCTCTGCTGATGATAACCTGGGTGGTGCATTTGCAAGTGACTCCATCCTCCCAACTCAGGCAGCAGTTAAGGATTATATCTCTAACAACCTTGGTCCATACCTGAACCAACCATACTCTACCAACGCTGTTCCTTCTGCGCTGGTTCAGTTGACCGCATCTGGTAAGATCAATATTGACCAGATTCCTGCTCTACGTCCTTTCAATATTACCTCTGTTGCTTCTACTGCTGCGCGTCTTGCAATTGAAGATGCTGAGGCAGGTGATATTGCAATTGAAACCTCAACTGAGACGTTTAACGTTGCACCAGGATCTATCAATACCAGTAATGAACAAATCACTATTACTGGTCATGGTTTATCAACTGGAGATGCACTGATCTATACACAAGGAACTGCAGCTATAGGTGGTCTTGCAACAGGTAATACTTATTATGTTTACGTTGTAGATGCCAACACTATCCAGTTAGCGGTATCCGAAGCTAATGCTCAGATTCCCACTGCTATTGACTTAACAACACAAGGAACTGGAACTCAAGTATTTACAACTCAAGGAACAGCAGTTTCTTATATCTTGGAGAATGATTTAGAATCTCAATTCTTAGCATTCCAACCTAACAGTGCATTCACATTTAACAATGGTGATATTATCGTCGGTAGTTCTACAACTGCTAGAGGAACTGTAACTGGTTATAATGATGGTAGAGTATTTAAGTATAATATCAGTAATGGTGGCGGTGGATATACTGGAGACTTCAGTTTAACTATCAGTGCTCCAGATGATACTGTAAATGGTGTTCAGGCAGCTGCTACCGCTAACGTTTCTAACGGTGTAGTTACCGCAGTAACAATCACTAACTTTGGTCAAGGATATTACAGTCAACCAACAGTAACTCCACAGGCATCTCCAACTGCTAATAATGCAGTCATCGCAGCGGAGATTGAAGGACGTGTTGATATCGACATTGCTAACAATATTAAGTTTGACGCTGGTGACTTTATCTTAGATCAAGGTTTAGTCAACGAAGGAACTGGAACATATTCTCAAAATAATAGCAATGTCGTTAGTATTACAGAAACCTCACATGGTCTCGCTAACGCCGATCTTGTCTACTTAGACTTTACATCTGGAACTGCTCCAGATGGATTCTATACTATTAACGTAATTAACGTTAATGAGTATACAATTCAGTCAGTTAACAGCACTACGACAAGTGGCAACATTAATAGAAAGAGAATTATTGACCTCAGTAGAGTAATCAATACTTCTGCATCTAACGCTGCTAACTGGACGCAGTTAACATCTACCAATATTGACGCTTCTAATATTGTTGCTGGTACAATCGATCCAGAACGTCTTGCTGCTAGAGGTGCTGCAAACTCTAATACATTCCTAAGAGGTGACTCTTCGTATGAGTTTGTAATTCAATCACTCAAACCAGAAACAGCTGACGCAATGCTTATCAGTGGTTCTATCACTGATAGTTCTTACATTGACTCTATCACCATCTCCAATGGTGGTACAGGATTTACTGATGGCAATTACCAAAACCTCCCAGTAGAAGGTGGATCTAACACTGGTGGTGGTAGCATTACTGGTTCTGATGATAATGTTGCTCGCGCTAACTATGTTGTTAGTGGTGGAGTTATTACATCAGCATCTATCACTGACTCTGGTACTGGATACGCTGCTGACTTTACTGTAACTATTCCAGCAGAACTGGGATCTGGAACTAATGCAGTTCTTACTGCAAACAAAGGAACTATAAACAGAGTTTATGGTAACGCTTCTATTGACATCAGAAAAGGAAACGACTTAACACCAAGCTCCACCATCTATGGTAACTATGGTGTATTCAAGTTCCGTAAGGATGTTGCCAACCAAGCAATTGGTAATCAATCTGAAGGTGGATTTATTGTTACCGCTAACGGTGAAGTCTCAATTGATCAGGGTCCAGGATCTAAACTCAACGCTGACTTCTTACATGGTAACCCAGCATCTTACTTTGAGGATGCTACAAACCTCTTAAGTGGTACTCTTGACCCAGCACGTCTGGCAAATACCACCTATAACATTTCCATCTCTGGTACTGCTGACACCGCTAACAGGGTCTTTAATGATGTTACAGCGTTAAGTTCTAACCCAACACCAAGCACGTCTGGTGCTGGTATTAGTGCCGCACTTAGAAACAATGCTGCAACAGGTCTCAATGATGGTGCATCAACTCACGGTGTACTAACTTACAGAAGAGAAGCTACTGGAAATGCAGCGACTCAACTTGGATTTACAAGTAACAATAACCTTTATATTAGAGGCAACTCTGGATCTGGTAACGTATATGGCAACTGGGCTAAGATGTGGTCCTCTGCCAATGATGGTCCAAATCTCAATGATCCAAGTCAACCAGCGAGAACTGGTGGATTGAATGCGGACAAACTTGATAATTATGAAGGTCTCTGGTATCAATCTGGATATAACTTTGGTGATACAAGAGGAGTTGGTGTTATTGGTGATCCATTCTTACCAGAAGTATTAGGTAGAGAAAAGATCTTCCTTGAGAATCTGTATGTACATGACACTGGAAACAAATACACTTTGTATATTCCAAAGTATCATGTAAATTCTGGAACTAATGGTAACATCAATAATGGTGGAACATATACTATCTACTCAGATTCAAACGCAACCAATAACATTGGTTCTATCGTAGTTGATGCAAATGGAGTTTCCGAACAAACAGGACCAACTGGAGACATCTATTCATTAGTTACTGGATCTATCACATTTGTCGGTGTTAACACTAATGCAAACATCGCTATCTTTGGTCCAAACCCAGGAACTAAGTGGACTGTAACTTCTTCTAATGAAATTGCTTCTGGTTCTAGTCAAATCTTCGGTCTTACTGACAATCCTGTAGGTGCTAAACTGCAGATTGGTAAAGGTAATGTAACTACAACACCAAGTATCGATTTCAGATCTTCTGGTCTGGCAGCTAACTACGATGTTCAGTTCTTCATCTCTGGTGGTAATGCTACCAACGGACAGGGAACTTTAAGAATCAATGCTGCTGACTTTACCTTTAATGGCAATACAGTCTGGCACGCAGGAAACGATGGAGCATCATCACAGTTAGACGCTCACTATGTTGATGGTTACACCCAGAACTCTAGCAATGTAAATAATACACTTGTAAGAAGAACTGGATCAGGTGACATCAATATCTCTGACTTGTATGCTGACCAAGGTATCTTCTCTAACAACGGTACAGGCGCACTGAGCATTGGTGATGGTAATGGTATTACCTTTGGTAAGGTAACAACCAATACTGCAGCTCTCAAAGGCAAAGGTAACGGAAATCAAGGATTCATCCGCTTTGGTAATGATAGCAATTCCTTTGGTTGGAACGGATCATATCTGTCTTACAACAACGTTTTCTTCCGTAATGGTCGCATCGGTATTGGAGACAGCAATCCAGGATCTCCTTTAGAGATTGTTAGACAAGGCGATAGTTCCCAGTTGTTTGCGGACTTTAGAGATGGTCGTTCAGGATACCACAGAATTACGTTTGGTGGAGACGGATCATCTCCATTCATGACCTTTAGTGACACTAGCGATGATTCGGGTTGGCAGTTGGGTGCAGACGATAATAACCAATCTTGGTTCGTTATCAAAGGATTTGCTAATGCTAGTGGAGCTCTTACTACAACATTCCAAGGTGCTAGGAACAGCGCATCGTTGTGTATCTACTCTGCAACAAACAGAGTATTCATGAACAAGGGCAGTGGTGTTAGCACTGGTGCTGGTTCAACTCTAACCGTTGGTGGTGCAATTGAAACTGACAACAGACTTATTTCTACAGTTGCAACTGGTACTTCACCACTCGCGGTAACTTCTACTACAGTATGTACAAACTTGAACGCTGATCTCCTTGATGGTTATCAAGCATTAGGTCTCCCATACTTCGGTTCTAGCGTAAACGTATGGTTGAACGATGCTGGTGGTCAACCAAGATTCTACTTTGGTAATAACTCTCACACATTCTTCAGAACTGGTGATAACTTCTACTGGAGATCTGATAACGATACCAGCATGGGTTCTGTTGATGGTAATGGTGGTACTTGGACATTCTACTCTGGTGGCGACCAAAATCAGACCAATTATAGAGTTGAGGTTCGCGGTCAAAACGGTCTGAACATCAACACTAGTTCAGTCGGATTGAGTAGTGGTCAGAGGAGCGTTGTTCTTCGTGCTGATGGTGACAAGCAGTGGATTGATACATACGGCGTATTCAAGCGTAATCGTCAAACTATTGGAGAGAACATCACAGTTTCTTCTAGTGATAACTGCATGACCGCTGGTCCTATCACTATAAATAATGGAAACACGATCACTATTGCTAACGGTGGTAGCTGGAGTATTATTTAAAAAATGAGCACACTTTCAGTACACGATATCCAGGGATTCTCAACGTATAACAATACAGTAAGAGTCCCATCTGGACACCTATTACAAATTGACGGAAATCTTAGAGTTCCTGTTTTGACATCAAATCCATCTGGAGCTGCCAATGGATTTATGTACTACAACAGCAGCACAAGAGAGTTGCTTTTCTATGAAGGTGGTGCATGGCACGCACTCTTCACTGGAGCTCCAGATGGTTCTAGTTCTTCTAACGCTGCTGCATCAGGTTATCAATTAGCATTAGATTATCCAACAAAGACTAGTGGATACTATTGGATCAAATCTGCATCTATGCCTCAACCACTTCAGATGTGGGTGGACATGGATGAAGAGGGTGGTGGATTTGACATGTATGCTATTACTGGTGGTAGTAGTGTCAATGATGCAAGAAATAATCATAGTGGTACTGCCCTTGGTTTAGACTTGGTATATCCAAGATCTTCATATCATTGGAGAGCAATGGTAAACTTTGTTCGTGGTCAACTTGGTCAAACTGGTGGTAACTTAAGAAGTTACTTCCAATGCCCAGGAAAGGTTTGGAATACTAGTGCAGGAAACTATACTGGTTATGTAATGAGAAATCCACAATACTATGGTAATGGTGTTCCAGCAAATACCTGGAGAACTGGAGATGGTGGAAGATGGTGGTTGAGGAACAATACTTATTCTGAACCAAACGGAAACTACACACCATATTCCTTCCTGTATTTCTGGAGTAGTTATCCACCTGATAATTACAATCTCCAAGACTTACTCTTTGACGATGCTGGTACAAGAGCTACTGGAAGCAACTACCTAGTATCTACTAATGCAAAACCTTGATAATTATGGAATATCCAACTACATCAAAGTCCGACCTCTATAGGTGGATGGAGGAGAAAAACCTCCAAATGAATAAGTATTTTGAAAAAGCACAAAATTATTATACTGTAGATTTGCTACATAAAGTATGGGAAGATCTTGACTCTGGAGTTATTCCAGGTAAAGAAGAATCTGCTTTTTATAATGAAGTGAAATCAAGGAAAGATTCAAATCCAGCTCCCTTTGATATTGAACAATATAAAGCTTTAGATTTTTCCGAAATTATTAACGAGTTACCTGACTAACGATGGCAAGTATTTTAAAAGTAGACCAACTTAACAATTTAGCAGGTAGCGGTTACGTTTCTACCTCTAGTGGAGTTAGTCTGGATTGCTCTGCAGCAAACACAACTCTCAAGATGCCAAAGGGAACTACGGCTCAAAGACCTAGTTCGGCGTCTGGAGAAATGCGTTTTAATACATCCACGAATACAATGGAGTATTACAACGGTACTAGGTGGGTCCCTACGTATGAAGATCCAGATACTACAAATATTCCTACAAATGGATTGGTTGCAAACTGGGATGCAACTTTAGGTAGTGGAACTGGTTATAGTGGAAATACTTGGATCGATCAGCAAAACACAATTGGAAACGTAAATATTACTAGTGCTCAAGGCAACTGGAGTTTTCAGAACGTTGATAACGTTGGGGCAGTTTATAACAACAGTAATGGAAGTGGAAGTGGAAGTGGTATTCCTTTCCCAACAACTAACGGATGGAATAAAGTCAAAGGAACTATTGAATGGTGGATTAAACCACAAAGATTTAACCAAGGTAATGGTCTAATTCACAATAGAAGCAATGACTCCCCTAATGACGTTAACTGGTTCTGGGTTGGTTATTGGGATTATGCAAACACATTCTATTTTAGATTGGGAGCTCCATCTCAAGGTTGCTGTGGAAATGACATCAGCAATTCAAACATGAGACCATATGCTCCTGCATCTACATGGAGTCAAATTGTTGCCTGCTGGGATACAAGATCCGCTTCAAGTGGACAGGGATCTTACTTTAGTTCCATTTACGTTAACGGTTATCAAAACAGAAGAAGAACTATTTCTACCGATATCAATAGTGGGAATACCAGCAGCGTTGGAAGATTACTGTCTGGTCATGCTTATGGATCTAACTCTTCATTCATGGGACACTGTGCTAGTATTAGAATCTGGAATCGTCCTTTAGAAGCAACGGAAATTGCTAACCTATATAGTGCTAGTGCAAGTAAATTTGGACTCGCACCTGAGACTCCATATCCATAAACTTAGTGATGCTTTTTTATGTATCTCAATGAAATCGTACCTCTCTTTGCAAAACCATTAGTCAAGTTTTCCTTAGAGACTGAACATGAAAAATGGACAGAAATTCTTGAAGAAAGATGCAATGAAGAAAATTATCTCGCAATGGAAGATAATTACTTCATCAAAGACTTAAATAAAGATCCTGCTTTTGATAAATTGCAGGATGATATTATGCATTGTGTTCGTTACATGGTTAACGACGTATATGAATTCAAAGACATTGAACCATATATGGTAACCATGTGGGGAGTTGGAGTAAAACCCACCTCTTATGTAAGGACTCATTATCATAGTAACTCTTTCATCTCTGGGGTATATTACCCAGGAGAGATGGACTATGCTCCATTAAGATTCTATGACACTATTAATTCAACCATTCGTCCAAATATTAAGAAGGTAAATATTTTAAACGTTCCCAATAGTATTCAAAAACCTATGGGCGGAGATCTCTTTCTTTTCCCAAGTCACTTAAAGCACGATACTTTACCAAACAATACTGATGGCATCAGACTATCAATCTCTTTTAATGTTTGGATCAAAGGAATAGTTGGTGATGAAACATCCTTAACTTACTTAGAACTATGATTGTATCTAATTTAACTGAACATCTAGAAGTTTTTCTAGGTGAAGATGGTGAACCATTTGCCAATAACGAAAAAATTATTGCTTATGGGTGGAATTATCCACCAAACGGAAATCAGAATCCTATTGGATATTTCGTATGCACCAACTCTGGGCGTTGGGACTATGACATCGAAGGAAATTTGATTGATGCTCTTTGATAAATAACTTAGAAGACTAAATACCTGACCGAAATGTCATCATTAAACGTAGGCAGTATTAACGTCAGTGCGCTCAGCGGCAGCGGAAATATTTCTGTTGACAATAACGTTCTGAATGTAGATACCAGCAATAATAGAATTGGTGTTAACGTAGGATCCCCAGTCGTAGGAGCTGATTTTGGTGGAGTTACTGACGGATTAAAACTCCCTGCAGGAACAACCGCTCAAAGACCAGGGACGGGATCTCAATATGCGGGAACCATCCGAAGGAACACTGAACTTGGTCAGATTGAAATCTACACAGGAACATTCTGGCAGGCACTAGCTTCTGGCGGTGGGTATTCTACAGATGGTTTGATTGCATATTACGATGTATCAAATTCATCTTCCTATACTGGAGGCAGCAGTCTCAACAACCTAGTTTCTGGTAGTGGATACGGATCATTTACAAATAGCGGATCCCCTTCGTATAGTGGTGATTATGGCGGTGGTCTTCAATTTACAGGAAGTTCTCACTGCTACATGCCTCAGACAACAAACCTGACATATTTTACTTGTGAGGTTTGGTTCCAGTGGAGATCTAACCAAGGCGGTGAGGACATTCTCTTCAATAAGGAAAATGTCTGGGAAATGAGATCTGATAGCGGTGTCTGCCAGTGGGCGGTGTACGCTAACAACCGAAGTTGGTTCTGGCAGGATAGTGGTGGAAGATTTGCTCAAAGCGTTCCACAACACGTTGCATTAGCGTATGATGGAAATGCAGTTTATACTTGGTTGAACGGTGGTTTAATTCAAGTATATAATTACCCCAATGGTGGTGTCCTGAATACAAGCGGAAACAGTTATCCGAAGTTTAACGCTAGAAGCGATGGAACGGGTTCCAGAGGAAACCCAGGAAACAACACTCTCTACAAGTGGAGACTTTATAATAGGAAGTTAAGCAGTGGAGAGATTAGAAGAAATTACGACGCAGAAAGAAGTCAATTTGGTTACGGTTAAAAAATTATGCATTCATTATTCGATATCTATGAGTACCCTGACATTGAAGAACTTAAAACTATCAAATCTCTAATTCAAAATTTAGAGTGGTCTGATGGTGCTAGAAGTAATCCAAACAATCCTGTCAAGGTAAATAAACAAGCATACGATCAAGCACTTAGCGCACAGATTCATCAAGGAATCTATAAGATTGGATCGTATGTAAACAAAGTCATTCCTAGAAGATTAACTCCTGTTACTTTTAATAAGTATGGAGTTGGAGATCATTATTTCAGACATAATGATTCTTCTTTGATGGGAGGTGAACACCAGATTCTCACTCACTATAGTCATACACTATTTCTCTCTGACCCAGATGAATATGAGGGTGGAGAGTTGAGGATCTATGTCAATGCTGTTGACTTCATTCCAGTTAAGCTTCAATTTGGACAGTTTATATGCTATCCTTCTGGTGTACGCCATGAGGTAATGCCAGTCACCGAAGGTGAAAGGTTAGGTGCCGTATGGTGGATGGAAAGTAAAGTTATTAATGAACCTGTAAGGGAATGCATTAGTAGCATTACAGAATCATGTTCTTATATCCTAGATAAATATAAGGACGAACACTTAATTATGAATCTCCAAGAGGTTCAAGATCGTTTAATTCGCAATTTTTCTTATTAATCATGACTACAGAAGAAATGGTGAAGGATTTCACCGAACAACTGAAAGAGCAAAAGGCAACTATCTCCGAAATGGAGACTCAACTGAAAGTTAGGAAAGAACAAACTCTCCGTTTGGAAGGTGCAATTGAAGCTCTGAATATGACACTCAAGTCTGCAGAAGAGAGCAATGCTGAAGAAGTCAAGTGAACTAAGACAAAAAGAACATCTAGAGTCAACTATTAATATTGTTGACTTTGATGGGACAATGGAAACGATTCCATACAAGGTTGGAGATTTATATCAAGGAAGACCGATCTATGGAATTGCATTTACCAAAACTGGTTATGGTCATTACTACGATCTCCTAGTTGATTCTGATCGAACTCATGTAAAAACTAGATTCACCTTTGATTCTAAGCATGATCTAAAAACCACAAAACCATTAGAAAAACCAACTGGAGCAGTTCCAAAGAATTTTGAATTGCCCCATCTAATTAATTAACTATAAGTCCTCTGTATAAATACAAAAGAGGACTTTTTTGTGCTTACCGAATGAAAAGGGTAGTAGTCAAGGTAACTAATAATTCTCAGTTAGAAGAAGTCAAAGACTCTATCCTGGGGCAGCATAGTTACTTAACTTTTGTAGATAAATTTAGAAGCTTTGGCATCTTAACTGTAGATGTACCTGAAGAGAACGAAGATGATGCTCTCGGGGACATTCGTGGTGTGGAAGGAGTCAAGAGTGCTTTTTGGGATAAAGAAAATATTGTTTGCGATCCTGTTGAGATAGCTTCAACTGCAGTTCAATATGAAGAGGGTTCCCAACACCAAGCAGTTGGAGATACTTCCACTGGAACTAGAAATCTTACCTCTACTGGATTTAGTACAATCTACGTAAAGGTACAAAACATTAGTGGTCAAAACTTATACGTATTTTCAAATACTCAGTCAGGAACGTATAGTGTAATTCCTAACTACACTGGTTTCTTACAAGGTGGAACGTTCACGTTTGATCAGTCTGATGTTTCTAACGCTGGTCATCCATTTAGATTTTCTTTAACCGCCAACGGAACTTGGGGTGGTGGTTCGGAATATAATACTGGTGTAACTACAAACGGGATTCCAGGACAAGCTGGTGCGTATACTAGAATTGCTACTACTTCTGCGACTCCTGCAATCTTATTTTATTATTGCACAGCGCACTCTGGAATGGGTAGGTATAATGTATCTCCAGACAGATACGGAACTATTAACCTTCATGACTTCTGGCACTTAGATAGAATCAGTAAGATTGATCGTTCATATATGAACTCTCAATACAGTTACACTCAAGATGGTGACGGTGTTGACTTATATGTTATTGACTCTGGTGTCCGTGGTGCATCTAGACCAACTGGAACTAATGCTGCGCTTCATCCAGAACTCTACAATCCAGATTTCGTAACTGATTTAAACGGTCTTTCTGAGCAGCAACAATATAGAGTGTTCCAAATGTCCCACTATAGTGGTGCGTATGGAAGTAATAATGAAGATGACAATGGTCACGGTACATATTGCGCTATCTTAGCTGCAGGAAGAACTGCAGGAGTCTCTAATAAGTCTAGAATTTATTCACTAAAAGCATTCAACTCATCCTTATCAGCATCCTATTCTGGGATTGTAACTGCATATCAAGCAGTCATAGATCACAATGACAGCACCGATGCCAACTACAAAGGAAATACTAGAGCTGCAGTAATCAATGCATCTTTTGGACCAACAACTCCAAACGGAGGATATCCGTTTATTGAACTAAATGATAGCGGAACGGATGCTGGAGTTGAATTAGAAGTATTGGATGAAATTGAAAAAACAGTTGCACAAAACAATATTATCATAGTTAGGTCCGCAGGTAACGGATTCAAAGATTCATCTGATAATTTTGCTGGACCTTTGCAAGGAAAATTTGTTGCAGGAAATAGAACTGCAGGATATCTCGACTCTGTATTCAACGCAATAGATTCCGACACTGATAAAATCTCTGTTGGCGCAACAGAGTATAATGATACTTGGGCAGACTTCTCTAACTATGGTTTGGGTGTAACAACAGTAGCACCTGGAACTAGAGTCCTTGTTCCTGCTTACGATTGGACTGCTAATACCACATACTCTAACACCAATAATTATTCCACGATCGCAGGTACATCGTTCTCTGGACCTATTGTTGCTGGAGCAGTTCTATCTTGGGTGCAAAAAAATTCTTACGATTACACCACGAGTAATCTTCCAGGTTTAGCAAAGACATGGGTCAGATCTGACATCTCTGTATTCTCTCAAACTGGTTCTGGTAATACAGCGTATCCAACCGATACGATGATAGAGAGACCTCTGCCTACTAATTGTTTTGCTGTAACAAACGGATCAAGTCAAGTTGAAGTTACATATGCATCACAAGATGCTACTTATTTTGCGAACAAGGTTGGTAAAAAAGTACAATTAAATGTTCCAAATCCAACTGTAGTAGGTAATCTTGATATCTATGCAGAATCTATTACATCTTGGTTTACAATCGCCAGTGAGGATGCTGCAAATTATAAAATTACAATTGCATTAGCTCAATCTGCTACTCTAACTACTACTGGTGGTGGTGGCAGCATGGGAATCATCAGTGACACCCACGAAGAAACTGATGGTCCTATCTATAGCAATACTACATTGTTCACTCAGACAGATACTCAGGAAGCATATAGCGGTGTACAAACATATAACATTACTGTAACTGCTCCAGATGCTTCACGTTACACTCTAAGTGGAACTGACAGACTTGGATCTGTAAGTGGTGATAATCAACCTGTTACTATTTCTGTAGGAGACACAATTAATTTCAACCTTTCAAACGTTTCTGCTTCTCACCCATTCCGCATAAGAGTTAGTTCTGGTGGTGCTGATGTATCCACTCCTGCTGCCACTGGTCAGGGTTCTACAGGCAATAACACAGTATCTTGGACACCAAATACAGCAGGTTCATTTGTTTATCAATGCCAGTCTCACGGTGGAATGCTTGGTGCTATCACTGTCAATACAGTAAGCAGTTCAACTAATATTGGAACTGGTAGACCAGTGCAATCTGGTGTTGACTATGATCCAAACGGAGTTGGAACTACGACGAGAGGACTTGTATATCCTTATGTTGATCAAGTTGTAACTTGGGTCAACAACTCAGGTGCTCTATCGGCAAGTCCATTTGCTAATAATGCAGTCGTATCTGGTATTGATCTTGGTTTGTCTGCATATACTACATGGGCAAATGAACCAATTTCAGAAGGAAATTATTCAATAGTATCAACACCAGCTTTAACTGGTTCTGGACTTACTTTCACAACAACGACAGGCATACTTGGTGGTACAGTTACATCATCCTTTAATGATACAACATATAATCTTACAGTAACACACCTCAACTCTGGTCAAACTAGGAACTTTAGTTTTGTTACTACTGGTACTGGTGTTCAAGTTACGATTACACAACAACCATCTAACGCATCAGTAGAAGCAGGTGCAGCGACTAATGCAACGTTTACTGTTGCTGGTACTGCCTCAGATGCGTCCACAGTAACATTCCAGTGGGAATACTCTACAGATGGAGGAAACAACTTCTCCACTATTTCATCTCTCGCTGGTCACAGTGGAGAAACTACATCAACTCTAACTGTTGATGATGACTACAACTACAACTCTTATCAATATCGCTGTGTACTTACTAGTGCAACTGCAGTTACTCCAACAACTAGTAACGTAGCGACACTAACAGTTTATCGTGTTGTTACTATTGGAACTCAACCATTAGATCAAACACCAGTGGCACCAGCTTCAGCAACCTTTACCTCTGCTGCATCTACTCTTGATAGTGCCGTAATTACTTATCAATGGGAAAGATCTGATGATGGTGTTACATATTCAAACATAAATGGTGCTACTAGCGCTGCATATACACTTGCAACCACTTCATATGATTCCGATTACGGAAGATATTTTAGAGTAGTTTGCGATGCTGCTGGATCTCAGTCAGCAGTGACAAGTAACGCTGCTAGATTATTCCTCACAAGAACAATTAATATCACTGGACAACCAGTAGATATCACTGGTGCTGTAGGAGGTACCTCCCAGTTTACCGTAACTGCTGACACTTCTGACAATGACGCAGCAGATATTACTTATCAGTGGCAGTTCTCTATTGATAGTGGAGCAAATTGGTCAAACGTAGTTGGCGGTAGTGGTGCAACTGCAGCAACTTATACGACTCCAACTCTAGATTCTACTTACGATGAGCATCGTTATCGTTGTATTTTAAATGCACCTCAAGCAACCCAAGTAATTAGTGGTTCAGCAACTCTACAGGTAGAGACAGTAACACCAATAATTACAACACAACCTACAGATGCTACTGCTGATGAAAATGCAACAGCATCATTTACCTGTGTTGGTGATGTAACTATGGGGCAGATTGGTGCTAATGCAGCATCTTCGTCCTTCGATGCAGAGTCTTTCACAACTCCAGCTGGAGGTGGAGGGGGAAGTGTACAATTACAATCCCAGCATGAACCAACAGTTACTTATCAGTGGCAGAGATCTGATGATGGTGGTAATAGTTGGAGTGGTGTATCTGGAGCAACATCATCCGTATATACAACTCCAAGTTTAGTATATGCAAATGACAATAACGATCAGTATAGATGTGAAGTCAACGCACCTGGAGCTTCTGCCCCAGTTTACTCAAATACAGTAACTCTTACAGTTCAAAGAACATTTACTATCACCTCACAACCAGCGAATACAACTGGTAATGAAGGTAGTACAGCATCTTTAGCAGTTACGGTTAATGCAAGTAGCGGAACACCAACATATCAATGGGAAAGATCTGACGATGGTGGAGCAAACTATAGTCCTGTCAGTGGAGCAACATCAGCTACATATGTCACCCCAACTTTGGTTTATGCAGATGATAATGATGACAGATATCGTTGTGTCGTAAGTTTGGTTGGATCTGCTGGAAGTTCCACGAGCACGTTTGCAGTCTTAACTGTACTTAGAGTAATTACAATTACACAACAACCTGTTGACCTTGGAGTTATTGAAGGTGCTCAAGGAACATTTACTATCGCTGCATCTATTACTAGTGACGTAGTTTCGTATCAATGGAATCTATCCATAGATGATGGAAATACTTTCTCACCTATTAATGGTGCTAACTCACCATCATACACAACTCCAGCAACAGTTTACCCTACAACTCCATCTCAAAAGTTCCGTTGTACTTTAACTAACGTTGCTGCAACAACAGTATCCAGTGATATTGTTACCCTGACTGTTAATGAGTCTGAGTTTGTAAGTGCGCCAACAACGGTAACTGTAAACATTGACCCAGATACAAATAAAACTTTAGACAGAGTTCCAACTATCACCTCTGCTGCTTTTGTTTCACAGTACACTGGATCTACACACTTCTCTACTTTCTGGAGAATTAGAAGAGTGTCCGACAACGTAACTGTATACGATACCACAAATACTTTTACGAATGGAGATACTGGAAATCTTACATCTTTCACTGTACCTGCAGGAACTCTTTCCTTCAATACATCATATAACGTTCAGGTAAAATATAGAGATAATAATGGATTAGAAAGTGCGTACACTGCCAATACAACTTTCACAACTCCATTTGTCGATCAACCAGAGATTCAAACGATTACATCATCGTTTAATCCAACAATTTCCATTAATGCATCTGAGTTTATTGCTGGATATCAGCATAGCTCTAGTGACTGGCAGTTCTCTGGAGACTCCCTCTTTACTAATATTGTTCACCAATCTCTTGGAAACACTGCAAACTTAACATCATACGTCTTACCTCAGGATGTAACACTTGATCCCAACACTACATATTATGTACGTATCCGATTCAACGTCAATCCATTATAATCATGGCACAACCTAGCACCAGACAAGAACTCATCGACTACGCTTTGCGTCAGCTCGGTGCCCCAGTATTAGAGATCAACGTTGACGATGATCAGATTTCTGATCTGGTCGATGATGCTATTCAATATTATAATGAGCGTCACATGGATGGTTATATCAGAACCTTCCTAAAAGTTCCTATGTCTCAGGTTGTCATCGACGCCATGACTACGGACACGGACACAACTGTTACTAATGCAACTTCAGCAGGCACTAGTATCACATATAAAACTCAGAACAACTATATTCAACTTCCAGACTATATCACAGGAGTAGTCAAAGTATTTGATTTTGTTTCTAAGAACGTCACTAACTTGTTTGACGTTCGCTATCAGTGGAGACTGAATGATCTTTGGGATCTTACAAACACAGAGATCCTTACATATGAGATGGTCAATCGCAGATTAGAAGATATCTATTTCTTACTTGAAGGTCAAAAGCAAGTTAGATATCAGATGCGTGGTGACCGTTTATATCTTGACATCGACTTTAAAGAAGATGTTGCAGATGGAGACTTCTTGGTTCTTGATTGTTATCGTCTTGTAGATCCATCTGACTTTGCTGCAGTATACAATGACCTCTGGGTCAAACGTTATGTAACTGCACTTATTCGTAGACAATGGGGTGCAAACCTTATCAAATTCCAAGGAGCACAGTTGCCTGGTGGAATCACCATGAATGGTGAATTTATTTACAACGAAGGAAAGGCAGCAGTAGAAAAATTAGAGGATGAGATGTTGAGCTCACATGAATTCCCACCAATGGATATGATCGGATGAGAAATACTTTCTTCACACACGGAACTCGTAACGAACAATTCCTCCAACAGAATCTTGTGGAGGAGTATCTCAAGATGTTTGGTATGGATGTATTGTTCATCCCAAGACAACTTGTATCGAAGGATAGCGTCTTCAATGAAGAGATTGTATCTGAATTTGATGACTCATATCTCATTGAAGCATACATGGAAAACTTCGATGGATTCCAAGGTGGTGGAGATTTACTGACTAAGTTTGGCATTCGACAATCTGATGAAGTGACATTAGTTATTTCACAGCAAAGATTCTCAGATCTTATTTCGCAATTCTTATTACTTGATACAGATATAGAACTTGGAGAGAGACCTTCTGAGGGAGACCTTATTTATTTCCCACTAACAAATAATTACTTTGAGATAAAATTTGTAGAGCACGAAGAACCATTTTATCAATTAGGAAAAAATTACGTATACAAACTCAAGTGTGAGTTGTTTGAATACTCCGATGAGAAAGGAGACATCTTTGAGGGTGATGAAGAGCTGGTTGATAGTGGATATACAGTTAAGTATTACTATCTAACTACACCTGGAACATCTGCAGTAGCATCTACTTCTCTTACCAATGGAGCGATTGATTCTATTTACTTAACCGATGGCGGTAGTAAATATCAAGAAGCTCCCACTATGACTATCACTGGTGATGGAAATGGTGCAGCAGCAGAAGCTTTCCTAATTAATATTACTGTCAGTGGAGGATCTCCATTGACTAGTGCAGTAATTAGGGGAACTGTAAAAGACGGTTCACTTAGATCAGTGAGAATTGTTGATGGTGGATCTGGATATGATGAAGATAGAGCATCTATAGTTGTCAGTTCACCAAACTTAGGTGGAACTCCTGCCACTGTGGTTCCAACTTTTACCAATGGAGTATTAACAGCACTCAATATTACAACACAAGGATCCAATTATACTAGTGTTTCTCTGGTTGATTTGACTTCAGCTGGAACTGGATATACCACTACAAATATTACTTTCAGTTCTCCTCCTGCTGGACTCACTGGTGAGTTCAAAGTTCCAGAATCCGTCACTGGAGGAACCACTGGAGCAACTGCAAGTTTGGTAGAATGGAATTCTGTAGAGGGTTGGATCAAATTAAAATCTCCAACTGCTACATTCTCTACTGGCGAAACTATTATGGGTAATACGTCTGGCGCAACTGTCGTATTAGAGAATAGAGATGAGATGGCAAGCACCGATACTAAATATTATGAAAATGTCGCCTTTGAAGAATTCGCTGATGACATTCTAGACTTTACAGAAACAAATCCATTCGGAGTGATTAGTTAACATGTTAGGGACATATACATATAACAAAATTATTAGAAAGACCCTGATTGCTTTTGGTACTCTTTTTAATAACATTGAGGTCCGCAAAGAAAATGCAGATGGCAGCACCTACAGCAGAATGAAGGTGCCCCTGGCATATGGTCCTCGTCAGAAATTTTTAGCACGTATTACTGAGCAACCAGACCTGAATAAAAAGGTTGCGATTACTCTCCCTAGACTGTCTTTCGAGATGACTGGTGTGTCTTATGATGCAACCAGAAAACTAGGAGCAGTTACAAAGTCATTAAAACCAAAAGACGCTGGAACAGTTACTAAACAGTTTGTACCTGTCCCATACAACGTAGACTTTGAACTCAACATCATTTCAAAGACTAATGATGAAGCAATTGAAATTGCTGAGCAGATCTTTCCATTCTTCCAACCATCATACAACGTAACCATCAAACTGGTTGATGAGTTGAATGACTATAGAGATGTCCCCATCACTCTGAACAGTGTAAACTACTCAGATGATTATGAAGGTACATTTGATAGTAGAAAACTCACTATCTTCACACTGCAGTTCACTGCAAAAACTTATATCTTTGGACCTATTGGAACTCAAGGACCTATCAAAAAGGCAAAGGTCGATTATCGTACCAATACCAATTTGCAGGCAGAGCGTCAAGTTGCTTACGAGGTTACACCAAAAGCACTTACAGACGAAAACAAAGATGGTACTACTTCACTGTCCAGTCCAATTACAAAGAGCACGCTTACATTTGATGTAGACGATATTGTAGATATCGTTATCGGTGGATTCATCGAGATTGGTAATGAGGTGATGAAAGTCAAGTCTAAACCAGGCGGTAATAAGATTAAGGTTGTCAGAGCACAGAACGGAACAACTGCATCCGCTCATGCTGCTGGTGCTGCAGTTGACTTAATCAATGCTGAAGATGATGCTCTCTTAGACTCTGGAGATGACTTTGGATTCAATGAAATGACCTCCGTATTTTTTGAATAATGGATAAGTTTGAAGGATTAGACGAAGCGTTTGAAACCGTAGCGGATATTGTCCCAGCGGAAGAATCAAAGAAAAAGAAACCACCTGCTAGATTAGAGCAGGATGATGTAGAAAAAGACTACGAATATGCAAGAGCAAATCTTTACCAGTTGGTGGATAAAGGACAAGAAGCTATCAACGGCGCTCTTGATTTGGCTATGTCTTCTGATCACCCTAGAGCATATGAAGTTGCTGGACAACTCATCAAACACGTCGGAGATGTAGCAGACAAAATTATGGGTCTGCAAAAAGATACTAAGTCAGTCAAAGAAGAAAAAACAAAGGGACCAACTAACGTCACCAATGCTTTGTTTGTTGGTAGTACAGCAGATCTTCAGAAGATGTTGAAAGACGCTAAGAAGAAAGCAGATAAATAAAGTTGTAACTAAACTATCATCATGGAAGAAGAGTCTGATACAGGATTGGAAGTCCTTAATGATGAGGGATATTCAGATACGGGAGAGGGTGACGCTCTCGATACTTTGACCGACGAAGGCTACACAGAGGAGTAAAATGTCCAAACCAATTGAAGTTCTAAGCGCAAATTATTCCCAGTTGACTAGTAGTAACGATACTACTATGGATAGGGCAACCTACGTTAGGATTACTAATATCTCTACGGGAACAGCCTACGATATTTTTGTTAGAACTACTGCTAATGATAATAACACCAATGTTGGTCGTACTATCATTGCTCCAGGAGAAAGTATCCTCATCAAAAAAGATCCAGATGAGTTTGTAGGATCCTCTACTGGAAACGTTTACGCATCAGCAGTTTCACCTAACCCATAAGATAATGAGAGCACTTAAACTTATTGGTGGTAACACCCTACACACCCCATCAGGATCAGGTTCCTCCCAGTACAGCACTTTAGATCGAGCAGTCTATGTTCGATTGGTAAGTTATAGTAGCGGTGGAACTAACTTTGGTGTCTTTAGTGAATCTGGTGGAACATACACTAGAGTAGCTCAATATGCACTGCGAGCAAGAGAGTCTATTGTTATCAAAAAAGATCCAGACCACTATGTAGGTGGCGGATCTAGTTTGCAAAGATGTTCCGCAGTAGCTACTGAGGGTTGATATGGCAGAAAGAATTCCTACAATGTATGGTAGATACTATACCATCAACCTCGTGTGGCGTGGTAGAGAATTCACCCTGTCTGCTTTTACTCCAAAGTTACAGAAACTCCAAAGAACTGGAGCACAACGTATTGCAGAAAAGATCTATCCTGGATCTAGAGTAATCTCATATCACGAGTCTGATAAAACAACAGCACCAACATTCCTGGCAACTGAGGGAGCTATGAAATCATTTAGAGAGTTCCGTGAGGATCTTGATCTTAAGAAGATGTCTAAAGAACTTGACGGTGCATCTAAGATGCATAAGGGTCAAGCAGATCGTATTAGAAAACATCTGAAAAAGATGAAGTCTGAAGATAATGATGCATATGCCATCGGTATGGCTCAGGCAATGAAATCTACTGGTGACAAACCACCTCTGAAAAAGAGTACAATTAAGAAGGCGCACAAGATTGCGGATGCTGTGAAGAATGAAGCAAAGGAGTGTCCTGAAGGTACTAAGTGGTGTCCTGAATGTCAGAAATGCCAGAAGGTCACATGTGCCGATGCTAAAATGAAGAATGAAGACTGGCAAAAGAAATCTGGAAAGAACCCAAAAGGCGGACTTAATGAAAAAGGACGCAAGTCCTACGAACGTCAAAATCCAGGAAGCGATCTTAAGAGACCTTCAAAGAAAGTTGGGAACCCTCGTAGAGCGAGCTTTTGTGCGCGAATGAAGGGGATGAAAAAGAAATTAACATCTAAGAAGACAGCACGCGATCCAGATTCTAGAATCAATAAGTCTCTTCGCGCTTGGAACTGCTAACCTATGCTTGGTTTCTATATTATTGTATTCTTAGTGGCTGCTTTATTTGCGTATGCGGGTTATGATGCCACTATGAGGTTGTTCGCATACATAGACATATCATTGCGTTACCAGTTGATACAGTTTAGACTGTTTCTAATGAGACGCAAATTAGAACAGCAACTCATAAAGGACTTACCCGAGTTCAATAAACTAAGCAAGGAGATCAAACACGATGACCGATCCTGACCGACAGCTTTCCGATCTAAAACTAGAGCGGAGAGAATGCGAGAAGTGCGGTGCCACTTGGATTAATGGTAACCACGTTTGGGGTGGAACTGGAAACCAAGGAAATGAATTAGACCTCGCAGGACTAGTTTGCAATAAACTAGGAGATCACCGCTGCATCAATCCAAGCAAAGGTATTGATGGTGGACAAACCTGGGAATATAGAGCAGGTTTTATTGATGGAAAAATTGAAGAAAGACGTAAAATGTTAGAAGAACTTGACGGTTTAATTTGAATCATATATAATGTGTAGGAAACGGAGATTCTACATGGAAAGAGGCGTTAGTCTAGATGATCTAAAACAAGAACTAAAAGTTTTAGAGGCGTTCAATGAGACTAGACGTGCAAAGATTCTTCGTGCTATTATAGAGAACGAACTAATTAAAAAGGAGCAAGAGTCATGACTATGGTTCCAGAAGATCGTCTATACCTTGACGAAGAGGATACAGGCATCATTGGTTTCGATTCTCTTCTACACAAATTTACGCTCGCCTTCCATGGACGTATGCGCTACTTTGATAGTTATGAAACCGCCGAAGATTGGTACAAACTAAATAAATCTAGGGAGGAGTAACCTCCCTTTTTTAGTAGCAAAATTATGTCTGAACATTACTTAGGTAATCCTAACCTCAAAAAGGTTGGAACTGCGATTGAATTTACTCAGGATCAAATTCAAGAGTATTTGAGATGTAAAGAAGATCCCGTCTACTTTGCAATGAACTACGTCAAGATTATTTCTCTTGACGAAGGTGTCGTTCCGTTTAAGATGTGGGACTTCCAGAAGGAACTGATCAATAGTTTCCACGAACACAGATTCAATATCGCTAAGTTGCCACGTCAGACTGGTAAGTCTACTACTTGCGTATCATATCTACTTCACTATGCGTTGTTCAATGACAACGTAAACATCGGTATCCTAGCAAACAAACTTTCTACTGCCAGGGACCTACTAGGAAGATTACAGTTAGCATACGAACAACTCCCGTTATGGATGCAGCAGGGAATTGTGGTATATAATAAAGGTTCAATGGAACTTGAAAATGGCAGTAAGATACTGGCAGCTTCTACATCTGCGTCTGCTATCCGAGGCATGTCGTTTAACATCATCTTCCTCGATGAGTTTGCGTTCATTCCAAACCATATTGCAGAGCAATTCTTTGCCTCTGTTTATCCTACTATTACTTCTGGTAAATCAACAAAAGTCATCATCATCTCAACGCCGAACGGGATGAACCATTTCTACAAACTCTGGGTTGATGCTCAGAAAGGTAGAAATGGATATGCATGGACAGAGGTACACTGGTCACTTGTACCAGGACGCGATGAAGAATGGAAAAAGACTACCATCGCGAACACATCAGAACGACAGTTTACACAAGAATTTGAGTGCGAGTTCCTAGGATCTGTTGACACTCTAATTGCTGCAGCTAAA
>Ga0213858_10000158_pt1 | contig 31555 bp, 28 predicted proteins | sample PICome_FD_160122 | JGI IMG/M metagenome (GOLD analysis project Ga0213858, IMG submission 160122) | Coastal seawater microbial communities near Pivers Island, North Carolina, United States - PICO245 | ecosystem: Environmental > Aquatic > Marine > Coastal | place: USA: North Carolina | collected... | reverse complement strand
AAACAAAATAAATATGTACTAGAAGTATTAGGAATAACAAGAATTTTTGATGGATCAAAATTATACACAATTAGTAAAGATGATGAGGAGGTAACTATTTCAAGTAATATAAGTCAAGATGAAAATACAATTTTACCAAATAATCTATTGAATTTTTTTGAAAATGGATACAATTTTAAATTAGATATTTTACAAAATAAATTTGGCCGAGATATCCAATATATAAAATTCACTCCAATTGATTCAAATTCAGAAATAAGTTACATCTTATTAGGAATTGATTTAAATACAAAACATATTTATAATTTAATTGAGATTGGAAAAAATAGCACAAAATCAACCATAACCATATTAAACTTTAACTCAACAATTGAACTAGAAAAATCCTTTTTTAATTTTAACAAATCTGATTACCCTGATTACTACATAAACAAAATAGATTAGCTAGGCTTTGAAAATTTTAGATCGTTACATACTAAGCACATATCTGAAATCATTTGTTAGTGTATTTGCTATATTAATGTTCATTTTTTTATTACAATCAGTCTGGGTATACATCTCTGAACTTGCTGGAAAAGATCTTGACATAAATATAATTTTAAAGTTTTTATTATTTGTATCTCCTCGGCTAGTTGTTCTGGTATTACCACTTACAATACTTTTAGTATCGATTATGGTTTTTGGAGATTTTTCCGAAAATTATGAATTTGCTGCCATGAAATCAACTGGTATTTCACTGCAAAGAGCAATGAAAAGTCTAAGTATATTTATTGTTTTTCTCTCAATAGTAAGTTTTTTCTTTGCCAATAATGTAATACCTCTTGCAGAATATAACTTCTTCAATTTAAGAAGAAATATAGCAAGAGTTAAACCTGCTATGGCAATAGCTGAAGGTCAATTTAATCAACTTAAAGATATCAACATAAAAGTTTCAAAAAAAACAGGAAAAAATGGACAGTTTTTGGAAGATGTTATTATTCATCAAAAAAAGGGAAACACATTTGGAAACTACACAGTTATAAAGTCAAAAACTGGAGAATTTATAAGCGATGAAAATTCAGATATTTTACAACTTATTCTTTACGATGGAAATTATTATGATGAACTACAGCCTGCAAATTACGTGAAGAGAACTAAGAATAGACCGCTTGTAAAAAGTACTTTTGAAAGATATGTAATAAATATCGATATTTCTGATTTTAATAATGTAGATTTTGAAAAAAAAGATGCCTCATCAAGGTATAATATGCTAGGAATAGCTGAACTGGATAAAACCATTGATTCACTTTATAGCCTACAAAATAAATCAAATATATCATTCACAAAAAAAATGCTATTGAAGTCAAAAAGGAAGTCTCTTACTGAAAATTTCAATAGTAAGATAAATGACTCTTTAAATTATAAAGGCTATGTATTAGATCTATTTTCTGATAATAAAAAAGTTGAAATACTTAATTACGGAATAAGTTCAATTAAAAATGTTAAAGAAGATATTAAAGTTAAACGAAGAGCTAAACAAATAGCAACTACAAATATTAACAAACACATTATAGCATTTCATGATAAATTTGCTTTGGGGTTAATGTGTATTGTATTATTTTTTGTTGGTGCACCACTTGGCGCTTTAATAAGAAAAGGTGGTATTGGATTGCCAATGGTTATTGCAATTTTAATATTTTTAACTTATCATTTCATTAGCATTTTTGCAAAAAACAGCTCTGAAGATAATAGTTTAGATCCAGTATTTGCTACTTGGCTTGGTGGTCTGATAATGCTTCCGTTTAGTGTATATTTAACAAGTAGAGCAACCAAAGATAGAGCATTAATTGATTTAGATGCAATATTGATACCTATGAAAAAAAAATTAGTGAAACCTATTATACTAATTGATCATAAAAAAGTGAATAATAACATTGATTTTGATAAAAAAATACAACATATCGATAATTCAAAACTTTTTGAATTAATAAAAAACTACAGATTTTACGGTATTAGTGAAACAAAAAGAAAATTAGCTCTGAATGAGTTAGAAAGTAGAGGAATTGATCATTCAGCCATTGAAGTTTCTGGAAAAATAATTAATGAAAAATATAACTCTGGTGTTAGGCATATTAAAGATTATCATGAAAATTCAACATTAGCATTATATGGACATACTATGTTTTTAATTTTTGGAATATTTGGACTAATCCTTAAGAATAATAATTTTGAAAAATTAGGCTACATATTCATTTTTTTATCAATTTCATCTCTTTTACTGTTTTTGATTTTATTTCCAAAGACACTAAATAATCAATCAAATTTTTATGACCTTCTTGATAAAAAATTCAACAAGAATAATGCTATTTTTATTATGCTATCTATTCCATTATTTTTTCTCTACAGAATATATTTTAATAAAAAAATGAAAGAAGACTTAATGAAAATTAAGTAAATCTAAAGCATAATCCACTATCTTTACAAAAATATTTTATGATGATTACTAAAAACATTTTATCTAAAGTGCAACTAAATACTATAGAAGAAGCAATTGAGGATATTAAAAATGGTAAAGTAGTAATTGTCGTTGACGACGAAAATAGAGAGAATGAAGGTGATTTTATAGCTGCGGCGGAAACTGTAACTCCTGAAATTATTAATTTCATGGCTACTCACGGAAGAGGCTTAATATGTGCTCCATTAACTGAATCTAGATGTAATGAATTAGATTTATATATGATGGTTCAAAATAACACTGTTTTACATCACACACAATTCACAGTCTCAGTTGATTTAATTGGTAATGGATGTACAACTGGTATTTCTGTTGGTGACCGAGCTAAAACAATTAAATCTTTAGTTGATCCAAATACCAAACCACATAACTTAGGAAGACCAGGTCATATTTTTCCTCTTAAAGCAAAAAACGGTGGTGTTTTAAGAAGAACAGGACACACTGAAGCTGCTGTTGATTTAGCTAGATTAGCAGGATTTAAACCTGCTGGAATTTTAGTTGAAATTTTGAATGAAGATGGCACTATGGCTCGCCTTCCTGAACTAATTAAAGTTGCTGAAAAATTTAATCTAAAAATCATTTCAATTGATGATTTAGTTTCATATAGAATGGAAAATGACTCACTAATTATTAAAAAAAATGATTTTAAAATTGAAACTCGTTTTGGGGTATATAGACTTAGGGCATATCAACAGACAACTAATAATGCTATACACATTGCATTAACTAAAGGGGAATGGGGAAAAGGTCAAATAATTCCAACAAGAATAAATTCAACAGCTGTAAATAATGATATTTTAGGAACTCTAACTAATAACTCGGATAAAAAGTTAGATGAAATGTTTAAGGTCATTGACAAAGAAGGAAAAGGTGCCATAATATTTATTAATCAATATACCAGTCCAGAAAAAACTTTAAAACGATTGAATAATTTAGAAGAAATTCAAAAACCTGGAAAGATTACAAAGGCACCAAGTATTGAAATGGATTCTAAAGATTTTGGTATAGGAGCACAAATTTTACACGACTTAAACATCAATAAGCTCAAACTAATATCAAACAGCATACAAAAAAAACGAGTAGGAATGATTGGATACGGTTTGGAAATCGTCGATTATATCAACTATTGATCACTTCTCTTACACATCTCACCATAGTTTTTGCTCTCTTTCGTACTTCCTCCTCAGACCAAGACAATTTTATTAAACACGATATGTTTCTACCTATAAAATAATCTGATTTTGAAAAATCTTTATCTTTTAAATAACTAAGTCCATTAATTAAATCTTCTGAAAAAGGATATAAAGATTTTATTTGTTTTAAGTGATCCCATTTACGTATATAATGCCAATTGTTGTCAAGATAATGAAAACATGAATCTATTCCATTTGATAAAAAGGACTTGTGAACCTGCTTAGCAGTTTCAATATCATCTAGGAAAAAGTTTAAAAATGCATAACTCTCAACACCACCAAAAGGAACCTTTCTGAAAGAAATGTCTTCAATTTTTTGAAGCGCATCTCGAATAATTGTGTAATTCAATTTTTGAATATTTAAAAACTCATCAATTCTGCGAAATTGTGCCAACCCAACAGCAGCATTAAGTTCTGATATTCTAAAATTATATCCTATGAAAGGATGTGATTCTGCGCCTCTATTATTTCCAATGTGATCATGACCATGATCATTAAAATAATCGAGTTTTAACGCAAATTCTTTATTATTTGTCACAACAACACCTCCCTCGCCACAAGTTATTGTTTTAACAAAATCAAATGAAAAACATCCTAAATCTCCAATTGTGCCCAAAGGCATTCCATCATAGGTCCCTCCTATTGCCTGACATGCATCTTCAATTAACAACAAAGAATACTTACTTGATAATTCTTTTAAGGCACGCATATCAGCCATACTCCCACACATGTGAACTGGCATTATAGCTTTAGTTTTGGAAGTAATAGCTTTCTCAACTGATTCAATATCAAGAGTTAATGTATCGTCTATATCAACAACAACAGGAATTGCACCTGTCATGATAATTGCTTCAAAACTTGCCACAAATGTGAAGCTAGGGATTATTACTTCATCACCTGATCCGATTCCAGAAGCTGCAAGTGCCATTGTTACAGCCGAAGTTCCACTACTACATAGTTGAGAGTAATTAATATTGAACCTCTTATTTATTTCTAATTCAAGCTGCTTTGCTTTATAATGACCATTACGCAAACTATCAAATCCATAGCGCATTAAAACACCTGATTCAAGTACATCAGATACTTCTTTTCGCTCAGCATCTCCAAACAGTTCAAATCCAGGCATAGTTATTTTATATCAATTACTGAGCTATTGATTGGTTTTCTTACTTTCTTCATTTTAGAAAAAGCATCATCGTCAGATCTGTATCCCATTGGCATAATCAAAACAGATTTTAAACCTTTCGATTCTAGATTGAAATATTTATCATATTTATCTGGTTCAAATCCTTCCATTGGACATGCGTCAATTCTGAGGTCTGCACATAAAGCTAACATATTACCCATTGCCAAATATGCTTGTTTGGTTGCCCAAAGTAGAACATCATCGTTTGACTTTGAACTAAAACTATCGATGATATGTGATCGAAATGGAGCTATTACTGAATCGTCAACAGAACGAATATCCTTAATTCTTTCAAAATACTCAATAATATAATCAGAATCAATATGATTCTTAACACAAAATATTGCAAGATGAGATGCTTGTTCTACTTGCATCTGATTCATTGATAATGGAACTAAATCTCTTTGAATAGATTTATTATGAACTAACAAAAGTGTAACAGGTTGTAAACCATAAGACGAAGCACTTAAATTAAATCCACTTTTAAGCTTATCAACATAATTCGTTGATATAATTTTACTGCTATCAAATTTTTTTGTTGCGTAACGCCAATTCAAAGATTCTAAAAGTGTCATATTAAATATTTTATCAAAAATAATGAATAATTAATTTAGTATAGTTAAATAAAAAAACCTTGTAAATTATAAAACTTACAAGGTTTGCTGCGGAGAAAGAGGGATTCGAACCCCCGGAGGTGTGACCCTCAACAGTTTTCAAGACTGCCGCATTCGACCACTCTGCCATTTCTCCAATTGGTGTGCAAATATAAGTGCCTTTTCAATTCTATTCAAATAGTTTTATAAATAATTTGAAAAGAAGTTTACAAACTATTAATTTAAAAAACTATTAGACACAAGAAAATTTATAATTTGTAAATTTGATAATTGATAATATTGTCTTTATATGAAATGGTCAAATGCACTAAAGGACTTTAAACACTTTATGAAGATAGAACGTGGTTTATCAGAAAACACTGTTCAAAATTATTGTTTTGATGTTAAAAAACTTATTAATTATTTAGAGGAAAATGAAATTAAGGATAGTGCTGCTAAGATTAATAAATATACTATTCAAGAATTTCTATATCATATTTCAAAATTTAAAAATTCAAGGACACAATCGAGAATTATTTCAGGACTAAGGTCTTTTTTTGATTATTTAATATTTGAAAATTACAGAAAAGACAATCCATTAGAACAGATTGAAACACCAAAAATTGGCAGAAAACTGCCTGATACTTTATCAATTCAAGAAATTGATAAAATAATTAATTCAATAGAACCAAAAAACAATTTAGATCATCGTAACAAAACTATTATTGAAATTTTGTATAGTTGTGGTCTTCGTGTTAGCGAATTAATCAATTTAAGATTATCAGATTTATTTTTTAAAGAAGATTTTATTAAAGTTACGGGAAAAGGAAATAAACAACGATTTGTCCCTATTGGAAAAAATACTCAAAAAATAGTTTCAACATATATAGATTCACAAAGATGTTTAAATAAAATTTCACCCGTTTACTCAGACATAATATTTCTAAATAGATATGGCAGAAAATTAACTAGAGCAATGATATTTACAGTGGTTAAAAAAACAGCAGAAAAAGCACAAATAAAAAAAAATATTTCTCCTCATACCTTTAGACACTCTTTTGCTACTCATCTTTTAGAAAATGGCGCAGATCTTCGCTCTATTCAGATGATGATGGGTCATCAAAGTATAACTACAACTGAAATATATATGCACTTGGATAAAAAGCACCTTAGGGCAGTTATGAACCAATTTCATCCTAGGAAAATTTACTAAGAAAACTTGCGAAAGTAATAGTATATAAAAAGTCTAAATCATGTATAACAAGACCTACTTTGCAATATTAATAGATCGCATTTCTCTAATTACAGTTACTTTGACTTGACCAGGATAAGTCATATCTGTTTGAATTTTCTGTGAAATTTCAAACGATAAGCGATTTGCATTTTCATCATTAACCTCATCACTTTTAACTATAACTCTAAGCTCACGGCCAGCCTGAATAGCGTAAGCCTTCTCTACTCCATCAAAATCATAAGCAATATCTTCTAAATCCTTTAATCTTTGGATGTATGAATCTAGGACTTGGCGTCTAGCTCCAGGTCTTGCCCCAGAAATTGCATCACAAACTTGAATTATCGGAGATAGCAAATTTGTCATTTCGATTTCGTCATGATGTGCACCAATAGCATTGCATACTTGATCATTTTCGCCATATTTTTGAGCCCATTGCATTCCAAGAATTGCGTGAGGTGTTTCAATATCTACCTTTGAATCTGGAACTTTACCAATATCATGCAATAAACCTGCTCTTTTAGCAAATTTTGGATTTAATCCCAGCTCAGCAGCCATTACTCCACAAAGTTTTGATACTTCTTTTGAATGCTGTAATAAATTTTGCCCATATGATGAACGATACTTCATTCGTCCAACAACTTTAATTAACTCGGGATGAAGACCGTTAATACCTAGCTCAATAATGGTTCGTTTACCAGTCTCAATAATTTCTTGACTAATCTGTTTCTCAGTTTTTTTGACAACTTCTTCAATACGTGCAGGATGAATTCGACCATCAGTAACTAAACGATGTAGAGATAATCTTGCAATTTCTCGTCGAATTGAATCAAAACATGATAGTATAATAGCTTCTGGTGTATCATCAACTATTATTTCAACTCCTGTTGCAGCTTCAAGAGCTCTAATATTTCTACCTTCACGACCAATGATTCTACCTTTTACATCATCAGATTCAATATTAAAAACTGAAACACAATTATCAATAGCTTCTTCAGAACCAATACGCTGAATTGTATTTATAATTATTTTTTTAGCATCTTGTTCAACAGTCAACTTAGCTTCTTCCATTTTATCCTGAATGAATTTCATTACATCATTCTTTGCCTGAGACTTAAGAGATTCTTTAAGTTGTGAAATAGCATCATCTACTTTAAGACCAGAAATAGACTCTAATTGTTTAACCTTTTGATCATGAAGTTTATCAAGCTCTGATTCTTTCTTTTTAACAATAGATATCCTTCGTTCAAAATCTTTGATCTTTAAATTCAAATCATCTAAACTGATTTTATTATTTGATATTTGATTATTTAGTTTAGTTTCTTTGTCAGAAATTCTTTTTTCAGCTTCAGCAATTCTTTTGTCCTTTGATAAAATCATTTTCTCGTGTTCTGATTTGAGCTCTAAAAAACGTTCTTTAGCTTGTATTATTTTATCTTTTTTTAAATTTTCCGCTTCAGATTTTGCTTTTTGAATTATTGAATTAGCATTGCTTTTGGCATTGTTAACAAGAGAACGTGAATTTTGCTTATCACGAACCTTTGTCAAAAAGCTTCCTAAGAAGCCACCTATCAATAAAACAGAAATAATTATCATAGTATTCTGGTCCATTGTGTTTATTTTATTAAAAAAGCCTGTAATGATTTTGTTTGTATAAACTCCTAATTAACAGGATTTAGGGATGAAAAGCTGATCAAGGATCTACTACAAGGCAGCATGCTTTTACAACTTAAACGCTCCCTTTTTATAGATATCACGTTGAGTTTATCAAAATTTTAATCAATACAGGCAGATTGTATTTTTATTTAAAAGAACTTAATCATCTAAATAACCACTTATGCGATCATCTAAATCTACAAGGCGCTGTTCAATTTCTTGACTAACACTATTATTATTCATTGATGATTGTTCAGATTGAGCCGCAAATTGCAAAGCACACATTGCCAAAACATCTTGCTTGTCTTGAACTGAATAATTCTGTTCAAATTTCTTTACTGTTTTTTCAATTTTTTGAGCTGCAATTCGCAAACCTTGTTCTTGATTTGGTAATATTGTTAATGGATATACTCTATTAGCAATTGAAATTTTTATTTTTAATTTTTCACTCATTAAATTAATCTGAAAGACTGGCTATACAATCATTTATATCACGTATTAAAGCATTAATTTTAAGTTTTGATGCTCTTTTGTCGTCATTACTTCCAAGCATTGAACTTGCAATTTTAAGAGCTTCTAAGTCAGATTCTCTGTTTTTTAACTTTATATCTAAATCACTTTTTTTCTGCCTTAACAAATCCAATTCCTTTTTTAGAATTAAATTGTCATTTTCAAGTTGATCAAATTTTTTTAGAATTTTATCAAATTTTAATTCAAGTGATCTTACAATAGACTCAGTTTTACTCATTTAAATTGAAATACCTCAATAACAAATTTAACATTCCAAGTCAAATAATACAATTGTTTTATATTTTAAATTCATTATTAATTGTATTAAATATATTAAGTATATATTTTAGACGTAACATTTGATATTTTTTGTTTATGTCAATTTTAAATAAACTCTTTTTTTTTAGTATAATTTTTTGCTCAGCACAAAATCCATATCCAATGGATTATTTTTCAAATCCCATAGATGGAAAAATAATTCTTTCTGGAACATTTGCAGAACTTCGTACAAATCATTTTCATTCTGGAATTGATATAAAAACTAAAGGAATTGAAGGATTGAATGTATTTTCATCAGCTGAGGGATATGTCAGCAGAATAAAAGTTTCTCACTTCGGATATGGAAAAGCATTATATATTACTCACCCTAATGGGTTTACAACTGTCTATGCTCACTTAAAAAAATTTTCACCAAAGATAGAAGAATATGTAAAATCAAAACAATATGAAATTGAAGAATATGAAATACAGCTCTTTCCAAAAAAAGAAACCCTTAAAATAAATAAAAGCGAGTTAATAGCATTTTCTGGAAATACTGGGGGCTCATCAGGACCACATCTGCATTTTGAAATAAGAGATAGCAAAGAAAGGCCCATCAATCCCATGTTGTTTGGTATTAAAGTTGATGATTCTATTAAACCCTCAATTTATGATCTATACGCATATCCAATAACAAAGCAGAGTCATGTTAACGGAAAAAATAAACGTGAAAAAATAAAATTAATAAAATTAAGAAATGGGGATTATACAACCCCAACAATTGAAGCAGATGGGTTAATAAGTTTTGGAGTTATTGCTAGTGATCGACAAGACTATGCAATGAACAAAAATGGGGTTTCCAGCATTAAATCTTATCATAATTCTCAAAAAGTTATTGAAATTAATTTTGATCGCTTTTCATTTGATGAAACAAAACATATTAATCGATTTATCGATTTTGGCTATTACAAACAAAATAAAAAACGCATACAAAAGCTTTTCATTGAAAAAAACAATCCATTAAGTATTTTTAAATTCAATAAAGATAAAGGCCTTATAAGATTAAATGATAATAAAGAATCTTTTTATTTAATAGATATTTTTGATTATTGCGGTAATAAAACAAATATTAGAATACCCATTAAAAATAAAGTCATAAATAAAAAATTTGAATTTATTGAGGATATGTCACTGACAGAAATTAATGCTGAAAAAACTACCATTTTAGGAAATGATTTAACTTCTGTGAAAATTCCAAGTGATGCATTTTATGAAAATGTAAAAATTGATTTCAGAATTATGGGTGATACAATTAAAATTCATAAACCAACAATACCTCTAAAAAAGTCAATTGAGGTTAGTTTTAATGTAAAAAACTACGCTGACAATATGAAACACCTTTTTATTGGATCAGTAAATGATAATGGAACTCTAAGCTATATACCAACAAAACTTATTGGAAACTATATTAAAGCTAAAACAAGAAGTTTAGGGACTTACACAATAGGAATAGACAGAGATAGCCCAGAGATTAAACCCATAAATTTTACCAACCTAGATTGGATCAGCAATAATAATTCTTTAAAAATTAAAATAAGTGATAAAGTTTCAGGTATTAAAAATTACAGAGCAACTGTAAATGGAGATTGGATTTTAATGGAGTATGATCCCAAAACAAAAACTTTGACTCATGATTTTAAAGATGGTATAATAAAAAAAGTAGAAAATAATCTAGAGTTATTAGTTACTGATAATGCTGGAAATAGTAGTAAATTTGATTTAAAATTTTACAGAAAGTCAAAGAATTGATACATCACCTAAAATATAATTTAATTTTAATTTTTGTTGCATTAGTAGCATTAACTGGTAATTCGCAAACATCAGTTATTACAGGTGTAATCTTAAACTCAGAAAATGAACCTATTGAAAATGTAAATATAAAATCCAATACGATAGGTACTATTTCAAATTCTAATGGCTTTTACATTATTAGAATTCCTTCAAATAAAAATATAAAAATTACATTTTCACATCTATCCTATAAATCTGTTGAAATTAATTTGAACTTAAAACAGGGAGATAAATATATTTTCAATCCTGTTCTAAATAGTGAATTTGAACAAATTGAGACGGTTGTAATTAGATCAACAAAACGATCTTCTTTAGAAGGTGTAACAACTATTTCACCAAAAATAATAAGGACAATCAAAGGAGCTCAACCTGGAGTTGAAAACTTATTAAAAACATTACCAGGTGTAAATATTTCAAATGAATTTAGTTCACAATATTCTGTCAGAGGAGGAAATTTTGATGAGAATCTTGTTTATGTTAATGATGTAGAAATCTACAGACCTTTCTTAGTGCGATCTGGTCAACAAGAAGGGCTTAGTTTTGTAAATCCAGATATGGTTCAAAATTTAGAATTTTCAGCTGGTGGTTTTCAATCAAAATATGGTGATAAACTTTCTTCAGTACTGGATATAAAATATAGAAGACCAACTAACTTTGGAGTATCTGCGGATTTAAATTTTCTTGGCGGTAGCCTAACAGCAGAAGGTGTTACAAAAGATTCAAAACTAGCGGCAATTATGGGTTTAAGGTATCGTGACAACAGTTTACTTGTGGATGCTAGAGAAACACAAACCAATTATGATCCCAATTTTTTAGATCTTCAAACATATATTGACTATAAAATAAATAATAAATTAAATTTGAGTTTTTTAGGTAATATAACATCAAATAAATACCATTATGAACCTCAAACTAGACAAACAAATTTTGGAACTCTAACTAATCCTCTAGCGTTATTGATTTTCTATCAAGGACAAGAAAAGGATTCGTATAACACATATTTTGGTGCTGTTAAAACATCTTATGAACTTAGTGATCATTTAAATTTAAAGCTAATTGCTTCAGCCTTTCACACAACAGAGCAAGAATACTTTGATATACTTGCACAATACCGATTAGGAGAAGTAAACAGCAATATTGGGGATGAAAATTTGGGTGATGTTGAATTTTCTGAGGGAATAGGATCACAAATTAATCATGCAAGAAATGATTTGGATGCTCTAATTTCAACAATTGAACACAGAGGAAGCTATAAAAAAGATAACAATAAATTTGAATGGTCAATTAAATATACAAATGAAAATATAAAAGACCGTGTTGTTGAGTGGGAAGTGATTGATTCGGCTGGATTTTCAATAAACCCTCCAAACTTTAATAATTTTAATACAGAACCGTATAGTCCTAACGAAGGACCTCTAGTCGCATATGAAAATATTAGAGCTACAAATAATACGACTGTTAATAGACTACAAGCATTTACGCAATGGAGTAATAAAAGTTACTTAGGCTCAAACGAAGTTTTTTTTAACTTAGGTGTTCGTGCTCACAAATGGGAAGTCAATACTCCGAATTCCAGATCAACCAATCAAACGGTAATTAGTCCTCGAGCTCAGTTAAGTTTAAGACCTGACAACTCGAAAGATATGCTTTACAGAATAAGTGGTGGAATTTATTACCAACCTCCATTCTACAGAGAGCTAAGAGATTTCAATGGATCTGTAAACAATAGAGTTAAAGCTCAAAAATCAATACATATAGTTGCAGGCCATGAATACAACTTTAATATATGGCAAAGGCCTTTTAAATTAGTTTCAGAAGCTTATTATAAAAATTTATCAAGTGTCAATCCATACACAGTTGAAAATGTAAGAATTCGATATGCTGCAAATAATAATGCAAAAGCTTATGCCTACGGATTAGATATCAGACTTAATGGTGAATTCGTCCCTGGAACTGAATCTTGGTTTTCATTTGGTTATTTAAAAACTGAAGAATCTATAGGTGGGAAAGATTATATAGCTCGACCGCTTGACCAAAGATTAAAATTTGGGATTTTATTTCAAGACTATATACCAAATTTACCAAAAATGAAAATGTACTTAAATTTAGTTTACAATACAGGTGTTCCAGGTGGATCTCCTAGTTATGCTGATGTTTATCAATATCAAAACAGACTTCCAGATTACAAACGTGCAGATATTGGAATGTCATATGTTGTTATTGAAGAAGGTAGTTTTTCTAAAAAAAGATGGAAAAATAATTTTAAAGAATTAGCTATTGGTTTTGAAATATTCAACATTTTTGATGTTCAAAATTCAATTACTAATACTTGGGTAAGAGATGTTTATAGCAAAAGACAGTATTCAATACCTAATTATTTAACCCCAAGAGTTTTTAATATAAGATTGAATATGAAATTTTAAGACGTCTCGAAAATAATGTCTTTTAATACCTTGACTAATGAGTCTATTTCATTTTTAGTATTGAAACAACTAAATGAAAAACGTATTGACGGCTTTTTCAAATCATCATCCGTCAATATTTCGTTTAATACATGTGATCCAGAATCACTACCACTTTGACACGCACTTCCCTTAGAACATGCTATTCCATTTAAATCCAATTGAAATAAAAATAATGGAGATTTTTTTTTGTCAACCGGAAAACATACATTAACTAGAGTATATGTGCTATCTTTTAGGTTATTTGAAGAACCATTAAACTTTACACCCGGAATCTCTTGATTTAGTTTATTTATGAAATAAGATTTTATTTCACTAATATGAGCTTTTTCAATTTCTAATCTCTCATATGATATTTTTAATGATTCATTTAATCCCACAATGTCGTGAAGACTTTCTGTACCCGACCTGTAGCCTCTTTCTTGTGAACCACCAGTAATAATAGATTTTATTCCAATACCATTTCTTATAAACGCAAAACCGATTCCCTTAGGGCCATGAAACTTATGAGCACTAGCAGCTAAAAAATCAATATTTATTTTTGATAGATCTAATGGATAATGACCAATGGATTGAACTGTATCACTATGAAATAGTGCACCATGTAATTTACATATTTTCGAAACCCTATTTAAATCTAAAATTGTACCAATTTCATTATTTATGTGCATTAAACTAACAAGAGCTTTTAAATTATTTTTAGATAAAATTTCATCAAGATGACTGTAATCAATTTTGCCATCAGGAAAAACTCTTACATAACTAATTTTAACATTAAAATTATCCTTTAAATAATTAACAGTATGACCTACGGCATGATGTTCAATTTTGGATGTAATGATATGATTAATTTTCAAATCTAATACAGCAGAGCGTAAAACAAGATTATCGGCTTCAGTACCACCAGATGTGAAAATTATTTCAGATGGTTTAACATTGAAAAAAGACGCGATATTTTTTCTACACTTTTCTAAAATAGATTTTGAAGATCTACCGAAACTGTGAGTAGATGAAGGATTACCATAATAGGATCTTAGTACACTTGCCATCTTATCACTGACTTCTTTTCTAACACATGTAGTAGCAGCGTTATCTAAATAAATATGATCCATTTAATAGTGTTATTTAGACAAAAATAATCAAATTAAACAATTGATAATAACATTAAATTTAAATCTGTTATTTTTGTTAAAAATATATAAATATTATGATTAACTGGTTTCGTTTTTTAATAATAATAGTACTTTTAACTTCATGTGACGATGGAGATATCATAGAAGTCCAATTAGATTTTGATAAAAATTTAGATTTATGTGAAATCGAAACTACAGATCAAAATTCTAATACAATTTCTAAGTTTATTTTTTATGATACTAAAACAAATCCGAATCAATCACTTTCACTTGTAATTCCTAACTCACCTGCTAACCAAACAATGTTTAATCCTATCAGTTCAGGATTTTCACAAAATATTTCAATTGATGGAAATTCTACATTATTCAACTATAGATCATACAATGGTAATCCTAATGATATAATATGCTCAATTATACAACCAGGCAATATAATAATAACTGAAGATTATGAGTCAAGTAGCGGGAATGCTAACTTTTTGTCCACTTTTGTTGATGATGATAATGATGGTGTACCTTCAAATCTTGAAGAAAATCTTGATACGGATAATGATGGAATTCCTAATTACATAGATAATGACGATGATGGAGATAACATTCTAACAATAAATGAGAATCCTGACCCAAATAATGATGGAGATTTATCAGATGCTCAAGACACTGATGGTGATTCAATTCCAGATTATCTAGATAATGATGACGATGATGATGGAACATTAACAATCAATGAAGATGAAAATGCAAATGGCAATTTATTCGACGATATTGCTAATGGATCTTCTATTCCAAGATTTTTAGACCAAAACTTTTCAAATTTTTATTCAACTACAATTATTAACCAAAACCAATATTTTCGCACTGTTACAATAACAATAACATTAACAAATATTAATATTTCTATTTTATCAGCTGATACTTTTAGCTTAGGGACTTATGAGAATATAATTGTTTTATGATTTTTTAGTTAATATACTCACCTCAGTAGCACCATAACCATATTCTTTAAAATTAGCTGGATAAAATTCTAAATTATTATATAATCTCAAAATTTTTTCTAACTCGAATTTTAGAATCCCCTCCCCTACACCATGAATAAAAATAATTCGTTTAGCTCCATTTAGAATCGCTAAGTCTAAATTTTTTTTTGCGATTTTAAGTTGAAAAGAAAGTATTTCATATTTTTTTAAATTTTTTTGAAACTTAATAAGTTTATCAATATGTAAATCAACAACTGTGATATCCTTTCGTTGTTTATTAATTTTAAATTTATTCTTTTTTTTCTCATCAATATTTTGAAATTGAATTTCTTTATAATTCATTTTAGAAATTAGATAAGAATTAAATAATTCATCGTCAACTTTAATCAACTCGCTAATATCAAACATCATTTCAAAACCATCTTCAGTTTTTATATTTATCTGACTACCATCAATTTTAGTTATATGACCTGAAAAATTAGCATCTAGAATATAAACTTTATCACCTAATTTAAGATCATTCTTCTTCTTCATATGATTGAATTGAAAATGGATTATAGTCAGGTTTTTGACCAACATTTAGTGAAATTAAATATAGACCTATTATAAAAAAAATTAACCCAAAAACAGATAAAATACTAGGGGCTTCATTGTAAAATTCATCAAAAATTAAAAGTGTTAATCCCAGCAAAAGTAAAATATACCTCATTAAATTTGTCTTATATTGTTATAACAAAAATAAAATCTTTTATTAAGACTAATTAATTACATAAAAAATATCACTTGATAAATTATTTATTAATTTTATAATGAGATTATTTATAATGCTGATGGAAGAATTAATGTTACCCTGTTTAAACAAAACACTTTTCGGATTTGAATGTATGGGGTGTGGCTTACAACGATCTTTAGCAGCAATCTCTCATGCTGAGTTTTTTAAGGCTTTTCAATTTTACCCAGCTATTTATTTTCTTATTATTTTGACTTTTTTGATTTCTGTTTCAAATCTGTATAAATTCAAATTTCACCAAAAGCTTATAAATACTTTTGCTCTTTTATCAATTGTAACAATTATTATTAATTATATTATAAAACAATTATTTTTATGAAAAAATCATTAAATACATCTTTAATTTATATCCTAAGTATATTTGGATTATTATGTTGCTGTTTTGGAGGTTTAGGTATATTTCTATCAGGACCAGCAGTATTAATCGCAAATAAGAAAGTTAAAGATGCTCAACTAAACCCAGAAGAATATGAAGGGAATTTAAAAGCAATGGAAACTGCCAAGACAGTTTCATTAGTGATTTTTATAATTAATTCGCTTTACCTTATTTATACCATTTATGTTATTGCAACAGGTGACTTTAGTGAGCTAAGAGAGGAATGGGAAAAAGCAATGCAAGAAATGAATCAATCCGCTTAGTAAACGTTATTTTATTTATAATTCATTTACACCCATATTAAAAAGTGTAAATCCAATTATATCAGCATACTGCTGAATTGTTTTTGTAACTGGTGTTCCGGCTCCATGACCAGCATCAGTTTCAATCCTAATTAGGGTTGGATTACTACAAGATTGTTTTTCTTGTAACTCCGCTGCGAATTTAAAGCTATGCGCAGGCACAACACGGTCATCATGATCTCCAGTAGTAATTAATGTTGCTGGATATTTATTGCCTTTTTTAATATTATGAACAGGAGAATATCCTAATAAATACTCAAACATCTCCTTACTGTCTTGAGAAGTACCATAATCGTAAGCCCAGCCAGCTCCGGCTGTAAATGTATGATAACGTAACATGTCTAAAACTCCAACTGCAGGTAGTGCTACTTTCATTAGATCAGGTCGTTGTGTCATCACTGCACCAACTAAAAGACCACCATTAGAGCCCCCTTTTAAAGCAAGAAAACTATTTGATGTAATTTTTTCTTTAATTAAATATTCAGCAGCTGAAATAAAATCATCAAAAACATTTTGTTTTTGCATTTTAGTTCCAGAATTATGCCATTTTTTTCCATACTCACCTCCTCCTCTAATATTAGCAACAGCATAAACCCCACCTAACTCCAGCCATACTGCATTGGCTATACTAAAACTAGGATTCAAACTGATATTAAATCCTCCATATCCGTATAGAATTGTAGGATTTTCACTATTAAGTTTTAATCCCTTTTTGTGAGTAATTGTCATTGGAATCTTAGTGCCATCACTTGAACTGTAAAAAACCTGCTTTGATTCATAATCGTTTGGATTAAAATCAATTTTAGGTTGCCAGTATAATTTAGAAACTCCAGTCTCAACATCAATTGAAAAAATAGAAGGTGGTGTTTTATAATTAGTAAATGAATAAAAATCAATTTTATCTGATCTCTTGCCGCCAAAACCATTAACACTACCTATTCCTGGAAGTTTTAAATTTCTTATAAAATTACCTTGATAATCATACTGTTCAACACGAGATATGGCATCCACCATATATTCTGCAAAAAAATAACCTCCAACAGATGAAGGGTTTAATACATGCTCTCTTTCAGGGATTATATCATTCCAATTCATTTGATCTGGAGCATCTGCTTCAAAAGATACAATTTTTTGATTTGGAGCATCCAAATTAGTAACAACATAAAAAGTTGATCCTACATTGTCTAAAAGATATGAATCACTGTTATAGTTGTCAATTATAGATACAAAATCACTATCAGGTTTTACTAAGTCTTTGAACAGCAATTTATTTCCAGAAGTTGAAATACTAGCAGAAATAATTAAATACCTATCATCGTCTGTAACAGAAGCATTAATATACCTGTTTTTTTGATCTTTTGCCATTCCATATATCAACAAATCATCACTTTGATTGGTTCCAATTTTATGGTAAAATAATTTGTGTTGATCTGTTTTACTAGACAAAACACTACCCTTTGGCTTATCATAACTTGAATAATAAAATCCTTCATCTTTATACCAAGATATTCCACTAAATTTCACATCGACTAATGTGTCTTTTAATACCTCATTTCTTTTTAAATCCATTACAATTATCTTTCGCCAATCACTTCCACCTTCAGAAATACTGTAAGCAAGAAATTTACTATTCTTAGAAAAACTTATATTACCTAAAGAAATTGTACCGTCACTTTTAAAACTATTTGGATCTAAGAAAACTTTAGCATTTTTAGAAGATTCATCATTAAGGTGACGATATAAAACATTTTGATTTTGCAATCCATTATTTTTATAAAAATATGTATACTTCCCTTCTTTGAATGGACTACTTAATTTTTCATAATTCCAAAGATTTTTAACACGATCTTTCAGTGAATCCCTGTAAGGAATCAAGCCTAAGTAGTTATTTGTAATTTTATTTTGTTCAATAACCCATTTCTCAGTTTCTGGGCTTCGATCATCTTCGAGCCATCTGTATGGATCTTCTATTTTTTTATCAAAATATGAATCGTAAACAATATCTTTTTTTGTTATTGGATATTGATTGATTAAACCTTTTTCGTTTCCATTTGTTTCATCACAGCTCATAGTAAAAATTAATAAGAATAAGAAAAAATAAGAAATGGCCCTAATGAATCTAAAATTAAATATCATATGATATAAGCTATACAAATTGATTATTATTCAAATCCTTTGAGTGTATCAATAATAATCTTGATACAGTCTAGAAGTTGAACTTTTGAAATTACTAGAGGTGGTGCAAATCTAATTATATTTCCATGAGTTGGTTTAGCTAAAAGACCATTGTCACGCAGCTTAAGACAAATATTCCAAGCTGTTTTACTTTCTGGAGAATCATTAATAACAATTGCATTTAATAGTCCTTTTCCACGAACTAGCTTAACTATCGAACTATCTTTGATATATAAATTTAGTTTATCTCTAAACAAATTACCTAAATCAAAAGCATTTTGAGTCAAATCCTCATCAATAACTACTTTAAGTGCTGCATGTGCAACTGCACAAGCTAGAGGATTTCCACCAAATGTTGAACCATGTTCTCCTGGGCCTATACACATCATTATATCATCGTCAGCTAACACTGCAGAAACTGGAAAAACCCCGCCGGACAAGGCTTTACCTAAAATTAATATATCAGGTCTAGAAGCTTCATAATCAGTTGCTAACATCTTTCCTGTACGACCAATACCGGTTTGAACTTCATCAGCAATAAATAGTACATTATATTTACTACACAATAATCTAACTCCTGATAAATATCCTTCATCAGGGACAACTACTCCTGCCTCCCCTTGAATTGGCTCAACCATAAACGCACACACATTGGGATCTTTGAGTTTTTGTTCTAATGCTTCAAGATTATTGTATGGAATTATATCATATCCTGGCATATAAGGTCCAAATCCTTCATATGATAGCGGATCATCTGATGTTGAAATTGCAGCTAATGTTCTACCCCAAAAATTCCCACTAGCGAAAACTATTCTAGCTTGATCCTTCTTAATTCCCTTTTTTAGGTAACCCCATTTTCTAGCAATTTTATTAGCAGTTTCACCCCCCTCTACACCTGTATTCATTGGTAAAACTTTATCATAGCCAAATAGCTTAGTAATATACTGTTCATAACTGCCCAAAATATCATTATGAAATGCTCTTGATGTTAACGTTAAAACTTTGGCTTGATCATGAAGAGCCTTATTAATCTTTGGATGACAGTGCCCTTGATTTACTGCTGAATAAGCTGAAAGAAAATCATAATATTTATTTCCTTCTACGTCCCACAAATAAACGCCAACACCTTTTTTAAGTACTACTGGTAGAGGGTGATAATTATGGGCCCCGAATTCATTTTCTAATTTAATTGCTTCTTTGGATGATGATACTTTTAAAAAAGTCATATTTAATTTTTGAAAAATTTACAAAAAATCAATTCCTTCTTAAATTGGAGAGAAATCATCCACATGCATGCAAATTAAAAAGATTTTTTGTGCTAGCGAAAAAAAATATCAATAACATATAAATAGCAACAAAAAATAATTGTTTTAAAATTTATTTTTAGCTTATTTAACCAGTAAAATTTAAATTTTAGAGTACTTTTGTTTTATGCCCAGAAAAAATAAAAAAATTGAATTTCATAAAATTGAAATAACAGATGCAGGAGCAAAAGGCAAATGTGTGGCTAAAGCCCCAGATGGAAAAATAATTTTTATCAATAATGTAGTACCTGGAGATGTTGTCGATGTTCAAACTTTTAAAAAACGGAAAAATTTTTACGAAGCAAGCGTTACGAACATTCACAGATTTTCTGATCATAGAATAGAGCCATCTTGTGAATATTTTGGTAGTTGCGGTGGATGTAAATGGCAAAATATGGAGTATTCAAAACAACTTTTTTACAAGGAAAAAGAGGTAAAAAATAATCTAGAAAAAATTGGCAAAATAAAAGTAAAAGAATTACTTCCGATAAAAGGGGCTAAAAAAAAATATTTTTATAGAAATAAAATGGAATTTTCTTTTAGCAATAACCGCTGGTTATCATATGATGAAATTCAATCACAACAAAAAATAAAAGAGCGTAATGCTCTTGGATTTCATATACCAGGAATGTGGGACAAGATTTTAGATATTAATAAATGTTGGTTGCAAGAGGACCCCTCAAATGAAATTAGAAATAAGATTAAAGAATTTGCAACTAAAAATAATATTCCATTTTTTGATCTAAAAAAACAAAAAGGTGTTTTAAGAACACTTATGATTAGGATAAGTAATATTGGTCAAACAATGGTTATTGTTCAATTTTACTCAGCTACAAAAAGACAAATTAATGATATTTTAAATTTCATTAAAACATCATTCCCTGAAGTAAATTCATTACAATACGTTATAAATTCTAAATCTAATGATACTATATATGATCAAGATGTAATATGTTTCTACGGAAATGACTACATACAAGAAGAAATGGAGGGTTTAAAATTTAGAATAAATGCTAAATCCTTTTATCAAACAAACTCTGACCAAGCATACGAATTGTATAAAATTGTTAGAGATTTTGCAAATCTTGGTGGTAATGAATTAGTGTATGATCTTTACACAGGAACAGGAACTATTGCTCAATTCATTTCAAAAAAAGCTAAAAAAGTAATTGGTGTTGAATCAGTAGAAGACGCAATAGTAGCTGCTAAACAGAATGCAACAATTAATAAAATTAAAAATGTTGAATTTTTTGTTGGAGATATGAAAAGTGTTTTCAATAATGATTTTATAAAGAAAAATGGTACCCCTGAAGTTATTATAACTGATCCACCCAGAGATGGAATGCATAAAGACGTTATTAAACAAATGCTTAAAATTGTGCCTGAAAAAATTGTTTATGTAAGTTGTAATAGTGCAACTCAAGCAAGAGATCTTGAAATTTTGAGTTCTAAATACGAAATTATTAAATCTCAAGCCATCGATATGTTTCCTCAAACACATCATGTTGAAAATGTTGTACTTTTGAAAAAATTAAAACAAATATGAGATATACATTGTTGTTTTACCTATTCTTAAGCTTGGTTTGTTGCGAACCTGATGATATTTGCAGTCAAAGTACTCAAACTACTCCTAGATTAGTTATAGACTTTTATGACATTGAAAATTTAAGTGATAAAAAATCAGTAGCTGGCCTATTTGCAATTGGCATAAATGAGCAGGGAGATGAAATAAATATAATTGGCGAATCAGTAGAAACTAGAGATAGAATTGAATTACCGCTGGACGGAAATAATAGTGAATCGCATTTTAAATTATACAAAAACTATAATATTGTTGACGGAATTATACAGGGAAATCCTGATATAATCTCTGTAAACTACAATACGGAGTCAATTTATGTATCACGTGCATGTGGTTATAAAAACAACTACTCAATCAATGATCTTAACATTAATAACGATATTGATTTATGGATTGTATTCTCAGACGTAATTATTAATCAAGTTGAAAATGAAAATATAGCACATGTCCAAATATTTCATTAATATTTTTTTTATAATAATTGTATCATTGCCTTTATCATCTCAAAATCAAGAGAAAACAAATTCCAATGATAGTCTTGTAGGGTTTAATCAAAAATATGGAATAAGAGTTGGTTTTGATTTAAGCAGGCTGGGAAGAACAATTTTCGATTCTTACTATAACGGATTTGAAATAAATGCTGATTACAGAATTAGTAAGCGTTTATACATTGCTGGAGAGTTAGGGTTTGAGAATAAAGAAACAGATTCTGATTATCTAAATTCAAAGGCTTCAGGTAGTTATTTTAAAGCTGGCGTTGATTTTAATTTATACAACAATTGGGTTGGAATGGAAAACTTAATAATTAGTGGTTTTAGAATTGGAGTTAGTAGTTTTAATCAGGACAGACAAGAATATAAAATATATGATGCATACAATCAAACATGGGGTGAAGTTCAAAATCAAGAGAATTTAGAATTCAGTGGCTTAGCATCATCTTGGATTGAGTTATTGTTTGGGGTAAAAACTGAAATAATCAATAATTTATTTCTTAGTTTTAATGTACAGTTAAAAGTTCGATTAACTGAAACAAATCCTAATAACTTTGAAAATATTTTTATTCCTGGGTTTGGAAGAACATATGACAGTACAAAAATTGGAACAGGTATAAACTATTCAATATCTTATTTGATACCAATTTTCAAGAAAAAATCAGTAATAAATAGTAATTAAAAAATTACATTAACGAATAAGTTTTTTATACTTTATACGCTTTGGTAACAAATCACCTCCTAAACGTTTCTTTTTATTTTCTTCATATTCACTAAAGCTTCCTTCATAAAAATATACTTCTGAGTTACCTTCAAAAGCAAGGATATGAGTACATATTCTATCCAAAAACCAGCGATCGTGACTGATTACCACAGCACAGCCAGCAAAATTCTCTAATCCTTCTTCCAAAGCTCTTAGTGTATTAACATCTAAATCATTTGTTGGTTCATCCAGTAGCAAAACATTCCCTTCTTCTTTTAATGTCATCGCTAAATGTAATCTATTACGTTCTCCACCAGAAAGCAATTTTACTTTTTTATTTTGTTCATTTCCAGAAAAATTAAACCTACTTAAATATGCCCTAGAATTTACTTGTCGCCCTCCCATCATTATTAGTTCCTGTTCATCACTAAAGTTTTGCCATATTGTTTTTTCATTATCAATATTTGAATGGCTCTGATCTACATATGCTATTTTAGCAGTTTCTCCAACATTGAAAGATCCTGAATCTATATCAACTTCACCTTGAATCATCTTGAAAATTGTTGTTTTACCAGCTCCATTTGGTCCTATTACACCAACTATACCAGCCTGTGGCAAATTAAAATTCAAATCTTCATATAATATCTTATCACCATAAGATTTACTGACTGATTTGGATTCAATTACGTTAGTTCCTAATCTTGGACCATTTGGTATAAATATTTCTAATTTATCGTCAAGATGTTTTTGATCTTGATTCAAAAGTTTGTCGTAATTTTTTAATCTTGCTTTTTGTTTTGTCTGTCTACCCTTAACTCCTTGACGTACCCATTCCAATTCACGCTCTAAGGTTTTTTGACGCTTAGAAGCAGTTTTAGATTCTTGAGCCATCCGTTTTGATTTTTGGTCTAACCAAGAGGAATAGTTACCTTTCCATGGAATACCTTCACCCCTATCAAGTTCTAAAATCCAACCAGCTACGTTATCTAAAAAATACCGATCGTGTGTAACAGCAATTACTGTTCCTTTATATTGAGCTAAATGTTGTTCTAGCCAATGGACTGATTCAGCATCAAGGTGATTTGTAGGTTCATCTAATAGTAAAACATCAGGTTCTTGTAATAATAATCTACACAATGCAACTCTTCTTCTCTCGCCACCTGACAAAATACTGATTTTTTTATCACCTTCAGGAGTTCGAAGGGCATCCATTGCAATTTCGAGCTTAGTGTCTAAATCCCAAGCATTAGAAGCGTCAATTTGATCTTGTAATTCTGATTGACGACTCATGAGCTTTTCCATTTTTTCAGAGTCAGTATAGATTTCTTCTAGAGCAAACATATCATTTATTTTGTTGTACTCATCAAGAATATCAACTGTTGAAGCAACACCTTCTTTAACAATCTCAATAACTGTTTTATTATTATCTAGGATTGGTTCCTGCTCAAGATATCCTACAGAATAATCTTGAGAAAAAACTACATCGCCTTGGAAATTTTTATCGACACCAGCTATAATTTTAAGTAAAGTTGATTTCCCAGATCCATTAAGACCTAAAATACCTATTTTTGCACCATAGAAAAAACTTAGGTGTATTTTATTAAGTACTGGGGTATTGGAACTTTTAAAAGTTTTTGTCACCCCTGACATAGAAAAAATTATTTTTTGATCACTCATTAAACACGTCCCTTTAATGCATTAAAGACCCAGGCAATAGCGAAAAATCCCACACCAACAGATGCAAAACCCCAACCAGCAACTTCGTTATATCTGAATGCCCCTAATGCTATAAGTCCAATTCCGACAAAAATCATAATGTATGTAGCTAGAGCTAAAACAGTGTTTTTATTCATGACGTATGTTTATTGTATGAGTTTCAAATATCGTTAATAATTTAAGTTTTATAAAATAATTTATAATTAAAAATAAGTTTTTTTAATTAAATTTGAGGGTGTTTATTGTTGGTAACTTATTCAACCAATTCTTCAATTCTTATTGTTTTAATACAAATAAATTTATAAATGGAAATACTTGTTGTTCTTTTATGTGTAGTAGTTCTTGGTCTTATATACGTTGTTTATACCACAAATCTTAGATCAAAATCATCATCTACGAATGAGTTGATACAATTTTCAAACTCGCTCAGTTCGCAAATTCAAGAAATTAGAAAAGAAATTGATTCAAATTCAAAAGAAAGCAGAAAAGAATTTGATTTGAAATTAAGTGATATCAACAAACAAATAAATGATTTTCACAAGACTTCTTCGTCTAACATAACTCAACAGTTTAAAGAATCTAATAAAGTTATTAAGGATGTAACATCAGAACTTGAGAAGATCAAGGGAACTAATGAACAAGTTTTGAGTTTTGCTAATCAGATGAAAACCTTAGAAAGAATACTTGGAAATCAAAAGCAAAGAGGAATTCTAGGTGAAATCCAACTTGAAAATTTATTAGCTAATGTTCTTCCACCTGAACTCTTTCAAATGCAATATTCCTTTCTAAATAACGAGGCTGTTGATGCAATAGTTAGAGTTGGTGAATTTATTATTCCTATTGATGCAAAATTCTCTTTAGACAACTACAACAAAATGATTGAATGCTCAATTAAGGATGATTTAGTCAATCTTGAAAAAAAATTCAAAGCTGACATAAAAAACAGGATTGATGAGACTGCAAAATATATTAGACCAAATGAAAACACAACAGATTATGCATATATGTTTATTCCTGCGGATGGACTATATCAGGATTTATTAAACAGTAGAGTTGGAACTTTAAAAATTAACCAAAGAGACCTCGTCTCATATGCCTACACAAAAAAAGTCATGATCGTATCTCCAATGAGCTTGTTTCCAATGCTACAAATTACTGTTAAAGCTTTAAATAATTTAAAAGTTGAAGATTCAATTAAGGATATATTAAAAAATGTAGATAAATTATCAAACCACCTGAATGCCTACAAAGATTATCACGATAGATTGGGTAATACATTAGGCACTGTAGTTAATCATTACAACAATAGCAGTAAAGAATTTAAAAAAATAGATAAAGATGTAATTAAAATATCATCTGGCAATTCAAGTTTAAATATTGATACTAATGAGATTGAAAAACCTCTTTTAAATGAATAATTACAATCAAAGTTAAAATCGTTAATCTTAGTTAAACAAAACATATAACTACATATATTTATTACATTTGTTTGAAAGCAAAAATCTATGGATCTAAACTTCAATATTAACGAAGATCATAATAAACTCCTTTTATCTAAGCTAAAGAAGCGTATTGCGCAGGTCAAACTTGGTGGTGGTCCAGAAAAGATAAAAAAACAAAATGAGAAAGGTAAATTAACAGCTAGAGAAAGAATAGATTATCTATTAGATCCTAAAACTAAATCTATTGAAATTGGAAATTTAGCTGGTTATGAAATGTATGATAAACATGGTGGATGCCCATGTGCAGGTGTAATAGTTAAAATTGGTTATGTTTCTGGTATTCAATGTATAGTTGTTGCCAATGATGCGACGGTCAAGGCTGGTGCATGGTTTCCAATTACTGCAAAGAAAAATTTAAGAGCTCAAGAAATTTCTATTGAAAATAAAATTCCAATTATTTATTTAGTTGATTCCGCAGGAGTTTACTTGCCAATGCAGGATGAAATTTTTCCTGATAAAGAACACTTTGGAAGAATTTTTAGAAATAATGCTATCATGAGTAGTATGGGTATTACTCAAATTTCTGCTATAATGGGTAGTTGTGTAGCAGGTGGTGCTTACCTGCCAATCATGAGTGATGAAGCTATAATAGTTGATAAAACAGCCAGTATTTTTCTTGCAGGAAGCTATTTAGTAAAAGCTGCTATTGGAGAGACAATTGACAATGAATCATTAGGTGGTGCAACGACTCATTGTGAAATTAGCGGTGTTACAGACTACAAGGCAAAAAACGATAAGGACGCCTTAGATAAAATTAAAAATATAATTAATAAAATTGGAGATCATGACAAAGCTGGGTTTAATAGAACTACCGCATCAAAACCAACTGCTAATCCGAATGATCTTTATGGCTTAATACCAAAAAATAGATCAGATCAATACGACACCTACGAAATCATTAAACGACTTGTAGATAAATCTGAATTTGAGGAATATAAAGCCAGCTATGGAAAAACCATAATTACAGCATATGCAAGAATAGATGGTTGGGCTGTTGGAATTATTGCTAATCAAAGAAAACTTGTTAAGACAAAAAATGGCGAAATGCAATTTGGAGGAGTTATATACAATGATAGTGCTGATAAAGCGACTCGATTCATCTCAAACTGTAATCAGAAAAAAATTCCATTAATTTTTTTACAAGACGTTACAGGTTTTATGGTTGGTAGTAAAAGTGAGCACAGCGGTATAATAAAAGATGGAGCCAAAATGGTTAACGCAGTTAGTAATTCTGTAGTACCAAAGTTCACTGTAATAATTGGTAATAGCTATGGAGCTGGTAATTATGCTATGTGTGGGAAAGCTTATGATCCAAGGCTAATAGTATCATGGCCAAGTGCTGAACTAGCTGTAATGAGTGGAAATAGCGCATCAAAAGTGTTACTTCAAATCGAAACTGCTGCTTTAAAAAAACAAGGTCAAAAAATTAGCGAACAAAAAGAAGCTGAAATATTATCAAATATTAAACAAAAATACGATCAACAAGTATCACCTTACTACTCTGCAGCTAGGCTTTGGACTGACTCAATAATTGATCCTATTAAAACACGTGATTGGATAAGTATGGGTATAGAAGCTGCAAATAATGCTCCAATTGAGAAAAAATTTAATTTAGGTAATATTCAAGTTTAATAAGTCTTTTGTTTTTTTTCGATTGATTTTTCCATTTTTTGTTTCAATAAATTTTTCAATAAAAATTATTGATTTCGGTTGTTTTTTTGAATCTATTTCACCCCAATCAAAACCAATATTTATTTTTTTTCCTTCAATTATTAAAACTACTTTCTCTCCAAGTTCATTGTCTTTAACTGAAGATATGAAATAGCGTAAATTCACTTGATTTTCAATTTGCTTCTCAAGTTCCTCAGGATGTATTTTTATACCGCCAGAATTTATTATATTATCATATCTCCCTAGCCAAATAAATTTTTTTGAAGACAATAACATAATTACATCATTGGTAACTAATCGTTCTTGATTTAATTTAGGAGCATGAACTACAAGGCAATTTCGATGATCTAAGCTTATAGAGATGTCTGGTAAAAGTGAAAAACAAGATTCTCCCATGGAAAGATTTTTAACAGCAAAGTGACTAACGGTCTCAGTCATACCGAATGTTTCATATATTTTTGATTCATTACCAATTAACATTGATGAAAGAAATTTAGAAACAGGTGCTCCACCAATCAAAAGAGTTCCAATCTGGGATAGCTTAGGTAGAGATTTTTCAACTTGAAAAGGTACCATTGATGAAAAATCATAACGATTGTTATCTATTAATTGAAGAGGATTAGATGAGGGCTCTATAATGTCCAATGACAACCCAATGACAAATGAACGAATTAACATCATTTTACCAGCTATGTATGAAAAAGGTAAACAGCATAATAATTTATTACCTGGTTTTAAGTTAAAATATGAAGCCGTTAAAAGTGCAGAATTAACAAGGCAAACTTTTTCTATCTTAATATGCTTTGCTTTTGATGTAGTTCCAGATGTGAATAATGAAATATATTTGGAATCATCGATCCAATCTAAAATAAAATTACCTAAATCAACTTCATTTTTTGAAACTGAATTGATACAATTAGTTGCAAAAGTTTTGATGTTTTTGACATTAAACTTAGATCCATTTAATTCAAACTTTGAATGTATAAATTTATTATATGGTTCTGTAATCAAAAAAAATATTTTTAATCATTTTTTATAATACCAAATAATTTTTTTTGCCAATTAGTCCAATTGTATTTTTTGGATAAAACAAATAATATAATTGGGTAAATAACAAAAACTGGAAAAATAATCTCTAAATTTCCCATAGAAGGATCTGAGACATCTTTTAAAATTGAATTTGTTTGAAATGCAGTCCAGTCAGCAGTTAAAAGCAGACTAGCTATTAGATTATTAGCTGCATGAAAACCAAGCGCTAATTCCAAGCCTTCATCCATAAGAGTCATAATTCCTAATAAAAAACCAGTACCTATGTAATGAATTAATAAAATATAACCTATTTTTTCAATTTCAGGGTTAGCAATGTGCAACAAACCAAATGCGATTGACGTGATAAATAATGGGACCCAACGGTTTTTTGACAATACACCAAGGCCTTGCATTAAATAGCCTCTAAATAAATATTCTTCAAAACTAGTTTGTAATGGCACCATTATTAATGCTATAGATAAAAGGACTAAAAATGGTATTAAATCAAAATTTAAAACATAATTTTCAGGACTAGATAAAAACTCTATAACTATAAAAATAACTGTTACAAATCCCCATAAAATAAATGAAAACCAAAAACGTCTCCAATCAATTTTTTTTCTTGAAGTCGTTAAACTGTTTATAGTTTGTTTATGGATAAACTTGACTACAAATAATAAAGCAAGTAAACCAATTGCAAAACTAAGAAGCATTAAAAACAGATTCAAATTTGAATCAATCAAAGACATTAATGCATAAGGATCTTCTTGGATAGAGCTCATATCAGCGTTTTCTGAAAATGCAACAGAAAAAAGAGCTATTGTGTGCGGTATTGAGCCAATAACAGTTGATACACCAACAATTATGACTCCAATTAAATAAAGCCACCAATCATTTTCAACCTTAAAAACTTGTTTTATATACATAATTTATAAATTTAATTTCCATTGTTTTGAAGGCAAATAAAATAACCTTCCATTATTTATTTCCAAAGGCGAATCTATGTTATTACTAAATAATTTACCTGTTCCTAGTCCCTGAGGACAAGAAGTACCAAGGGTATATGTCCATTGTGCAATCGCATTCAAACCAATATTGCTTTCCAAAGCGCTAGTAATCCACCAACCTAAAGATTCTTTTTTTGCTAAATTAATCCATGATTGTGTTGAAACAAATCCACCTAATAAGCTTGGTTTTAATATGATATATTTAGGATTAATTATTTGTAGCAAATTTAATCTTTTTGTTACATCATTAATTCCAATTAGCTCCTCGTCAAGTGCTATTGGAATTGGAGATTTTTCACAAAGTTGAGCCATTTGTTCATATTGACCAGGAGCAATTGGTTGTTCAATGGAGTGTATATCAAGTTTTGAAAGTTGTTTTAGCTTCTCTAACGAATCTTTTGGCGAAAACCCACCATTGGCATCAACTCTAATTTCAATATCATTAGAAGAGTACTCATTCCTTAAATATTTAATTAGATTAAATTCTGTCTGAAAATCAATAGCGCCAATCTTAATTTTAATACAAGAAAATCCCAACTTAATTTTGGTTTTTATTTGTTCTTTCATAAATGATTTATTTCCCATCCATATTAATCCATTAATAGGGATAGAAACTTCACCTTGCGTAAAATCAGATGGATATAATATAAATGGATTATCAGATCGAAAATCTAAAAAAGCAGTTTCTAAACCAAATTTTATTGCTGGGAAATCTAATAGTTTATCTAACAGATGATTTAAACCTAAATTAATATTTTCACATACCCAATTTAGTTTTTCTTCAAAATCAAACCTATTGTCTATGCTTAAACCTCTTAACATACTGCATTCGCCAATCCCAAAATTATTTTCGTCCTCTATTTTTAAAAACCAAGTCTCCTTAAAAGTCAAAATTCCCCTTGAAGTTCCACTTGGTTGATTAAAATTAAGTATGTGTTTAAAATAAGAAGCCTTCATTAAAAACTAAATGTTTGAAGCTCTTCAATAACTAAAACTGAAGCGAAAAGCAGTGACATTACAAAAGTAGATATTGCAACTAATTTTAAATGTGGATCATATAGCCTAGGATTTTTTATTCTATAGACTACCTTTAAATGAAAAAACAGAGGGACAAAAGCAATCCAACTAAAAAACATTATCTTAGAAAATGACATAATATATTGAAAATAAATCATTAAAATCATAGCTAAAATCACAAGAGAAAAATGATAAATTTTAGAATATTTAAAACCCATATATACAGCTAGTGTATTTTTTTTTGATTCTTTATCAGAGATCAAATCTCGCATATTATTAAGGTTTAGTACTGCAGAGCTCAACAAACCAATAGATGCAGCAGGAAAAAATAATCTGTAATCAATTT
>Ga0213858_10000157_pt1 | contig 31615 bp, 22 predicted proteins | sample PICome_FD_160122 | JGI IMG/M metagenome (GOLD analysis project Ga0213858, IMG submission 160122) | Coastal seawater microbial communities near Pivers Island, North Carolina, United States - PICO245 | ecosystem: Environmental > Aquatic > Marine > Coastal | place: USA: North Carolina | collected... | reverse complement strand
TATATTTGACCTGAAACGTATAACCTGTATGTCGAAGAAACATCAACCGTATCATTGACGCCAGCACCAACTCTAATACCATAAGCAACATTCAACCTACCATCAGCTCTCAGTGCCATACCAGCACCCAATGAAGAGTTAGCAGTCTTATATCTCCAAACAAACCCTTGATACTGACTGTATGTTTCAAAACACATAGAAGTATATACTGAATAAAGGTCTCCATGGTAATTACTTGTCGTTCCTATATCAACAGGATAGTAGTTGTAGTGTTGCCCTCCAGTATGGTACTCACCATTTAATCTAAGTTTGTATTTATTTGACGCATTTCCATTTCCGATGGCTATTGAGGCGCCAGGAACTGTGTTGGTACCAGCAGCTATTGTGTTTACATATTGAACAGTAACGTCATCAGTACCAAATGCACTTTCAAGATCAGCCCAAAGGCTAGATCCAGATCCTGGTGGATTAAGAGTGAGCGGTCCACCTGAGTACCTTTGAATCCAAATATCAAGGTACAAGGCACTAGAGCTTGTGTTTCTTGCAACATTATATACTTCAGCAAAAAGGTATTTTTCTTTATTGTCGTCAGACCTAATCATGACATGATCGTAAGGTCTGACATTTGATAAAGAATAAGCCTGATTCGTTCCCCCAGCAGTATTAAAATGAATCCGCATAACCGCTATTTGGCTACTAAGGTACAAGAATTTTAATTTGCCAGCTGCTGAAGGAAAATCGTCACTAGCATTGTTCTGTGTGTCATGCGGAGGTATGCCAGCAGCCTCAACAGTCCGAGAGAAATTTGTAGAGTTTGGAGTGAAATGTGAAACTTGTTCTCCGTCAGAGTTAAACATCTGGTAACCACCAGAACCTATATAACCGCTTGGCGATACGTTAGTTGCTGTATCAAAACCATCGCCTTTCTGACCTTTAGAGCCGACTTCACCTTTCTGACCTTTAGAGCCCACTTCGCCTTTCTGACCTTTAGAGCCGACTTCGCCTTTCTGACCTTTGTCGCCAGCCACAGTAGAATCAGCACCAGTTTCACCTTTCTGACCTTTGTCACCAGCTACGGTTGAGTCTGCGCCAGTTTGACCTTTCTGACCAACCTCTCCTTTCTGCCCTTTAGAGCCAACTTCACCTTTCTGACCTTTATCGCCAGCTACGGTTGAGTCTGCGCCAGTTTCGCCTTTTTGACCTTTATCGCCAGCTACTGTTGAGTCTGCGCCAGTTTGACCTTTCTGCCCTTTAGAGCCAACTTCACCTTTCTGACCTTTGTCACCAGCCACAGTAGAATCAGCACCAGTTTCACCTTTCTGACCTTTGTCACCAGCCACAGTAGAATCAGCACCAGTTTGACCTTTCTGACCAACCTCTCCTTTCTGACCTTTGTCACCAGCCACAGTAGAATCAGCACCAGTTTCGCCTTTCTGACCTTTATCGCCAGCTACTGTTGAATCAGCGCCAGTTTGTCCCTTTTGACCTTTAGAGCCGACTTCACCTTTCTGACCTTTGTCACCAGCTACGGTTGAGTCTGCTCCAGTTTGCCCCTTTTGACCAACTTCACCTTTTTGACCTTTATCGCCAGCTACGGTTGAGTCTGCGCCAGTTTCACCTTTCTGACCTTTGTCACCAGCCACAGTAGAATCAGCGCCAGTTTGTCCCTTTTGACCTTTAGAGCCAACTTCACCTTTTTGACCTTTGTCACCAGCGACAGTAGAATCAGCGCCAGTTTGACCTTTCTGACCCTTATCCCCAGTTTCACCTTTCTGACCTTTATCGCCAGCTACGGTTGAGTCTGCGCCAGTTTGACCTTTCTGACCTTTATCGCCATCAGTTCCATCATTTCCGTCAGTACCGCCTTGACCTTTCTGACCTTTATCGCCAGTTTGTCCCTTTTGTCCCTTATCGCCATCTTGACCTTTCTGACCTTTGTCGCCATCAGTTCCATCATTTCCGTCAGTACCGCCTTGACCTTTCTGACCTTTATCGCCATCGGATCCGTCTGTTCCGTTAGTTCCTGCCTGACCTTTTTGCCCTTTGCTGCCATTCAAACCTTTCTGACCTTTGTCACCATCAGTTCCATCATTTCCGTCAGTACCGCCTTGACCTTTCTGACCTTTGTCGCCAGTTTGTCCCTTAACACCATCTTGACCTTTCTGACCTTTATCGCCAGCTACGGTTGAGTCTGCGCCAGTTTCACCTTTCTGACCTTTATCACCCACGTCACCAGTTCTAGCAAAAGTCAAGATATGGTTGACACCAGTATCAAAACTTACATTGTTGGAGATCGACCCTGATACATAGGACGCAGCGACGATATGGTATCCACTAGCTTCTTGGTTTGTCCCAGAAATTGCGTATATAGCGAATACACTTGAATCAGCCGTCTCAGATATCCTAACATGACCTTTGATTGTTGATGTAGAATCATCAATAGTTCTTAGATACGATTGAATATCAGTAGAGTTTATATCGACATCATCTATTTTTATTTGAGTTACATTTACGGGATTCGAACTATTAACACTGAATTTTCCAGAGCCAGGATCGCCAGCACCGCTTTGACCGCCAAACTCATACTCGAACGAAGCGCCACCAAAGTTACCTTGTGGACCCTGTGGACCTTCTGCGCCTTTTTGACCTTTGGCACCAGCTACGGTTGAGTCTGCGCCAGTTTCGCCTTTTTGACCTTTATCGCCAGCTACGGTTGAGTCTGCGCCAGTTTGACCTTTCTGACCAACCTCTCCTTTCTGACCCTTTTGACCAGCGCCTGTTTGACCTTTATCGCCTTGTAATCCTAGTTCGCCTTTAGAGCCAACTTCACCTTTCTGTCCCTTTTCACCAGCGCCTGTCTGACCCTTAACACCGATTTCGCCCTTTTGACCTTTTGGACCTAGATCACCTTTAGAACCTTGTTCCCCCTTATCGCCCTTGGGACCAAGCTCGCCCTTTAGACCAGTATCGCCCTTTTCCCCAGTTAGACCTTGAGTCCCTTTGTTTCCTTGCGGACCCTTTACACCAATTCCTGCGCTACCCTTTGGACCGATTTCGCCCTTTTCACCAGTTAGACCTTGATCACCTTTCTGACCCTTTTCACCAGCGCCTGTCTGACCCTTAACACCGATTTCGCCCTTTTGACCTTTTGGACCTTGCTCGCCTTTAGAACCTTGGGAACCCTTTTCGCCATCTCCTATTTCACCCTTTGGACCGATTTCGCCCTTTTGACCTTTTGGACCTTGATCGCCTTGTAGACCCTGTTGACCTATTGGACCCTTTTCACCAATTGCGCCTTGAAGACCTTCGGAACCCTTTTCGCCAACTCCTATTTCACCCTTTGGACCAATTTCTCCTTTTTGCCCCTTTGGACCTTCAACGCCTTGTATCCCGAGTTCGCCTTTCGAACCTTTCTGACCTTTTAACCCTGAGTTGTCACCAACCCAGTTACCAGATTCATCAATTACTTGCGTTCCAGAAATAGATACAGAAGATACGTTAGCCCCAACCTCAAATACCTGATCTCCTCCACGAGAGTAGAGTATTTGATCTGCGGTATTGAGTGCTAGTTCGCCCTCTACAATATTAGTTGTATCAGGGGCATTGCCAGGAACGCTACTGCGCTTGATTTTTATGAGAGACTTGTCTGCCATATCTATGGAACCTTTGGTCATTACCTTATGTAAGGTTTATTAATTAGAAAGGCTAGACTTATATAAGCTAAAACGCCATTCCTAATGTATATATAAAATTAATATTCCCCACCATCAATAACTGCTACCACTTCTCCCATAGAATAAGATGGGTCGCTTGTATTTATTTCTGAAGAAGGCTCAGAAGTCAACCCTTTATAGAATTTAAATTTACCACCGTCACTTGCGTCTCTAAAGAAACCTGAGAAGTTATTAGCTGACCCATCAACATATAAAGCATATACTCCTGTGTCAATGGAATCAGTTTGATTATTCGCTGTCAGTTTTATTGAATTGCCATTTATATCTACTGGTGCGTCAAATATTAATTTTTGCCCATCTGATATAATTACATCATTTAATTCGAATGAGTTTGATTCGCTGTCATAAATTATAACAGCGCCATTAGTAGATTGTGTTACATCAACGTCTGAAAGTTCGGATAATTTGGCAGAGAAAGGTCGGAATGTAGTTAGAGTTACTGGCTTGCCTGTATCGGTGAGTGTAACTTTACTTTGACTTTCTCCGCTGAGTTTTACGTTGCCAATTGATGTGGTTTCGCTCAGGCTAACACGTCTTCCATTCGGGTTACTCATATCTCTTACTCATATTTGTTTTAACCCTAACTCTGTGTTACTTGCGGTGTTACTGTCGCTATACCCTCTACAAGTCTTGTTCTTTTGTCGCCACTACTTGTTATTTCTATATCATAAACATATCTACCAGCAGGCATCGCTTCAGTTGTCGCCCTAGCCAATGTTGCTGTTATCAAACCATCGCTTCTATCATCGCTAAACGATATTTGAAAATCAGCTGTTGCGGTTGAAGAAGTATAATGTTTTCTTATTTGACCAGCAGCAGTGTATCCATCTAAGTCAGTAGCTGTACCATCGTCGTTAGTAACGGTTAGAGTTGTGCTGTAATCTGTACCCTGATCAATAATTATATTAGCCTTTGCGCCCATAGATTACTCCTTCAACTCCTCAATCATCGCTCTCAGTTCTTCGTTCTCGGCTTTAAGTTCTTTAATCGATTCAATGAATAAGGCTGTTAACTGATTATAATCTACTGTTTTTACTTCTTCTTCGCTATCCAATTTACTTCTTTCTTTAACAGCCGAAGGTAATACTTTTTCTAGTTCTTGCGCTATCAAACCAGCAGATGATTTTCCGTCTTTTTTCCAATCGAACGTAACGCCACGCAAAGCACAAACCTTATCAAGCGCACCATCAACTACTTGTATATTTTCCTTTAACCTTTCGTCTGAAGGTAGAGAAGTAGCCATGGCGATTACATCATTGTCTACGAATAGGTCTCCGCCATTATCCAGAGCCATTCTCTTAGTACCACCAGTGAACCAACTGATTATATTATTGTCGTAGAAAGTATATGTGTCATTATTTCCGACATATACATCAGCGTCGCCAGAAGTTCGTCTGTCATTAGCCAGCCCAAACGAAGCAGTGTACGAACCGTTGCTTAAACTTCCAGTAAGAGTAAGACCAACTCCGTTAGACAGAAAGATATTACCAGTGGCTGGAGTAGTAGCAGTAGAGCCCGTGACAGCGAGACCAATTTTAGTAGTTGGCAGATATACGGTGTTAAGAGCAGGGTTGAAAACTGGATCGTCTGTTTCATTTACCGAATTAAGGGCACCAAACGTCTTAGAAGCGAAATATAATCGACGTTCGTTATTGGTGTCAGCCTGAGACCAATCCTCACCTACATTGAAATTTGAACCATCACCAACGCCAGAAGCATCATGATATGTATCATAAGAGCCACCTTTCCGTACATTGAATGGCATAATATAGCGACCATCAACATCGACAACTAAATCAGTGTTGGCGCCAGGAGCATTGCTACCGAAGTTATCGTTAAATCGTATTACACCTGAACTTGTGGCGAAAGTAACTTCTTGCATGTATCTAGTGAGAAGAGTGGAACCATCTGTCTTAATGTTATCGCCAAGCGTGGCATAATCATGACCTGGAGTACTTTCGTTATAGAATACTACTTTATCTTCACTAGGAACAGCTGGTAAGTCAAGAACACCCTTTTGACCTTGAGCGCCTTTTTGACCTTTCTGACCTTTAGCGCCAGCTTGACCTTTCTGACCTTTCTGACCCTTCTCACCCTTATCACCGTCAGTACCATCGCTACCAATAACGCCATCTATACCTTTGACGCCCTTCTCGCCTTTTTGACCTTTAGCGCCAGCTTGACCTTTCTGACCCTTTTCACCCTTATCACCGTCAGCACCGTCGCCACCAATAACGCCATCTATACCTTTGACGCCCTTCTCGCCTTTTTGACCTTTCTGTCCTTTTTGACCAGCTGCAGCTACGTTAGCGATAGATGCCTTTCTTAAAGTGTTTCCAGTTTCCGAAGCATCATATAGTAATACATAATCATTATTGCGATCAACGCTAGTTGTTTCTGTTCTATCTGTAATAGCCTGTTCATTATTGGTTAGAATATCATAGTAGTCTGCGTTATTAGCAGATAATTGCCATCTACTATCCGCTGGAGTAGTGGTGTTTTCATTCCAACGTAAAACAACATTCGCCTGTGCGCCACGATTAACAGTAAATCCAGAGTTCTCAGAGGGTTGGTCGCCTTCGCCGACATCACTATTCAATACAAGCATATTGTCAGCAATATTAACCTCAGTTGTATTGACGGTAGTTGTAGTTCCAGAAACAGTCAAGTTACCAGTAATTACAACATTCTCACCAACAGACAATTGACCTGTTACCGAAACGTCATCAGGCAATCCGATTTGAGTTGTACCGAGAGTTCGGTCTACTTGAATTTCGTTAGCAGTTCCTGTTACATTAAGGACTGGACCAGTTGTTGAATTTTTAAGTTTAACCCAACCATCAGTAACAGCGAAGTGGCTTGAATTAAACGAAGCCAAACCAAGAACATCATCCCCAGCTGCAGATGATGCTGCAGTTTGAGTAGCTGGAAGATTGACATCAAATTCAGTACTGTCAGTAGAAGTAATTCTAAGAGTGGTATTGGCTACAGTATAAGTAAAGTTGCTCAACCCAGCTATATTGTTGTTAGATATTGATGTAATTAAACCTTTAGAATTTACTGTAATAGAAGGAACTACTGTAGAACTACCATAAGTCCCAGCATCGCCAACTAAATTATCTTGTAACTTACCGCTTGCTATAGTCCCAGAGCCAATTCTAGCTACTGCCAACTGACCTGAAGAATTGAATAACTGACCGCCTGAGTGAGTAACAGCGCCACCAATAGTACCACCAATACTAATAGTATCAGTAGCATCATTTCCGACTGTAACATCACCATTTAATAGACTCTCACCAGATACAGTTATGCTACCGAAAGCACCTGCCGATTCAGTAGTAACACCACCTGGAATAGTAACATTATCTTTAAATACAGTGTTCGCATATATCGTGAGAGTCGACAACGCACCGCTTTCCCACAGGGAACGTCTAGTTGCTTCATCAGTTTCAGCTGTTCTATCTGTACCAAACGTAATGTTACCGTTGGCGAAGAATGCTCCTGAGTAGAAATTAACTGTACTATTTGCATTTAGAGTTGTGACTTCAGCGCTTTGTAAATTCGCACTACCTTTGATTATTGTATCACCATTAGCAGTCAGCGTTGTAACTGTTACATCATTAAGGGAAGTGTCACCATCAACGTCTAAGGTTGATTTTAAATCAACAGCACCATTAGCAGTCAACGTTGTAGTTGTTAGAGCATTAAGAGTCGTAGAGCCGTCAACATTTAAAGTAGAAGTAAAGTCTACAGCACCATTAGCGTCTAGTGTCGTAACCTCAACGCTTTGTAAATTCGCACTACCTTTAATTATTGTATTGCCATTAGCAGTCAACGTTGTAACTGTTAAACCATGTAGAGTTGACGCACCATCAACATCTAAGGTTGAATTTAGAGTAGTAGCAAGATCAACATCTAGCGTAGAGTTTAGAGTAGTGGCACCATCAACATCTAAGGTTGATTCTAGATCTACTGCGCCATTAGCGGTTAGAGTTGTAATGGTTAGCGCATTAAGAGTCGTAGAGCCGTCAACATTTAGGGTTGATGTAAAGTCTACAGCACCATTAGCGTCTAGTGTTGTAACCTCAGTGCTTTGTAGGTTAGCGCTCCCCTTGATGATTAAGTTACCATTAGCAGTTACATCAATCGCATCAAGGTTGTGTAAGGTTGACGCACCATCAACATCTAAGGTTGAATTCAAAGTAGTGGCGCCATCAACATCTAAGGCAGCATTTAATGTAGTCCCACCATCAACATCTAAGGTTGAGTTTAAAGTAGTTCCACCATCAACATCTAAAGTTGATTCTAAATTCACTGCGCCATTAGCAGTCAACGTTGTAACTGTTAGACCATTTAGAGTTGACGCACCATCAACATCTAAGGTTGAATTTAGAGTAGTTGCTCCGTCAACATCTAGGGCAGCATTTAAGGTAGTTCCACCATCAACGTCTAGCGTAGAGTTTAGAGTGGTGGCACCATCAACGTCTAATGTTGATTCTAAATTTGTTGCGCCATTAGCAGTCAGCGTTGTGGTAGAGGTAGAGTTTAAACTTGTTACACCATCTACAGTTAAATTATTTGTAAAATCAGCATTACCGTTAGAATCAATTGTAGCGACAATAGTATTACCTGAGTCAGTTATGACTAGAGCAGAGTCACCAGCAGAATCAACTAACTTAATGTATAAATCCGAATCGCCAGAAAGAGCGGAACCAACCAAATAAACGGAAACAGTATCGGTATTACTTTGACCGCCAGAGAAAACTAAATGCGGTGAATTACCATCATCTCTAAATGCGGTATTACCGCCAGCCAGAGTTAAATCGTTATGCGTCAATTCAAAGGCATGATCGCCTTGTAAATCTCTTAGCTTGAAATCTTTAAAATGCGGTTCGTTGTTTTGCTGTATTCTTAATACTTGACCATCAGAACCACCGCCAACACGTATCTTCTCAACACTAGGCAAGATCATTCTGTTCTCACCAGTAATCGTAAAGTTTGCGTTAGAAGTGAACGTGGCATCAGAGTCTACTGTAAAGTCAGATACTGTAGAAACAATTGTGGTGTTAGATGTAATTGATATTGGACCTGGATTACCGACTATCCCGCCACTTAATTCAGGAGTTGATAAATTATTAGCCGAAAACTGACCATGAACATGACCATCACCAGTAGCAGTACCGCCACGAGCAGTATCTCCAGTCCCTGAAACTGTAACTACGTTATTACTGATAACAGTAGCAATAAAGTTTGTGTTTAGCCTCCAAGCATCAAAGCTGTTCAGGAGTTCGGTATTTGCAACAGTTACTGTCATTTGAATTCTCTTTAAGTGGTTTTACTTATTTATTAAAGTTGTCAGCATGCTTTTGATATCATCGATATCTGATTTTAAATTTTCAACTTCTTGTTTCATTTTATCGGCAGATTCTTTTCTAAGTTTTAAAGCATTATATTCTTTATGTTCCCTATCATTGACTACATATATCATTCCAGTATCTATGTCTTTTACCAAATCAGGTCTTTCAGCAACTCCAACTAATCTATTCACAGACCACCTATACGATTTCTATAGCAGTCTTATGACTGATGCAATCTAAGTCAAATATTTCTGGGGCATATGCAGTTCCAGCATTTTCAGGTTTTGTGAATACTATCTTAATTTGGAAGTCATCAATACCATGATGTATCGATCCATCAGAAGATCTGTATGCCAATACATTATTATTAGCTGAATTCATTCTTAAAACATTATTTGATGAAAGGAATTGTTCACCTGATGTATTTGCCACTGGACCAAAAACTATATTTACCTTGTCTAGCCTTTCTCCCAAAATCGATCTACCCGATGCGCTGCCACGCAACAACGTATAATCTTTATCTTGTAATTTTTCTGGGTCGTTGTCATTTTTAGCTCTTATATATGCATATATATTAGAACCATCTGGATAGTACGCACTACCATGGACAAATATTCGTTCAGAAGCCTCGCCTGTTCTTGGATTAGTGGCACGCAAAGACCTAGATACATATCTCGCAGCACTGTCTCCAGCAGGTGAAACTTCATTAGCGTTTGTGGAATTAATTCTTTGCCTTTTAGCAACAAGAGTAAGATCATCTATTATCACGGAAGGAGACACGTTCTTATTAGTTGTTTTCATAACCCCTTTAAGTTGGATAGATTTATCTGGAAGATTAGATTTGCTGTATATTACTTGCCTGTCTTTACCGAACTGAAGTGTTCTGTTTCCGTTTATTTCTGTCCAATTAGGGGTAATGGAAGTCGTGCCAGCTTTAGTTGTTTTTATATACCACTTTAATTCAGTATTATGATCAGAAATAAATGGTAATCTAATATCAAGCTCGTCAATCGATGGGTTCAATACAGATTCAATCTTAGCACTGCCACCAAAGTCTTGACCACGGATAAAGTCGCCTGTTTTAAATTTGGCGTTTGTATTAGAAGAAACAGCTGTAGAGTCGCCTAGTCGTATTCTACCAAAGTCAGTATTAATAAATCTGGTATAACCAAAGGTTGTATTGGCAGAGAATGAAGAAACAGTACCAACTTTCGTTGTGCCGACATATACGTTAGCGCCTGCTTCATAACCAAAGTTTCCTGCAGCATCCAGTTTTACCACAGCAGTATCGGTTCCATCATCACTAATAACGCTTCTGATAGTTCCGTTGGCGAAATTATCATTAGAAACTCTAGCCCCATCTCGCGCTTCAGCTGTCTGATACATAGTACCAACAGCAGGAGTATGTCCAGAGTCATAAGTTATAGTCAGTATAGATTCGCCCATAACTTTCTCATCCAACTGGAATCCTCTAAGTCCAGTTATGCGCTTCGGTTTGATATCTGAAATATTAATAAATTCTAGATTATCATTTTCAGCAATAAAATCTGTCTCGGATTCAGTCTCATACTCTACCGCATGTAAATTCATTTTTAAGGCTTCATTTTTTAGTATGTGCCACCGAGTGCCTGAAGATGATCCATACAACATCCCAACTCCAGGTTTAAAATGAGCATTAACATTTGTTCTAACGTCACGAACATTATTTCTAGCTGTCCAAACAGTAAAGTCATGACCCTTTTCGCTTGGTATAAGAGTCAATGAATATGTTCTGTTATTTTTCAGAATTATAGGATCTCTGAATGAAAATCTAGTTGATTCCGTACCGTTGTTAGAAACATTTATGCCATTTCTATAAACTTTCCCACTCTGCGCCAAGACTTTATCAGTAGGAGTGCCATTTTTTCCTGTCTCCCTAATTTGAACAAGCATATGGGCGCCTGTATTAGTTGGTCTATCGGAGAAGTACAAGTCCAAGAACTTAATTCTGATTCCATCAATATCATCTTTAAGGACAGTAAATGCCTGCGACATATAGTCTGGGAACTCTGCGTCAACTTTTGTAGTTACAACCGTAGTTTTAGTCGAATCCGCTTTTAATTCTGTTAAGCTAATGTTAGAAGTTTGTAAAACATCTTCAGCCTCAAAACCAGTTTTGTTAGATGGAAAATATAAGTATTGACCGCATCTTGTTGTAGCTCCATCTTTACCTGAACTTACACCATTGCCGTTGCCACCAGCGGGCGGTGCTACATCACTTACTTCTAATAAGTGCTTCAAGCCTCTGAACTTCATATCACTATCATTGGGGATCTTGTAGTTAAATGTTAGATCACCATTAGCATCAGTAACTAGTTTGGTACCATACGCATTTCCTGGCTCTCTGCAGTAATTGCTCAGATCTCTACCATCAAGGCGTGGCCAAACTCTTGTACTCGGCTTTAACCCAGTACATGTAGCAGTGCGTTCATTGTGCGCTTTAATCTCGTAATCATTCGTTCCGTTTTTATAGCCAGAAACGTCAGAGTATTCGGCAAGACCTGTATAATCTAGACCTGCTGCCTTGTACTTCTCCTTCAAGATTATTGCTGTAGCAGATGCTTTTGTAGCGACGCCCATAAAATTTATTCCTATGTTTTTCTAGTATTTATAAGTTAAAAACCAAAGCCGTGCATACCCAAGTTCCAGCTCCAGCCTGCCGACCAGCTGAATCCGTACCCTCCGAAGCCTCCGCCATAGCTTGGTACCGTGACAATTGGCTTGATGATCGGTGCTGCAGGTGCAGGTTTCGGTGGCGGTGGCGTAACAACAGTATCGACTATTTGTTCAATATAACAAACTGCATGATTAGTATCCATCTGCCCATTATACATTTTCGCTGGAACTGTACTCTTAACTGTAACCTGTCTTGGTTGGGTAGCGAAATTTTGCTCAACAAATGTAGCAGAACCAGTGGGAATCAAAGTCAAAACGGTATTTGATTGCATCGAAGCTGTGAAGGACTCAGGGTCTAATTTTATTTCTACATCTTCAAGAGTTGGTATCACACGCAAAGGATCTCTGGTGAACGGATAGTCCGAACTCCTCAACGTATTCTCGATAACAGCGTCAGCAGGAGGATCTACTATAACGCTATCCTTTGGCGGTTCTGCGCAATTTTCTGGATCAGCATCAGTAAGCACGCTCCTAGATAACGCTTGAATTTCTTTGTGGTTTAATTGGATCATCTCACGCTGAAGAGCAACTTCGTCTTCAAGGTGCCTCAGATCTTCCATCGTCAACCTTCTGTTGTCAGTACGATTAACTATAACCTCATATCTCGGTCTACCATAATATGCAGCTGCTGATGGAGACAAAGAAGGATATGGTGGAATAAATACCTCAGCAAGTGTCATCGAATTATCACTAGCTTGAGGAAGTAATGGAGTATCGCTAGAAGCGCCTTTAATTACACGGATTTCCCCAGTAGAGCGCATTACCACTAAATCAGCTCTTGGTAAATATCTTTCAATATTAGTTTGGAAGTTCTCATCAGGAGTTGGGAAGTAACTGCCCGAAGATTGTATATTATATGTTGTAGGAATTGCTGGGTTAGTTGGCGCTGTTCCTGTAGTTACAGGAGCACATGTGTTTGCCTTCAACGGTCTGAAGTCAACCGAATCCCTAAGATCAATTTGTTCACCAGAGGATCTTACAAATATAGGAATTTCAGGAGTAGTTATCTTGTCAGTATCATCTGGGTTATCATCATCAACAGGATATGAATCCAGCGTATAGTATCCCAGACCAGAAGTTCTATCTGTGGTAAAATGGCTAAACTTAACAATAAGATTTTCGTTTGAGATATCTATGGTGCTTGACGTATTTTTAAACAGTCTCGCCCCATCATAATGCGAGTCTCTCTGACCGTCATCCAAAGAGAAGTGAGAAGTAATATCTTCGCCTATATTAGCAATATCAGCATCTGTAGACCTATAAACGCCTTCGAGTTTGAATGCGTCAGGAACACCTAAATTCCATGGACCATACTGTCTATTGGTGACAGTTGCTGTATTAATATGGATATGTCTAGATGCTTGTAGTGTTTTAGCAGCAGGGGTTGTTGAAGAGCGCAATACGTTGTAGTAAACCGTAGCGTTTATTTCCTGAGCAAACGCCTGCCCCAACGTAGTAGCTACATTAAGGTCAATGTTCATTTGCGTGTCGACATCTACTGTACCGCCTTGACTCCAATCCCAAATATCACCAACCTTAATGCTATTACCCGAATCGGCTTCCTTAAATACAATAATAATATTCGTTCTATCTGCAGTAGAAAGGTCGCCAGTATCGTTAAATGAGTGTAACCCTCCAGCTGGAGCAGATTCGAGGCTAACAGTAGCCTCACCATTTTGGTTGATCGTAATATCTTGTTCTTCTCTGTAAACATACTGCGAAGAAGATAGTGTTTTAACGCCAGAGCTTTGTAGAGGGAATACAAGGTTGAGTAAATTGGTATCCTTGAGTTTAGCTACACCGCCCTCTAATACTATATTGGCGTATGAGTTTAAATTAGTACCCATTGAATCTTCAATAACCAAAGACTGAGCATCACTGCGGAATGATTTGCCAGAATTCATTTTTATATCATAAAGATATATTCTATACTTCCCTTGCTCGTGATATTCAAAACCACGAACTCTAGCAGTACCGACTGCGGTTCCTTCTATGCTTGTATCTGCGCTACCAGTTGTTTCTGTAGATTGAGGCTGATCGTACAAAGTTACAAGGTCTAAATCTTGAGAACTAAATGTACCGAATACGCTGTTACATATAACATGATTACCTACAGTTTGCCCAACAGTAACTGCATTTCTTGTGTCAGTATCAGTAGCCTTATCAATTGTTTTCTTATCAGCCTTTACTAATTCAGTTCTATAACCTCTGACATAACCAGTAGATGGTTCAGTTTGTACAACCAACAAACTACTGTTGCCAACAGTATCAGAACCAGTTAACCCATAAACGCCATCATTTACATCACTTCGTAAGTGTTCATGAATTGAAACATTAAAAGGTTCTAAAGCATAATTACCAGATTCTTCATAAGTTCTTAGTGCCAACTCATCTTCAAGGTCACCATAAGCTGTCTCATATTTTCTGGTTATAATACCGTCTTGAACATCAGCAACAACAAAAAAGTCTGCAGTATTTGCAGAATTTATATCTCTAGTGGTGATTTTAGTTTCAATTTTTAAACGAGAAGCGCCAGGAGCGGTGAAATTAGTTGCCCCTGAAGCGTTATCAAGTAGTGAAGAATCTTGGTTAGAATCGACAATACTCTCTACTGTTTCAAAACCAATTCTTAATGTTGGCTGTGTGGTATATTTGCTGACTACACCAACTTGCTCTTTAGATCTTATAAAGTTGCCCTTATGGTAAACCACACCCTCGGAACAAGAAACACCCAAACCAGTACCAGTAGAATTAGACGCTATAGTCTTAGCGCTAACAAGAACAACGCTGTCGCTATTTCTTGTAATCGTTAAAGTTTCATCATCAGCGAATGTTTTAGTTTCTTGGTCGGTTCCTGAGTTAGTATATGATACGAAAATAGTAAGGAAGTCTGGATCTGCAGATTCTGAACCCTCAACAGCATAAAGTAATCTGGCTGTAACTCCAGTTGTTGCTCCTGTTATTGTTGCGTCTTCTATTTCGGCATTATCGTCAAAAAAGCTCCCCAAAAGTATTGGGTTTTCGTTGGTCGGATCTCTATCTTTTAACTTTACAAAAGACCACTTTTCTGGGTCTACAGCACAACCATCAATAATAGTCCCGTTATGGAGGAACTCATCACCAAACCTCTCTATTTGATTCTGCAAAATAGATTGAATTTGTGTAAGCTCTCTGGCTTGAACAGCAAATCCAGGTCTGAACAGAATACGATGAAAATTCTTTTCTTCATTAAAGTCATCGAAGAAAGGACTTTGGTTTAAGTTAGTTTCTAGTGACGCCATTTATAATACCTTTAAAAATCTAATATGACTTTAATATCTTCTATTTGATCGGGGTCTTTCGTTACTTTTTCTATATTCTCAACATAGAGAACTTCGCCAGAAAATGTATTAGCTTCTGGATATACATATTCTTCAATGACAGCTACTTTTTCTTCACTACCTTTCTTTAGAATAGTATCATCTTTAGCAAACGCTATCCTATCCCCATTACTCTGTACATTATTTAGGTAAACTGTGTAGAAAGATGTATCATCTTTTATCTCATCATCTCTAATATACACTATCTGAGCATTAGCGCCTTGTAGAGCATTCCTCATAGCGTTATCTTCTCTATCCTGAGGATTGAGTTCTGTGACAAACTCTAACGTACCAAGCTCTGCAGCTAATCTCATTCTTTCGTTTGTAATAATATCATCAGCATATAGAGGATTACTTGGTACATCGCCATCCATATTTTCATATGAAATTGTAGCACGATGCGTGAATCTAAGAGTGCTTGGACTATTTGACGTATTAGCAACCGACTCAACTGAAACTGGTTCATTATTTGAGTCTACCTTTAGCATTGGATCTTTGAGCAACGTGATAGTTCTAAACTCAGTATTTGCTGGTATGTACCCATTACCGTTTGCTGATATACCCTCACTTCCTTGGAACTTAACATTAACCATCAACTTGTCACCGCCAAGTTCTGATATTGGGTCTGAGCCATGACCGCCTTTAGGTGAGATTATTGCATTAGCAGTCGCACCAGTTCCTTGCCCTCCAGAAATATATGACTTAGCTCTAGTATAATGAGAACCGACATTAATTATGCTAACATTTGCTACTGTTCCTGTTCCTGTATGAACCTTAACATAACCCTGTGCGCCTGACCCATCTCCTATAATTGTAACTGTTGGAGAAATGATAGCGGTAGAAGTTTGATCTGGAATTGTAGTAAATTGCGTGTTAACAGTTACAGTTTTTGTTTCGCCAACATAATCAGTAATTCTTCTTAACTGACCAGATCCTGTTCCTGACTTTATGTATATACTCGATCCGTTATAGAAATCGTCATTAGTAGACAAAGAGCCATACAGACCTGAACCCAAACCTGAAAATCTCAAAGTAGTTGATGTTGCAGCTTCTACGTCTATGTTATCTAGTTGATAATACCCAGAACCAATAACATTTGTTTCTACAATTTCAATAGAACCATTGACGGATGCATCCTGAACTGCGCCTTGTCTTGTTTGTTCTGGGGTAGAGTCGGGGTTTGATAATGTCTGAACTGGAATATGATTTGTCGTCGTGAACTTTTCAGCTTGACCTAATGATATACTATACATATATTTCCACGTATATCCATCAGAAAGAGTCACAGAAGATGTTGTAAACCCAGTCGGCTTAACTGTCGATGCTGCGTTTTTATTATTATACAAGCACTTATACACATTATACTCATCAGTCATAACGTAAAAGTCTGTATCGTATAAGTTCTCAACCGTATCTTTATACATCGGGTAAACTGTACCAGAAACCCAATCGACACGTCGAGCAACATGCGAAATATCTCCAGCAGATATTTTCTTTCCACCAAAAAAGTTTCTATATGGATACAACGTAGAATCTTGTCTACTTGATCTTATTGCGTTTTGCGTTGGCTCATTATCCCATTGGTTACTATGACCCAAAACAGCATAAATTATTGATGATTTTTTTTCTGTTGACGATTCATCCACATGCTGAACTTTCTCTATGAAAGCCTTAGCAGATGCTATTGATAATTCTTTAGTTGCGTATCTATAAGTTGCCATTAGGTTATTTCACCTGTCCTGTAAAATATTTTAGCGCCTGAAATCGCGGAACCATTCCATGCAATTTTAGCAGTTGCTGTTGTATCATTTGTTACACTATTTAGCGGAATATTGATGTAGTTATTTTCAGTTATTTCTACAATCATGGAATTAGCAGTGCCGAAGTGAGAAGTAAACTCAGTTCCAGTTCCAACTATGCTAGAACTATCTTCAGTGATAGAAACCGTGCCAGCAGATTTTAGCATTGTTGTATTTTTTCTTGAAGTTGCTATGTCGATATTTACGTTCGAATGTAGTTGATACTTGCCAAATAGAGCCTGTCCTGCAGGGTGTACCAACTTTAATGCTATATCTCTGTATCTTTCAACAGCTAATGGAGCGATAACTTGGTATGAATACTCTTGGTAGAATTTACTATCTTGTATGAAACCTCTTTTGGTTGATACATGACTTCTTGAAGTGGCATAGTATCCCTGAGAATTAGCAACGCCAGATAAAGTCAAATCAACAACAGCTTGAGTGGAGTTTGTTCTACCCGACTCCTTAACACGAACACGCTCGCCATCAATATATGAAAAACCTGAATCTATGATACGGAAACCTGTAGCAGTACCATCAGCACCAACCCTAGCATCGACGACAGCATTTTTACCTAGAACACCTTCGTCTTGAATATTAACTATCTTAACCGTTTCAGAAGAAGCAACAGTTCTTGTATCAAGAGTTCCTGGGATATACTCGCTACCATAATGCTCCAATGTTACATTTTGATTATTAGCGAAGAATATGTTTCCAGGTTCTCTTTGTAGGAATGTTTGCCAACACCTAACAACAGTATGGTACTTTCCATTAGGTTGTTGTACAGAATCCGCTACATGTTTCAAGTCACCAGAAGCTCCCGAAGATGCTTGTACCAGCTTATCGTTTGAGTCTGTAGTATTTGTTAAACTTGCATCACTTTCTAATGTGACATATTGCTCGCCAATACCTAGAGTTGAAATATTTGGTTCAATTAATTCAACTGTTGGCGCAACACTAAATCCTGAACCGCCAACTCTATTAGAAAGGTTTTCAATTGTACCAAAAGTAGATTCTTTAAATATGATACAGTCACCAATATTCATATGTATATTTTCAACATTGGTATTTGAAGTATATGCAGCGGTTGCTACATTAGCGATGACTGTAGAACTACCCACCACTTTGATCCCATCTTCTTCTCTAAATGGAACAATCGGTCCAATATCAAACTGATCAGTTAGTTGAGATGTACTGTTAGCTGAGATCATAACAGAATATAGATCACGAACTTCAGCAGTTCCTTCTGGGTCGTGCGTATATGCGTCAGTGGCTTGTGAGATAATTTTCTTAACAACGCCAAAACTATAATTGCCAGCTTCGTTAGGATTTACTGATACAAACTCATCACCCTCGCTAATAGTAACCCCATCAGTAACACCGATATCCAAAATATGACGACCAACAGCATTAGAACTGAATGACGTTACAGTACCGATAGATTCATCACTAGTACTGAACCCCAGATGGATTGTATCATTTGTATCAAAATTCTTATAGGTATTTACTTTCAATACGGTGGCACCGTCAGTACCAACAAGAATATTAGTAACGTGGGCATTGGCGCCAGTGGACGATCCGTACAAACTTGAATTTAACGGCACTGCTTTGGTATTGGCAATAACAATAACAGCATTGGCGTTAGTAAAGAAATCCTGATTCGTTTCAGTTTCATTCTGTTCTTGAAAACCGTAATTGGGTGAACTCAATAATGTATTGGCAAAAGTGTTCATTATGCCAGTATTAGCATCTTTAAACATTGTTGCTGGATAATTTACATTAGGAGCTTTTTCTCCAAATATGTTCGGCTTACTAATAAGATCTGTGTTCATGTAGATAGCAAATCTATCACCAATATCAGGTAGATCTACAGTGAAGCTGGCAGGAGTTTGCCCATCACCGCCAAGTATTTCAACCTGCGTCTCGCCTTGATCTGGTCCATTAGCTGAACTCGTATAACCCGAACCGCCATCTTTCAAATCAAATGTTATAGCACCACCAAGATCAACTGTCCCAGTAACAACAACTTTACCGAGGTCTCCAGTTTTATCAGAAATTAGTTCTACAACATCACCAGTTTCATATTCACCACCAGCATTAATAATGTCCAGGGAACTAATCCCAACCTCAACTTTGGGTGAGTATGTATTTGCTGTCAGTTCTTCTTCGTAGATTTTTATTGGTTCGTTCTGCTCAAACCTACCTACAACATTAGAAACTAAAATTTGCATAACATCACGGTTACGAACCACACGACCAACCACATCTTCTACTAAAGCACGTGAGCCTGAGAACCTACCTTGTATTGTTCTACCAATAAGATCGTAAGCACGGGTGTCGTAGTTTGTTACAAGATACCTATCTAGCCTCCAGTCTCCGTCAGAAACCTTTAACATTTGTTCTGATGGATAATTTATCTCAATATCTTCATTATAAATCGCTCTAAACATCAACCTATATGATGCTTCTGTGCCACGAGCAATATTGAAATTTTTGACATACTTTGCCATTAATCTCTTATCGCCAAGCACATCATGAGGAACTGATGGGAGTAACGTATCTTGGAAGTAATCAAGATACTCATCAAGAGTCGTGTTTATATTTTTATAGTCTTCGAGGTTTTGTATGGCATCAGTCAGTTTGCCGTTTTGCTCAAGATACTCATAATACGCTTCAATGAATGCGAGAAAATTTTCGCCCTCTTCTTTATAAAAGTCAGGGAACTGGTTTTTTACTAGGCTTGACAGTTTTGCCTTTATCATTAGGTTTGCTCGCCGATTACAGTAATAATTGCATCATTAGGTTCCATCAACAGAACCTGTTCCCTAACTGGATTTACGTCTAAATTCTCAGGAGTTACTGTAATCTTTAACTCTAAATCCGCATATGCAGTTAAAGCGAAGTTTGGTAAGAATAATCGACCAGAATTATAATCTATTGTTCCAGCGTTGGTATCAATAATAACAATTGTATTATCATCCGTATATCTGAATATCCTTAAATTTCCAGAACCATCATCATCAAGATTTGCCGTAAATCCGTTATATGTAAACTGGGTTGATGTTACAGTAGATGGTCTTATAGCATTGTTAAATAATATCTCAACCGAAGTAACCGCTTCTGTATTTGGGGTTATTCTTTTTTGCATGCTTATCTTGGCATCATTATTCATAATGTAACCGCCAGCAGCATTATCTAGAGTTCTTACAAATCTCGAATATCTGAATTTATTACCAAACCTTTGAAGATTGTTTGTGGAATATTCTGATATCTGATTTAATATGTCAGCCTCAACCGCAGATTCGGTGAGTGACGATTTAGTTAAATCATAGAATGTAGTGATCCTTGGAATTAGATATGTATAATCCCCATCGATAATAACTGGATCAACAGCAAGTGGAGTTCTGTCAGATATAGAATCTTTAAGGGAAGCCTTACGACTAGTTGTCAAAAACTTCTCATTAAATGGTTTAGCAGCAATCAACACCTTTCCGTTTTGCGGAGGGGATGCTTCTTCACCACCAAACGCAACAACAGATTGTAAGTCAGCATTTTCATTGAGAATTATTCTTTCATAATCGCCAGCGATAACTGCTCTATTTTGAGTTTGATAATTTCTTGGAGCTGCAAACTTTATTGATTCTACAGTTTCCTGTTCGCGACCACCGTTAGCTTTAGAAACAACTTTCGTTATTGTTGCGCTATCATAAGGAGCATTGAGATTTATAGAATCAACACTAAAAGTCGAAGCGCCATTAGTAGCGTTCGCATTATTGACAAGATAATTAACAGTAACGATATTTCCAGCTTTGATTGATTTGCCCAAAGAACCTGAACCAAATATGATTTCATACTTTCGGTCAGCAGTCTCTTCAATAAAATACACAGCAGAAGTAGAATATACTTGATTTATGTTTGATGCTAATTTGAATTCAGTAACAGTATCGTCAGAAGATGATTCTTGAACGCTTACCGTTATACTACTCGTATCAACTCCAGAATTTGGAATAATATATCTGACAGGATTAGAAGCACTAGCAGTCCAACTATGAGAAAGAGGCTCTCCCTCTTTTATAATTATGCTCTTCTTGAACGCCCCATTAATATCGGCATCAACCTTTTCGGCTTGAGGAGTTACGAAAGTGTATGTTACGTCATCAACGGTAGTGGTAAACTTAGAGTTCTTAGGGATAATTACCTGTGCGAAACCAGATTCTACCCCTGAGAATGTAATTTCAATTTCAGCCGTAGCACCAACTGAAGAAACAGGCGTATACCCAAGCTCTTTCGCTCTTGATACTACAGAGTCTCTTTGCTGAGCAGTATCCAAGAACATTTCATTAGCAACCATATTTAAATAATATGCATTATAATGAGTGTTATATGACAATACGTCTAAAAGAGTCGACATCACAGAACCTTCGAAGTCGTAATCCTTTAGCGCTGTTTGTGATTCCAAATAAGTTTTTAAATTTGATCTTATCTCACTAAAATCTAATTCTGAAACCTGTAAGTATGTATTTGCTGCCATTTACCTAACTCTTTCTAAGATTATATCCAGAACAACTGGATCTGGATCGTTTATTATCATGAACGCTACTGAAACTACAAGTGCGTGCACATCTTGTCTTTCCTCAACCAAGACGTTTATAATATCAGCTCTTGGTTCGTGGTTCGCTATCGTTTCTCTGATGGCGCTTTCCATTTGCTGCTTTACAGCTGGGGTAAACATCTCAAATAAATAGTATCTAATCCCACAACCAATATTTGGTTTGAATGGTCTATCATAATAATCTGTAAGTATGAGAGACTTAACCGACTGCCTTACAGCTTCGCGATTAGTCTTTTTAGAAACATTCCCAGTAACAGGATGAGCGAAGAACCCCAAGTCAACGTCACTGTATATTTCTCTTACTTTTAATTTAGCACCATTCGAATGATTTGGCATTTAACCCTACTTTGAATTCTTAGATTCTTGTATTTCTTTTCTTCTGTCTTTACAGTATTTGCTTATCTCAGCTAGAGCCTTTCTTGCTCTTGTACCAGCTGCCTTATTACCACCAATAAACTTTTCGTTTTCTTGAATATAAGTTTCAAACAAATTAACTAAACTATCGTGTGACATAAAATAATCCTTGACATTTCCAATCAATCAGGTATAATAAATATTGTACCGCTTTAAGTAATATTAGTTTCTATTTATAATCCCTAGAAGGATTGTATTGTAATAATATCATTGTTACTTACTGGTTCTTCAAAAATAACAGATGTACCATTAGTTGCTGTGAAGTCAGTATTAGACATCAACCTAACGCCATTCATAAACACTGTAACTTTCCCTTCACTGTAAGATAACGTCTCTCCGAAATCATCACTACCAGTAAAGGTTGTTTGTTGGTTTGCTGATGTATACACATACTCCTCATATCTAGCCGAAATAGATGAAGCGCCATCAATATTGGAGAGCCTAAACTTTTCAACACTATTGTACTTGAATACAAGGTTAGTGTTATCTTTTTCTATAGTCCAATTATCAAGTTTTAACAGACCCTCAATACCATCCCCTGTTGTTGGGTTGATCTCGATGCCACCTATTTTAAGCGAAAATTCTGATTCGTCTAGAAACTGTGTATGTGACATATAATACCTACTTCGGCTTGCTCGTAGTACCAGCACCAAGTCCTGGAGTATCAGTATGAGTATGACCCTTACCAGATATTCCTGCCGAAACATGATCGACAGATGCTGTAGATTTACCAGTAATATCTAAATCACCAACTAGATTTATATCACCAGTCCAGTTGGTCGTTGGTGTATCAACTGTCGTAGTTCCTGCGACTGTAAGGTTAGTATCTCCATCTACAAAAATTGTAACATTACCTTTAACGTGCAGATTATCATTACTAGCGACAAGAGTGTAGTTGTCTTTTACAACTCGAGTTACTTTATCACCATCAGGATACAACTCATACATCGTACCGCTTCTATGTAACTCTTTAATCCTTTCTGCGCCCTCAGTATCATCATATTCTTTATAATGACCCGACTCAGTTTCCATAACGTGGTTCATCGGATATACTGGAGCATATGTTGATGGTGGTATGCTTATCTTACCAGCATCTTCTTCTGTTTCATCAGCAACACCTCTCGCCCTTTTATTTACATCCGACTCGTCAGTGTATTTGGGATAAATACCATTTGGGTCATTAAAACCAAACGCTGTATCAGCAGACTGAGATGGAGCACCAGCAATAGTGCCAACTACAGCAGGCTCTTGCGCCCTATCGCCATCTAAAAAGAATCCTACAACCCATGTTCCTTCAACCATACCAGTCGGTGATTTACCGATACCGCTAATTGATGCGGAATCAATCCCACCCAAAGGTATAGCCCATGGTAAAGAGTCTGTCGGTATTTTATCTTTGTCATCAGTGTGGTAACCGTATGCGCGAACACGCACACGACCCAGTTGCGATGGGTCGTTACGATCTTCAACTACACCGAAAAACCAAGTGAAGTTCCCCTTTCCGACAAACTCTCTCATTTATGATTTCTTTTTACGTGGCTTTCTTTTTTTCTTTGGCTTTTCTTCAACCAACTCTTCTTCTTCGTGAGAAGGTTCTTTAATTTCTTGTAGGAACTCTGGCTTATTAGAGTTTGCTACTTCTGATAAAAATTTATCTCTACTTGATCCTGGGATCGGCATATCATTTCTCCTATTGTTTTGTTCCTGTGTCCTTGACTACTTCTAAAATTGTTGACATAGATTCAGAATCATCAAGGAATTTATTTCTTACTTTAGTAATCAAATACTTTCCGCTCAAGTATTTATCTCCGACGTTGACTTGGTCTAATACGTTTGTTGCTGGAGGAATATCGAGATATATTACATCACCAGCATCCAGTTCGCTATCTCCAGGAACTACAACTTCCAGTTGCGTATTAAATATGTGAGAGAAGTATGCTTCCGACTGCCCTATATGTTCAGTTCCCCTTTTCGGGTTTGGCTTTTCGTCAGCAAATATTGAGTCGTTGTCGTGACCATTCCTAGAAGTAAACATACGGACAAGAGGATCTCCGTTTGTTTGACCCCCAGCTATTTTAAGGTTTTGTAACTTTTTGAACTTTGGAAAATAATCATCATACTTATACACTACTTCTCTTTTATTCTTTCTTAGGACATCGATGTGAATAGTCCTAGACTGAAATAACCCTGTTTCTAAGTTTTCTAAAAAGTCACCTTGTTTCAAAACCTCAAACGAACGTATGTTTGTTGCTTCGGTATATTCTTCTTTCTTTCGATCTTTATACCCATCGCCAAAATTTGATAGTATGTATCTGTATGTTTCTTTTGGTTCTTGATTGACTAGCGTTCCAAGATTTTTAAAATTAAAACCTTTGCTGTTCTCATAAAACAAATAATATGGAATGTGATCATCGTTGTCTGCTTCTTTACATAAAAAGTCGATAGTATCGTCAACAGATAAATTTGGTATAACGAATTTATGAGTACCAATGGTGCTTTCGATGTCGTTTTGCTTTTCTATTCTAAACTTAGTTGTTTCTCTTAGGCTATTGTGTAGTCCTTTAATTGAATTGCTGTATATGAACTCATCCGTTATGCTTTTAACCATAGAAGATATATCGTTACCAGCAGAGCCTCCATAAGACCTAGATATCTTTTGCGAAGTTGCGCTATAAGCCTCGAGACTAATACCTGAAAAGAAGTATGCCTCGCTGTTTTCCTCGAGCCTTTTCCTATCGCTCATTTCATATAAAACAAATACGTGATTTTTGTATGGCAAACTTTCATCATTAGACCTGTACGAAACCACTAACAAATCACCGCCAGAAAAACCGCCCTGCGTAACTCCGTCTTTGATTGGGTTTAGTGAGTTTATCAACCCAAGAGAATCATTTAAGATCAGGTCGCACTGCAGATAATGCTCAAACAAACTTTGATACACGCTGAACTCAACGGTAATAGGCTCAAGGTCTATCGACTGCCCCGCAGCAGTTATTAGTTTAAACGCTCGGACATCAACATCGCCTGCGTGTTTATACCCACCAATAGATTCTGACATTAAACGCCATTCCTCAGAATATCTTCAACTTCATCTCTAACTTGAGACAAATACCTTTTGTCTAATATTTTTATAGAACGCTTCGCATCATTTAACTCAACTTCATAATCATACTTACTGATTGCTGCTTTCCGATAGTTTGAGACAGTTGCATTATACGTTGCTTCGTCGACAACCACAACCCTTTCTAATAATATTGTTCCATCGTATAGAACCTCGGAAGTGGCTGGAACTTTTACTCCGTTCTTAATTTTAGAAAGATATATTCTATACTCGTGGTTCTGGGCTTGAGCGTTCGCAATAGAACCATACTTACCCTTAATATATTCTTCAAAATCATAAGTACCTAGTGGCCAATCGAAATGGACGTCTTTCATCTCACTGAAATGCAGAACCAACCAAGCATATTTCGAATCGCCATAATACTTCTCCGCCACAGTATCTGGTCTATCTCCATCCTGAATATCATACTCGTAATACACACTAGCAAGGTTAGAGACTTCGCTCTGAACCTTAAACCTTCTCATAATATTTGTCAGTTTTACTTTATTGCCAGCATTAGTCAGGTCATGATCTATTGTCGGGAAATATGAAAAATAGTTAGACATTATTATGATCCCTCTGGCTTAGAATTAACTGGTTGCGGTAATCCAGAATCCATATCATCACGTGTAATAATTTTCGTTTCTTGGAAAGCAAGCTGTAACTCAATAGAAACAGGCGCACCAGTCTGGTCAAAGAATAAAGGCATACCCTCGCCATTATAATTAACAGTCATTGATTTCAATACACATGTCCCTATCTTATATAAGTTTCCTGCGATTGCGTCGGCGAATGAAATTTCAAACTCGTCTGGGTATTTGAAAGCAAGAGAACCAGCTGCATATTCTGGATGCATATGATATTTGTATGCTCCTATTATTTTCTGTATGTTTTCAGATTCTTCTTGGTTTCTGGCTATGAACTTGTAGTTAAAGGAATGCTCACGCATATCTACGCCCTTAAACAATACAGCCATATGCGGGTTTACAGCCAACCCTTCATCAAGACCTACGCCTTGAACAACCGAAGCACCAGTAAACGCACCACCAAGACCAGCACCCAAAGAGCCACCTACTTTACCAGCTACTCCTGTGGCAACAGCTGCAGCCAGAGGCGCTCCTGCTTGAACCTGAGCATCAGTATCTCCAGATTTAAATGCGCCTACTGATTGGCTTATTCTCGATGATATCAATTCACTCAGATCATTACCAGCTGCACTTAGTTGGTCAGCAGATATTCTACCTGCAGCTGCAGCACCGAGAGCGCCTAAATCAGCATTCTCATATTGAGCGCCATAAGTTGTTGCTAGGTTGCTAGGAATGGGTAATACTATATTCCTAATGGTTAAATCTTCAGCAGCTTCTTTCCTACTTTGACGAATACGATTCTTAACTGTGAAAATCATATAATGTTCGTCATTCAAATCAGCAGGGAACTGTAGCGGTTCTTTGACTTTGTTATTATCAAATAAATCCGCTAGTGGAGAATTGATTAGGTTGCCGATTTTAGTTTTTTCTATAAGCGAATTGAAATTAGCATTAATAGAAATACCATTACTTCCAGCTGATACTGAGAATGCGCCTTTACCTGCTGCGCCAGCAATGTTTTCTAGATTTCCCGTTACTTGGGCAACCTGCGATTTAATTCCAGATGTTACTTGTTTCAGGTTTATTTTCATTGAAAGAGCCTGTATAAATATGCGTTGACGTATCTATTTATAAGCAGATTATGGCTCAATTTTATAAAGGAAAATATCAATGTAAGTTCCCTGAGAAATATAAGGGAGATCCTTCAGATATTATTTATCGCTCGAGCTGGGAACTAAACTGCATGTCATACTTTGATAAGAACCCAGATATAATTTGGTGGGCTTCGGAACCCTTTCCCATAGGATACCGCTCTCCGATCGACGGTAAGAAGCATCGTTATTTCGTTGACTTTATTATCAGAACTAAGAATAAAGAAACGATTATGATTGAAGTCAAACCGCACCACCAAACTCGTGAACCTAAACCGCAGAAACGCCTGACCAAAAAGTATCTGAACGAAGTCAAGACTTGGGGAGTCAATCAAGCTAAATGGGAAGCAGCAATTGATTACTGCGCTGATCGCGGATGGAAGTTTCAGATACTTACAGAAAAAGAGCTGTACAAAAAGAATAAATAGTACCATAACAGAGGCAATAGATGGCAGAAATATTTGACAATATACTTGCAGCAGGTGTTCGTAAAGGGCAGATCCCTGCTCGCACGCAAGCTGCCAGAGATTGGTTTAGGCAAAAGGCTAGAGAACAAAGAAGCGCTGATGTTTATCCAGATAACATAATCAAATCTAGCGACAGTAGGAAGTCACGTGTTCTTATCGGCAGGATGTACCACTTCAAATATGAACCAAAAGGTGCGAAAAAGATGCCATACTATGATAGATTCCCTTTGATCTTTATGGTGAGTGTAGCTCCTGGTGGGTTCTACGGAATAAACTTGCATTACTTACCACCTCAACTTAGAGCCAGATTAATGGATTCTTTATATGATATCACAAATAATACGAAATATGATGAATCTACGAAGCTAAAAATAACATATGATGTACTAAATAGTGCTAGTAAATTTAGGTTCTTTAAGCCAACATTTAAACATTATCTCAATTCGCAAGTAAGATCAAAGTTTATTGAGATTAATTCTACAGAGTGGGATACTGCATTATTCCTGCCGACAGAAAGGTTTATGAAGGCTAAGAAAACAAAAGTTTGGTCAGACAGTAGGAAAATGATCTAATGGGGTTTAACGTCAACGATATGGTATCATCGCTCAATAAGAGCGGATTCGCCAAGACATCACACTTTGAAGTGTTCATTCAAGGTGGAGGTGATGTAGGAACTGAGCGGGAACTTACATATAGAGCTGAGACTGCTGATATTCCTGGAAGAAGTATAGCTTCTGTTGAGCATAAGTTCCAGAACTATGGTCCAATCAACAAAGTGGCTTATGGTCAAATATACGGTGACGTGACTGTTCAATTTATCTTGAGCCAAGATATGAGAGAAAAGGAATACTTTGAAATCTGGCAAGATAAAATGGTTGGGACTGGAGCGTTCTCCGCAAATAATGGACAAGCCAACTTTAATACAAAATATTTTGACGATTATGCTGGTACTGTAGAGATACGCCAGTATGGTTCTCATGGAAAGTTGCATTCGATACACACACTAAACGATGCGTATCCGCTAATCATAAACCCAATAACGATGAACTGGGCTGAAGATGGTGCTGCTAAATTAGGTGTTACGTTTGCGTACAAAAATTATAAGTGTCTATACACTAAACAAGACCAGCCCGAAAAGGGTTTTGGTTTTTCGGTCAGACTCGGAACTGGTGGTATAAGTGGAAGTGTGAATATACCAAGCCTCGGAAGTATTGTTGGGGCGAGTGAAGTTGGCGGGCAAATTAATGCTGCTATAGGTAACATAAATAACAGAGTTGCCTCGATTAGAAGCGCATTACAATTTTAAATTATTTTATATAACTGGAGAATATCATGGCTTTACCATCGTTATCTGCGCCTGAGTTTTTGACGAAAGTGCCGTCGACAGGCGAGGAGATAAAATATAGACCATTCTTGGTCAAAGAAGAAAAAATACTTCTTATGGCTTTAGAGGGGAATGATCAAACCGAGATTACTAATGCCATTATGAAAATACTTGGCAACTGTATCTTGAGTGATGTGAAACTGGATAAATTAGCAACATTCGATGTAGAATACTTATTCTTGAAGTTGCGAGGAAAGTCTGTCGGGGAAGTGATAGAATTAAAAATTGGACACTCCGACCCAGACAATCCATGTCAACACAGAACTGAGATTGAAATTAATATTGATGATATTGAAGTTGTTGGAGAGTTGCCGAGCGATAAGGTTCAACTGGATGACTCTATCGGTGTTAAACTTAGATTTGCTGGAATGAGCGATATAGGAGGCGTTGATACCGATTCTTCTTCAGATTTGTTTAATATGATAGCAGGTTGTATTGAGTATGTTTATGATGAAGAAAATGTTTATGGCGAATTCAGTAAAAAAGAAATGGAACAATGGCTAGAACAATTGAGTTCCGAGCAGTTTGCTAAGATTACTGAGTTTTTTAATAATGCCCCAAAGCTACAGCAGGTTGTGAAATGGAAGTGCCCAGAATGTGGCGAAGAAGATGAGATGACCCTGGAGGGACTCGCAGCTTTTTTTACATAAGCATGGTACATGAATCGCTGGCGAATATGTACCAGATGAACTTCGCTCTAATGCAACACCATAACTACAGCTTATCTGAGCTGGATGATATGATTCCATTTGAGCGTGATATTTATGTCACTCTTTTAGAACAATTTCTAAAAGAGCAAGAAGAAGAAATGAAGAATAGGAAATAATGATGTCAGAAGAAACTGAAAATAAACAAGTGTTTCACCCAGCCGATACAAACGGAGATGGTAAAGTGAGTGAAGCTGAAGAAAGGCTGTACTTAGAATTTAAAAGAAAAGAACTTGAAGACGCAGATGCCATGCGCGATGCTCAGCGCAATATGACATGGTTCGCTCTTGCTGGTTTGTTACTATACCCATTCGCTGTTGTTATTGCAGCGTTAGTAGGACTAGACGAAGCGCAGAAAACATTAGGTAGTATGGCACCAACATACTTCGTTTCTGTTGCTGGTATCGTTGCTGCTTTCTTTGGGTTCCAAAATAAAAAGAAATAGGATTAGCTAATGGCTCAATCACAACTTCCGGAAGTCTTACAAAATAATTTGGATACTAATAGACTAGTAGCCCAGAATCAAGAACAGCTAGCAAAGGCTATGCGGTCATTTACCGCCAGCAATAAGACTTTTGCTAAGACATCGGTAGCGCTAAATGATTTCGCCAAACAACAAATTACAAAGTTAAATCCATTTAAAAGTTTGAAAGATAAATTTGACAAATCATTTATCGGTCAGAGACGTGCTCAGAAAAAAGAAGAAGAAGCATTAGCGAAAAAAGCTGGAATCACACGTGATGAACTTTTACTACTCAAAGCCCAAAAGGAATTAAAAGATTCTCAACAAGATGCAGCTGACTCGCTACAAAAATCTCTTGAAGAATATGGTTTAAATACAAATACTTTCGTCACTGAGGCGGGAGAGATTCAAGCTAGAGTGGCTGAAAGGGATGAGAGGGGAAGATTTCAATCAGCTTCAAACATTGTTAATGGCATTGTGGCTGCGATGGAAGGAGCTTCTGTACAAGAAATTGAAGAGCGTAGAGAACAAGCAAGGCGTGATGAAGAACAAACAACTTTAATGGCTTCACTAGTTGGCGGAATTAAAGATTTAGGAGAAAGTCTAGTCAAAGGGTTAAAGGACTTGGGGAGAAAAGGCGGTATGGGTCTTGGTGGTCTAGCTGCATTAATTGCTGCCCCTATCATAACAATAGTTGCATTTTTTGGTCAACTCAAGGCTGAGTTTAAAGTATTAAACGATCTCACAAGAGGAAAATTGTTTGCGCCATTCCAGAAATTCGGCAACTGGGTAAAAGGTCTTGGTAGTCAGTTTAAAGCGTTCGCCTTTGAAAAGTTTGGTAGAGTTTTGAATCCTATCAGCGATTCGGTCAGCAGAGGAATACAAAGACTTAAAGAAATCGGAACCTCCATAAAAGGAGTGTTTGGGCAGGGCGGTAAATTCGCCAGTATAGGAAAAGCAATCTCGGACGGGTTCAAACCTGTAGCTAAATTCGCAGGATCAGCTGGTAGACTTCTTGGTAAACTATTTCTACCAGTGACAATCATCATGAGCGTCATCGATGCAGTCAAGGGGTTTATGGAAGGATTCTCCGAGGAAGGTATTCTCGGTGGTATCACGGGTGCGTTTGAAGGAGTCATCACTGGACTAGTTGCTGTTCCCCTCGATCTACTCAAAAATCTAGTTTCTTGGATTGCTGAAAAGCTGGGATTTGAAGGGCTATCAGAAAAACTCGACAGCTTCTCTTTCGCTGAGATGTTTGCCAAATTCTTCGACTTTATCCAGGACATAAGATTAACAATCAGCGACTGGATTGAAGATAAACTATTGAGCTTGAGGGGTTTGATCCCATCATTTCTTGGCGGTCTGAGTAAAGAAGAACTTGCTGGGGAAAGAGCTAATCTAGAAGCCGAGCGTGCGGCACGTGATGGTGTTATAGAAGAAAACAGACTCAAGAAAAAGGCTAAGAGTGAAGGCATATCAGTTGATGAATTGAAAATGAATATGCTTGCCGATGAAACAAATCAAAGACAAGCTGCTGAGTTCGCCAAAAACAAAGCAGAAGGTAGAGGAGCAGGTGGAGCAGGAGGAAATAAAGGATCTGAGATCAACGCACAGTCTGCTCAGGCTGCTGCTGGAGTTGGGAACGTAGTAGTAACGACAGTCGCACCCACTAATGTTAATGCTCCAACTTCAACTAATGTTTCTAGCCAAACAAACGTAACGCCAACCGCATCTAGAAGTAGAAATAGAAACAGAAGAATGGG